>Ga0123355_10016948_pt1 | contig 11496 bp, 2 predicted proteins | sample TergutEmb28metaG_3_FD_89872 | JGI IMG/M metagenome (GOLD analysis project Ga0123355, IMG submission 89872) | Embiratermes neotenicus P1 segment gut microbial communities from Petit-Saut dam, French Guiana - Emb289 P1 | ecosystem: Host-associated > Arthropoda: Insects > Digestive system > Gut ...
CGTGGTCTTTTCTCCTGACGATGGGCATAAAGATGCCCGAAACATGTCGAGACTGTTGTCAGTAATCAACATCTACAATTGACAATAAATCATCTATATTGTTGCATCTTGTTGGTATTCTTTTTTCACGCTTTGCTCACGATGCACGATCATAGGAACATAAAGCCTAAAGAAGAAATGCGTATATGATGTTACCCTGTAAAACCTATTGGGAAAGGAAATTTTAAGTTTCTAGGGCGGTAAATGTAGCTTAGTTCTCTGATAAATACATGACAAAGTCGTTTCCTACCACAGCACAGGGTGTAAACTTCAAGAAGCCGGAGCTCATATTCACCACCATAAAATCGTCATGTCTGTCTCGATTACCTCATTTCCGATCCATTATTCATGTACAGTCGTAAATAAGACGCTGCCTACAACAAGCATTTACAAAGTGTCGTTATACGCCTTTAAACCAAGAATCCATCACCTAACTTTCAAAACCTGTTTCTCTCTTATATGTCCTGTTTTTTTTTTTTTAACTTAATGTTATATTCGCATCTTACTACGTGCCGTAACTCAACGTTCCCCAGGAAGTTTCTCGATCACAGAGTCGTAGGCCCACACCTATGTCTGTTCCGCCTTCCGTCCATTACTTGCTGAGTGCCTTACCTCTAGTTATTCTGGAGTGCGGATAGAGAACTTGGAACTCTGAGATGTGGGTACTCCTGATACTATAATTTTATTTCCATTGTACTCTCGACCCCTTGCCCTAGAATCGCGTTACCAGGCCGCAGGACCTCCAACTGCGATAGTAAGTGCTTCGGCGTAAGTTAATAATCATGTAGATAACGAGTCTCCTCGACCGAGCTCTGATATGCGGGAAAGCTAATGGAATATTGCTGTCCTCCCCAGCGGAGCGCCGTTTTATACCTACTCCACAGCCATCCAATCGGTGGATATATATATATAACTTCGTTTGAAGAAACATCCGCAAATAAGGTTAATATTCGTGCCCTTATTGGATAGTAGCACAGGACAAGTTTGTTGATAAACCGGGATGGCTCAGACAACAAAGTGGTCAAGTAAGAATGAAATTAGGAGGAATCGATTCCCTACGGGGCGCAGACATTTTCTTCGGCAACAAATCCAGTCCATATTTACCCCTAGAACACGTCGCACTTTCCTGGGTAAAGCAGCCGCAACGTGAAGCATATTGTTCTTTTCCATTTAGTGCTATGATCAGGAATTTATGGGAGTTTATTTTGAACCCCGTTATGGGTCTTTGTGTCATGCATCTTAGTCCCAGACAAGTTTGATTTTAATTGTAAAATTTCTAATTACATATGTAAATATATCTCAGCACATTCTAATTAAACAAAATTATATCATTGGGTCTACGTGATTCGAAATCCATATACATTTTATTGAGTCTTAGAGGTACTATGTTTGCACCAGTCCCAATATTTTAATATAATTCTCAAGGATTATCTATATTTGTGGCCCAGGGTCACTTAAGGCAATAGAAGATAAAACTACTGGTTTGTAAGTATCCCTATGAACTTTACTTTGGTCTGGGAAGCACTAAAATCTACAGCCTGCCAGTTACTTTGTTTCATAATTATCTACCTGCACTATAAAGGTGCTGTGCTACAAATCGGTAGGTCGCTGGTTCGATCCCAACTGGTGTCAGTGGATTTTTCATTGACATAAAATCCTTCAGATCGCACTATGGCCCTGGGGTCAACTCAGCCTCTAACAGAAATGAATACCAGGAATATTTCCTGGGGTTAAAGGCGGCCGGTGCGTAAGGCTGACAACCTACCACCATCCTGTGCCGTTGTTACGAAATCTGGGGAACCGTAACTTCCTGGAATCCTCTGGGCCTGTCCATGCCTGTAATGGGACTGCTTTAACTTTTACCTGCACTATATTTGTATACTGGGAACACTGCAGTCTCTACAGATATCAATGATTTATTGTTATCTCCAAGTACTTTGTTCCGTCCTGACAGCAGTGAAGAACATCCAGTTCCACCGATTTGTAATTATACCCAGAACTTACGCCACTGTTTCTCGGAGCATGATATGCCCATTAGTTTTGAACTCAAATAGGAGGCTGACCGCTTCGCCATGTCTACTCCGCCCACTTTCAGCGCGGAATGAAACGGAAACAAAAGATGTTAAGATTTAGGGAGATTTAAACGATCCAGTTCTGTGGTCTAACCACCTGCTTTTTCTTGAAATTTCTGACAACGTTACCTAAACTTCTGAGTGAACTACCCATGATTGATCTGCTAACGGGGCTAAATATTTTGACCCAAATATTTTAGGTACCTGTTTCTGATTTGAAAGGAGGCTTTTATAAACTTTCGCTGGAAAACTGCTGTATAACTTTACTTATTATATGCCCTACAGTGCAGGTGAAAGCGACATTAGAGGCATTTGTTACGTGGCCGTGAATTTTTGTAGAGTAATAAGTAAATTTTCGAGAATAAACTTTTAGAAATTTTCTTGTTAATGTAACCATTAAATGGACTATATGTGATAAGTAATAAAAATACAGTTAAATGGGGCCTAAATGTCGAGTGGGTAACGTTCCTACTTTGCATGCAGGAGGTCGCAGGTTCAAATCTAGGCCCAGAGACCGGCTATTCTGGACATGATTTCTCTTTTCTCTTTCAGAGATCCCCGCAAATTCCCGGATAGTAACTCAAATTAGGGTGCGATCATATCTGTCCAAAACTTTTCCAGTTCACTATTCACGTTGTTCTGTCACTCGACACTATAGCCTGGGCTACTGAGCGCGTAGGTAAGGAAGCCATGTACAAGTAAGCGACTGAGTAACTTTGCGAAATGAGGCCTGTGTAATGAATGTAATTAATAAATCACGTTAGTTCTGTTTTTTTTAACTGGATATGAAGTTGAGCATTGCCACAGCTGGCATGCACCTATGATTTTTGTTAAAGGCTCTTTCTTACGGCAGTTTATAATTACAAACTTGGTAATAAGTCGAGATTATACACGTACGTTAAACGTTTAAGTGTTGGCAAATACAAACAGTGGAAGATAAATGCATCAGAAGATATTTGAATTATTTTTGTATTCTTAGGCCAAATAATGTTTCGCTAGACACGTTATGGAAATTAAAAAAAAAAAAAAAGTCGAAAGAAAGAAGACTTCTATCCATGCCCCATAAAAAGAATCAAAATACGTAGGCATTAAATCGTACGACGCACACCTAGCCACTACTCCACAACACATTCCCACACAACATGATATGCTGCCACAATACATCGTTTGCAAATAAGAATTGAATTGTGAATACCGTAATATAACTTTAGCAAGGAACGAAGCTCCCTGATGATGATCTGACAAGATCGAAACATGTCGGAGTGGTTTAAAGTGTTTTAAATGTGTTCTATATGAAATTATATATGCATTAGTTGGTTGGTAAATTGAAGTGATTCTACGTGGCATTGTTTCACCCAGATCACACACATTTTTCAGACACATTCATTGGATGCTGCATATTTAATAGAATTTAAATTTAATTTCCATTTGGTACAAATGAACTGTTGCAAAATCGAAACCAGTACATATAGGCTGATTACGCTGCAAACGACTATAATCTATTGCATTTCAGTAGAAATTGTTCACACTGAAAAATGTTTCACGAAAATTTGTAAAGCTTAATATAATATACATTCTTAAAATCTGCGATTTTATTTTGTAAATAACAATTTTGATGGCGTCGACACATTTTTTGAATTGAGCTTTTGTGAACCAGGATTAAAGTCACTCAAAAATTTTTGTGTTGTCCGTACATATCAAATTTAATGAAAAATAATCAAGCATGAATTTTCGAATGTGCAAGCGAAAGGAGAGATATAACCTGAACATTATATCTATATTTCATGCAGTTTGGGCAAAGACGCACGAAAACAAATTAGTGTGGTTTCATTATGTAAGCCTTAATGCATAATAAAAGTTACTGCTAAATAAGGGTGAGTGCAAAGACCATATGCATGACTTAACCGTAACAAAATCCAACGCACAACAAATTACCGCTTCGTATTTGTTATTTGTTAGATTTTAGTCCTGAGTGCGCACACAAAATAGCGAGCAGGTCCAAGGCACCCTCTCTCTTTACTGTTGCTCAAACAGGGAGGGGTACTCATACCTACTCAGCTAGATAATGTGCTTTGTAACCACTACTCTGCCCAAAATTTCAACATCAATTAGCGAATCCAAGTTCGGCATACACGCCAAAAGAATAAGGCAGGCGTATAGTACTATATTTTTGTAAAAATTGGCCTTTGAAAGTCAATGAAGTATGAAGAAGTATGACGAAAATGTCAATGAGGGTTGTTACATAGTAGTTTGGAGTTCATCCGTTGCACCCTCGTTGGTTGGTAACATACTAGCTACACTTGTAGAGTAATCTCTGGTCAGATGGCATCCGTGCAAAAAGGTGACTAATAAACGTTTCCAAGTACAAATATTTTTGTTGTGCTTTTGAATTCATAGCGTCAAATTCCCGGATGGCAGTAAATAATAAAGTGAAAATTGTTAGGAGAGGAAGAGGTCGTAGTCTAATGTAGGTCTAATGTTATTTGCCGGGGTTTTCCTGGAGGGTCTAAGGAACACCACATAACCTCACGGAAATCGGTATCTCGACTGATATTCGAAACTGGATATCTCCCTCATAAAAGTCAGTTGCTTTACCGATTGAGCCAACTTACATACGGAAAATGTATTTAAAGGAAGGCTTTAAAGAGCTAAACCCCCTCCCTTCAAAGTCTGAGATAACTGTAATTTGGTCAGTTATAATTAGTATAAAGGACGCGGTAAAGAATCGACCAACATTTATATTAACACAACTGTTGAAGGAACTTGACTGCCACCCGCGGTGTTCAGTTTCCGAACAAGTCCTTCACTACCCTGATGTCCTTTACCTTTTCATTATTCGGATGTAGTAGACATGACAGTACGCCTTAAAATTATTTCCGACATTATTAATTTTACATGCAAGCTTTTATTAGTAATAATTAAAAATGTAAAGTTTTCCCTGTCCACAATGTGAATGTGTATAGGGGAAGTAGGTGTATAGCTCCAAATATATGTAATCTCAGTACTAGATGGAGATGATTAGTTAACTTCATTTCCCGACCGTTTTACTCTCGGGAAATAAAGCCCCTAACCGTTGAAAGAAAGACTGAGCGGACCCCAGACCTGGTATAAACGTTTTGGAGAGGGGAAGAATTTTTACCCCTGACGGGATTGGAAAGCCGGATCTTCCAGCCCATAGTCTAGTCGCTATACCAACTATGGTATCTGGCTCCTAGTACTAACAACCGTGTTCCTCTTTTACCTCAAGAAAAGAGTGAACATACGTATTAGCCTAATACGAAGTTTGAGTCTTGTGGGGTGTTACATTATGCCAACTAGTAATTAGTTACCAGCGATGCGAAGAACCAATTTCAAGCATCCCAGGACAGTCTTACCCTGAAAAAGGAAGGAATAAGCTCCTTCGAAACGTGGATAACTGCGATTATTTACCAGTCGACACTGCGTAACTTCTCAGAAGATTGCAATATTCAGCAACAAGGCTGTGAGAAACCCAGTTTCTGCAACACGTAGTAGCATTATATTTGGACATATTATTAGCTTCACAATTGATAGACATACGACTCAATCAGTTAGTAATCAGTATTTAATTTATTGCCAATTGTAACGAAGTGTCGGTTATTTTTTTATATATAAAAGTTAAGTTTCAGTGAAAGCTTTCCTTAACAACAACATAATATTTCTTCAAATAACTTGTGGCTTTCATAGAAATTGTAGAATGTAAGTTGCGTAGTTTGTTATTCTGCTGTCTATACAAGACGCCTCTCAACAATGGCGAGATCTGACCTCATCAAACATTCTGTAGCGACGCCAAACAATGCGGAGTGCGTATTGTACAGAATGAGGGTGAATCGTTGCGTGCGAAGAATGCACCCTCGTCGGTATGTATTGTTATTTTCGAGACACCCTCAGTGGGTAGGTACTTCAGGGGGCTAGTCGGCTGAAGAGATGAGGATAGTGATTGTGTAGAGGAGTATTTTAAAATTGGGGTTGCATGAACTTGTATGTCAGTGCACGAACAGGGCCAACAGCCATACGATTTTTGTTCTATCCTGTTACAATGTTTGTAATATATAGCCTAGTCATATATTCATTTAAGGCAATGAGAGGTTGTAACTGGGAACATTGAAATTAATTGTGTGGTTTGAGGTTTTCACAGCTTTGTTAAACATTACAGCCCTCGGGTATCTGACGTTGTTTTGACTGGCAATTTGTCACCGACCTGTCAGTAGAACTGCCTCCATGACGACGGTAACTTATCGCCAGTCGCCTCAGCTTCTTATACCAGAAAAACATGATCAGAAAATGAATTACCGGAAAACCCGTTTTAGTAAGAAATTCGTGTAAAGAAAACTGAAAAAATCAGTTTCCACCGTTAAGAAAACAATGAATCCAACTTGCAGATATCAAGAAGCAGTAAGCTTCTGCCACGTTTCCATCGTTCGGTGTGAATAATCACTGTGTGAAAAACGCAGACTTTTTGAATCTTAAAGTATGTCGGTACACCTTTCCGAGTGTGTAGGTTCTTCTTCTTCTTCTTCTTCTTCTTCTTCTTCTTCTTCTTCTTCTTCTTCTTCTTCTTCTTCTTCTTCGTCGTCGTCGTCTTCTTCTTCTTCTTCTTCTTCTTCTTCTTCTTCTTCTTCTTCTTCTTCTTCTTCTTCTTCGTTGGCACTACAGTCCAATGCGAACCTTCACCTCCTTAATGAAGTTCTGCCAATCAGCTCTGTGTTCTGACCTCTCTTTCCTATTGGCAATTTTGCATTTATTAATATCTATAGGAGTGTGTAGGTACCGAAGTTAATTTTCCACTAGTTGCAATATGTTTACTTTTTTAGAAGTGTATCTTTGTTACACAGTGTGAAATTTGCGTCGTGTTTGTTGATTTGTACGAGTTTGAAAACCAGCTGCTCTGAATACCAGGCTACCATAGAAGCTAACCACGAGAATTTGATTTAATTAACACCACCCTACAAATTCCCTTCTTATTCTTCAAGGGGAAGCGAATTATTGTTGTGTTTTAGGATTCCATTCCACCAATTCATGTCGAGGATTCAATATCGTAATACAGTCTGCTTCGCTTAGACTACAGTTTTTGTTCCTTTGACTTATACTCGTTCGACAGGATAAAGGATCCTGTTCTTTCATCAGTCATTGAAGAGTTTTAACCTATGTCTGTCCGACTGAGTTTTCTTTGAAATCTTGGAGAAGTTCAAAAGTTTGGGAACAACCATAAAAGACAAAATTGCTTTCAGAAATTAAGAGCAGATGGAACTCAAGGAATGCCTTCTACTATTAGGTCCAGAATCTTTTGTATTCCGATTTGCTATCCGAAAATATAAAAGGTAAAGTGTTCCCGTTACAGGCCCGGTGTGGCCCAGAGGGTGGGTAGAGGTATAGCTCTACTCTTCCCTGACCGCGGCACTAGAAGGAGGTGAGTGGTCAGCAGCACGCCCCGGCCGCACTTTACCCCCGGGAAAGACCCGGTACCCATTTTACAGGAGGCTGGGTGGACCCCGGGGCCTTTCTGAAAATCTCGTCCCCACCGGGATTCAATCCCGGACCGTCCAGCCCGTAGTCAGTCGCTATACCGACTGAGCTACCCGGCCCACATCCGAAAATATAAATATTAAAATATACAATACTATAATTTAGCCCATTCTCTATGGGTGTGCAACTGGCATCTCACGATGAGGGGGGAACATAGGCTGAGGGTGCTGAAGAAATGGGTGCTGAGACGGTGTCTTTGTCTATCAGGGACGAGATAACAGGATGGTGGAAGAGACTGCACATTGTGTAGCTTCATGAACTGCACTCTTCATCAAATATTATTCGGGTATCGAATTAAGAAGAATGAGATGGGCGGGACACGAGACACGTATGGAGGAAAGGAGAAGTGTATAAGTGTTTGGTGGAGAAACATGAGGTAAAGAGACCACTTAGAAAACCTAGACATAGAAGGGAGGACGATTTTAAAAGGGATCTTCAAGAAATGGAATAGAGAGGTGTGGACTGGTTTGATCTGGCTGAAAACAGGAACATGTGACAGGCCTTTTGACGCGTAATGAAAATTCGGTTTTTATAAAATGCGTTGAATTTCTGGACTGAATTAGGAGCTCCTCAAAACGATTCAGCTCTGTGGAGTTATTTCAGCTACATGCGCTTCTGTGGTGGGCAGTAAATAGACAGTAGGACCTACACATGATTTTAGTGGCACTTGCCCTAAAAGTTACGCAATTTGGAGACACCTGCCTACATCAAAATTCGCAGCTTCAACAATATAATCATGGCGGTTGCGCCAACTTGTAAGTTGTAAACAGCACTAAGGCTGTTCAAATACAGTGCGTTTAGATTCAGCACATACCTAACACGCACATGAATATATATGCCTAAGTTATAAAATTATACGAAGAGTTTTCAAACACAAATGTTCTCCTCTTCCTAATCACCACGCCAGGAAAACGTACGAAGGAGTGAAGGCAAAGCTCCACAAATTCTTAAACTTGTCGTTAAATTGAGACAAGCGATAAACTTCTTCTTCCGGCCGTTTTCATCCTGAGGAATATTTGGTTGCACCAATTGAAAATGAGACACCTGGCCCCAGGATGGTTCTGAACGTGATGAGAGGGGAGTAATTTTTACCTGTCCTTTATGTTCAAACACACACGAGCACGCACACACACAAACACATACACACGCAGCAAATCAAAGCAATTACGTCGGAACTTATTCCAAAAAAACTGTGTGTTGTGTTGATAAACGTTTATACACTATGTCTCCCAAATATGGTGAATGGCAGGCTATTAACTTGCAGTTTTATCCAGTCTTATTGCCGAATGTAAAGCACTTGTAAATGTGTTCTGAGTGTACTTGTTACTTCGGGCTCACGTAGTATTGCCATTTCGGCGTGGTAGGGAGTCTCCTATATTCAGTTTACCATGACAACAGGCGCTAGGTGCCCCACCGCGACGCATTCCCCACATACAGGCAATGTGGTGTGATGACATTGCTTACAGTTAGCTTAGCATCATTGTAATAATATCTGCAGCAGCAATTATAACCTGTTTTTACTTCTGAAATCTGTGTCAACTGAAATTCATTTTTACAGAGTCATTGATACGGTTTTAGTAATATTTCTCAGCTATTCGCCGGCGGGTTATACCACTCGCTAAGGAACCTAATAACGTAACGTCGAGGCATTTCACTATATGTCACTTTCTCTAAACAAATTTCAAAGTCGTACAATACATTAGGTTTTTATGGATATGAGGCCTACAGTCTACTGAACGGTAAGGGTATGTTCTTAGAACAAAATGCTGTAACCGGCCAGGGTCCGTAGCTCAAATATCGGACTAGGCAAACAAGAAGATGAGATAAACTGGTCGTCGAACGTTGGCTAGTTGATATATTCAATGGGAAGAGGTAAAGTTTGTTTGGTGTACACACGTGCACTTGCCAGGCTATATGAATGAGACTGTTGAGTTCCCCCTACCACATATGAATTGATTCTCTGTTTGCGATGTCAGCTATGGGCAAGTTTTCACTGTTGTTATCTGTATCTCTAAGGCACAGGAGGTGGTCGGTTGTGCGGAGACGTAAGCTGTTCGCAGTTGTGAAAGCTAGATGAACAACGTGCAACCAAAAGTTGTTGTTTCTGGAACCAAAAGTTGTGGTGTTCGAACCTCAGCGAATAAAGAGTACTGAAAGAGCAAAGCGGCTTCTAATTCCCCTGTTTATTCCTTGAGAGGGATCCGTGCTTACGACGAGCTAGAGGTAGTTGTAACCGAAGTCGGGCAAGTCAAACAGACGGTTACAATTCTAAAGCGATAGTTCCCAAAGTGTGCTCCGCGGTTACCATGGGACCCGCGACCAGTTCTCAGGCGAGCCGTGGATACAGTTCTGTAATGACTACTTTTGAGGTTATTTAGTTTTTGAATTAAAGGAATTACGTTTTGTTGAAATCATCGCGGAACTTCTTTAATTGGCGATATTTGTATTTTGTATGACCGTTAGAATATCTAATTAAGAAACACCCTGTACGCACGAAGCCAGAGACAGTCAACTTAATTAAGGCCAATTCATGCAACGCATTGCTACGTATGCTACTGGTATGTATTCATAGCTATCTAAAATCAGTTTTGAAATATACATTTTTAATTTTGGATATCTGTTATACGGACATTCTATATCTACTTGAGCAAGGATGTGAGGATTCTTAGTTATTTTTCTAAGCCAAGAGGGGTCCGCGAGCAGAAAAGTTTGAGGAACAGTGCGCTAAAGGAAATGTTCACAACTAAAAGAGGAAGTCCCTTAAAAAGGGAGAAAAGTAAACTGAATATTGAGAAGATTTTTTTTTTCGCTTTTCATAAAATACTTTTATGTTTACCAAATCAAGGAATTTCAGACGTGGGGGCTTGCACAGATGCATAGGAGTATGGAATAAGCAAAATATCCTGACTGTCCTGATGATGGTCCTGGCAGGCTTCTATGAAACGTCCGTAACAAATTCCCAATCGATACAGCAATATCCCAGGAGACTGTAGTGTTCAAGTTTAGAAAATTTCCGTCGACAAATCTGAGGGAAAAGTGTGCTCGAGAGAATAAGAATTTTAAAAGGAACAAGAGTGAATTAGTTTAAATGAGTTGAGGGTTGTGTCAAATGTGAGTCTGTTATGGAGACGGCAATGAGCTTTCCAGTTTCATCAAATGTGGGAGATTTCGTGATCAGCTGGTTTGCAGTAAGCTTGTCAAGAAGGTTCATGTTCTTCCGAGACATTATTACCTTATTAGGAACACAAATTTGCATGCGACATGTTATATTAACCAACAGTGCAGTGTATACTCCAGTATCCAGTAAAGTGACCAAGGGACAAATTAACCAACAGTGCAGGGTGTATTCCAGTGTCCAGTAAACTGACCAAGTGACAAATTAACCAGACGTGCAGGGTGCACTCCAGTGTCCAGTAAAATGACCAATTGGCATATTAACCAACATTGCAGGTTGTATTCCAGTGTCCAGTAAACTGACCAAGTGACAAATTAACCAACAGTGCAGGGTGTACTCCAGTATACAGTAAACTGACCAAATGACAAATTAACCAACAGTGCAGGGTGTACTCCAGTGTCCAGTAAAGTGACCAAGTGACAAATTAACCAACATTGCAAGATGTACTCCAGTGTACAGTAAACTGACCAAATGACAAATTAACCAACAGTGCAGGGTGTATTCCAGTGTCCAGTAAACTGACCAAGTGACAAATTAACCAACAGTGCAGGGTGTATTCCAGTGCCCAGTAAACGGACCAAGTGACAAATTAACCAACATTGCAAGATGTACTCCAGTATACAGTAAGCTGACCAAATGACAAATTAACCAACAGTGCAGGGTGTA
>Ga0123355_10016949_pt1 | contig 11496 bp, 10 predicted proteins | sample TergutEmb28metaG_3_FD_89872 | JGI IMG/M metagenome (GOLD analysis project Ga0123355, IMG submission 89872) | Embiratermes neotenicus P1 segment gut microbial communities from Petit-Saut dam, French Guiana - Emb289 P1 | ecosystem: Host-associated > Arthropoda: Insects > Digestive system > Gut ...
TCGCCCATGTTACCAAATACCATTGCCTGTACGTTTACAGCGGTTCCCCACTCGTAAGGAATGTCGTTCATGCGGCGGTATACGAATGCACGTGGGTTATCCCAAGACTCGAATACTGCGGTAACTGCGCCGTAAAGTTGCTCACGTGCGTCTGTTGGGAAAGATTTGCCTTGGTCGTCCAAGTAGATTTTTTTGAAGATTTGAACGATGGCTTTCCAGTCGTCGCCTGTCATGTCGGCGTCGCCTTTATAGCCTTTTTCTTCTTTATACTTATCTATTGCGTGTTCAAAACTGTGCTTGCTTACGCCTATTACAACGTCTGCAAACATCATGATAAAACGGCGGTATGAGTCGTACGCAAAACGGTCGCCTGCTTTTGCTGCTAGAGAAGCAGCAACGTCGTCGTTCATACCCAGGTTAAGAACTGTGTCCATCATACCAGGCATGGAAGCACGTGCGCCTGAACGTACAGAAACTAGTAGTGGGTTTGTTACATCGCCAAATTTTTTGCCGCTTTCTGCTTCTAATTGAGCAATGCAGCCGTCCATTTGAGCTTTCATGTCGTCGGATAGTTTTTTGCCGTTGCCGTTGTACCAGGTACAGGCTTCTGTTGTTACAATAAAGCCGTTTGGTACGGGAATGCCAAGGTTGGTCATTTCTGCAAGGTTTGCACCTTTGCCGCCCAAGAGGTTGCGCATTGTTGCGTTACCTTCCTTGAACATGTAGACGTACTTGTGGGACATAATAGTCGCCTCCTATATGAAATATATTTTAGACGTGGTTAGGTGGTACATAAAAACCGCCATTGCAGGGTTAACCAGCAACCCCATAAGGGGAATTGCGGGTCAAACCCGCAATGACGGGCGAAGAGATTATAATTTTAATTATTTCAATGTTACTTTTGCGCCAACTTCTGCAAGTTTTTTTACAATTTCGTCTGCTTCTTGCTTTGGTGCTGCTTCTTTCATAATTTTTGGTGCGCCGTCTACAAGTTCTTTTGCTTCTTTTAAGCCAAGGCCTGTAATTTCACGTACTGCTTTAATTACTTTAATTTTTTCTGCGCCGGCGTCTGTTAGCTCAACGTCAAATTCTGTTTTTTCTTCTGCGGCTTCTCCGCCGCCTGCTGCTGGGCCGGCCATTACTACGCCAGCTGCTGCACTTACGCCAAACTCTTCTTCGGCTGCTTTTACAAGCTCGTTAAGCTCTAAAACAGAGAGCTCTTTTACGGCTTCGATAATTTCATTTATGGACAATTTAGCCATTGTTGTATTCCTCCTGGGATAATTATTATTCTGCTGGTGTTTCTGCTGCTTCAGCCGCTGGGGCTTCTTCTACTGCTGGTGCTTCTGCCGGAGCCTCTTCTGCTACTGGAGCAGGAGCCTCTTCTGCAGGAGCTGCGGCTGCCGCCGGGGCAGCTTCGCTTGGGTCTTTTTCTGCAATTGCATTAATAACGCGTGCAAAGCTTGAAAGCGGTGATTTGAACGAACCAAGAAGTCTTGAAATAAGCACTTCTCTTGGAGGTATTTCTGAAAGAGCCTTGGTTGCGTCTGCATCGTATACAACGCCTTCTACAACACTGGCTTTAAACTCTAGTATAGGCATTGCCTTTAGTTGTTTTGCTACTTGAGAGGCGGCAGCCGTTGCATCGTCATAAGAAAATGCTACAGCGGTTGGGCCTTCCAAGTATGGTTTTAAACCTTCGAACTCTGTACCTTCTACTGCAAAGTTTATCATGGTATTTTTATAAACTTTATAGTCTATACCACCGGCTTTACGTAAGGAAGTACGCAAAGTTGTATCTTGAGATACAGTAAGGCCGCAAGCGTCTAGTAATACAACAGACTTTGCACGGCCAAGCCTATCCTTTAGCTCATTTATAACTACTTGTTTAGCTTCGCGATTTTTTTCCAGATTGGTCATTGACATGTCTCCTTCCTATTTGAATGGGGCGCTGCCCCAAACCCCGCCGCTCCGCGGGGAGTGAATCCCCGCTATGCTTCCTCGGCTACGCCTGCGGGAAGCGTCGGGAGACGCTTAAGTGCATGGTTGCATAGGTGTTGGGTGCGCGCTTTTGTGCTGTGGGGCATTTGCAAAAAAATAGCCCCAGACTGTGTTACCATAGTCTCGGGCTAATGCTTCGCATTATTTTAACGTTTTATTGTACATAAAACGTAATATACGCAGTTAACCGCCTCGGCAGGGTTTATATTCTGTTGTGTAACGGAAAACCTGCTGTCTATGGCCATAAAGGAGTATATGCGTATTTTATGGAGTTGTCAAGGGTTTACAGAGGGGTTTTGCTATAAAACTACCACTCTATTGGTGCAAGTATGATATTTCCGTCTTCAATGTAAGCTGTGCTGGACAAAATTTCCCAAAAGAACTCCCATGGCACAAACATTGCATCTTCGTGTATTACTGGGGCGGTTGTTAGCTCTCTTGCGGCTTCTCGCCCACGGTGGTAGCTGTTTACGCCGGCGGTAACTAAGGTGCCTGGGCCAACTATAACTTCTTCACCTTCGTCAACTACTGTGTAGCCCAGTGCCTCTGCAATAGCCACAAGGGGGAGCATTACTGTACCTGCTTGGGCATCTGTAAATGGTGTCGGGGCTTCTATTGCTTCGTCATTAATTATTATTTGCACTGTTTCAGGGTCAAACATGTTAGCCCAAAGTGTTTCAATATCTTCTGGGGAAAGAAGAGCAGGGCCGCCCGGAATGGCCAATGCACCATCTGCGTTGTCAAAAGTATCATAGCCTAATTCGTAAGTTTCATCTGCTACTGTTTCTATAGGTGCGTCTGGGGCTGCTCCTGCAGTTGTTCTGGGGTCTTCTTCCTGTGTAACACATGCAGATAATGCTAGCATTCCGGCTATTCCAACAGTTACTAAAAATTTCTTTTTGTGTTTCATTTTAATTTCTCCTTTATATTTTTCATACATGACGTCATGTATTTTTTTGTTTTCTGCTTACTCTAACGTATATGTTATAGAAAAGTTCCCGCTAAATTTTTATTATACCCCCACGATGTTGTATATGTACGCATTTTATGGTAGAGTTGATAAAAATGTAGAACTTATGTTCACGTTCTAAACCATAACAGAAAGAGGCGAACCCCATGGCAGTAACATTAACTCAAAAACAAAAATTAGTTTTAGACTTCTTAAAGTCCGAAATACGCCAAAACGGCTACCCGCCAACAGTGCGGGAAATATGCGACGCCGTTGGCCTTAGCTCCACATCTACAGTACATGCCCATTTAGAAACTTTGGAGCGCAAAGGCTTTATCCGCCGCTCCCCAACCAAAAACCGCTCTACGGAAATTTTGGAAGAAGATTTTTATACCAACACACGGGAACTTGTAAATGTGCCAATAGTAGGCCGTGTTGCCGCAGGTATGCCAATTTTAGCGGATGAAAATATCGAAGATGTTTTCCCAATTCCAGTAGATTATGTGAAAAATGACACTTGCTTTATGCTGCATGTAAAAGGCGACAGTATGATTGACGATGGCATTTTTGACGGAGACTTGGTACTTGTACGCCAGCAGCAAACCGCCACAGACGGCGATATTGTTATTGCGCTATTAGACGAATCTGCAACAGTAAAGAAATTTTTTCGTGATGGGGAAAATATCCGCCTAGACCCGGCAAACTCGTTTTTTGAGCCAATTGTAGTGCCGGATTGCGACGTTTTGGGCAAAGTTATTGGGCTTTATAGAAGGTACTAAATACATGGCAATTCAGTTGCAAAAGTTTAAGCGTTTACTATCCGGTATAGACATGACACAGGGCAAGCCATGGAAGAGCTTGCTTTTGTTTACTATCCCTCTTTTGATAGGCAACCTATTCCAGCAAATGTACTCTACAGCAGACGCAATTATCCTTGGCCGTTTTGTAGGCGACGACGCACTTGCGGCTGTAGGTGCTTCCATGCCTATGTTTTTTCTGCTTATGGTAATTATGATGGGTATTGCTATGGGAACCGGGGTTATGGTATCTCAATATTTTGGTGCAAAAAAGCGAGAAGATCTTTCCCATACCGTTGGCGTGGCACTTACACTAACTACCATTTTGGGAATAGTAATGATGGTGCTTGGCCCGTTTGTAACACGCCCCCTTTTAACTTTGCTGGACACCCCGGAAGCAATTATAGACGACAGCGTATTATACATGACTGTTCTTATGGTTGGTATTTTGGGGATGGCGTATTTTAATATCCTATCCGGCATTTTGCGGGGCCTAGGAGACGCTTTTTCGCCGCTTTTGTACTTAGCTGTAACCAGTATTTTAAACATAGTTTTAAATTTGCTTCTTATCCCAGAGTTTGGAGCCTGGACGTTATTTGGCATATCTATGCCGGGGCTTGGCCTTGGTGTTTGGGGGGCAGCCGTAGGTACAGTTTTTGCTCAAGGCCTAACCAGCCTGTTGTGTTTACGCAGGCTAATACAAATGCGAGATGTTTTTGACATGGGCTTTAAATATCTGCGCCCTAAAAAACAATACTCCAACCAATTGCTTAAACTTGGGATACCAACCGCTGCATCACAAGCAATTTTTGCCGTTGCAATGTTAGTTGTGCAACCACTAGCCAATGGTTTTGGGGAAATGTTTCTGGCCGTAAACATAATCGTAATGCGTATAGACAGCTTTGTTATGATGCCAAACTTTTCTTTTGGCAACGCAATTACGGTTTATGCCGGGCAAAACATGGGTGCAGGAAAAGTTGAGCGACTCGGTATAGGTGTAAAGCAAAGTATTTTTATGGCGTTAGGTACGGCAATTGTGCTGGTTTCATTAGTGTTAATATTTGGCCACCGTATAGCTAGTTTGTTTACGGAAACGGAAGATGTAATAACAATGGCCATGCGAATGTTACGGATTTTGGCCGTTGGATATGTAATTTTTGGCGTTAACATGGTACTGTGGGGTGCAATCCGCGGTGCGGGGGACGCTGTTACGCCCATGTGGGGGGCAGTTATAAATACCGTTGTTGTGCGTGTTCCAACTGCATTTTTGTTTGTACGTTTTATGGGCAGGCCGGAGGCCTTGTTTTACTCGCTGTTAGCCGGGTGGACAACTAACACACTGCTTGGGGTTTTTGCATACAAGTTTGGGAGGTGGCGCACGAAGGGGATTGTACAACCTGCGCCTACGGGCAATATATACGATAAAATAGAAGCACTTAGCTGGACACCGTCCGGCGAAGCCAAAGCCGTTTATGATGAATTTGTACTTAACCCGGATTATTCTAATATAAATAGTGCAGAAAAGCTGCTGCTATGCTTAGCATATGAAAAACAATACAATGATGCAGTTGCGTTTGCAAAAACACTGCAAGGTAAGCATGAGTTAAGCGACAGGCTAATCCCATATTTATTTCATGCAATTTCCTGCGACCTTGCAGGTCAAAGGGAAGCTGCGGTTATTGTGTACAAGAAAATATTAGAGCTGGACGTACTTCCGTCCTATGCTTTTGACCAATTTAATATCGAATATTGTTGCCGGGAGTTTATAGAATACCTGACACTACATCCGTTTTCTCAGGAAAGTGTGGCAAGTTTTAAGTTTCCAATGTACAAAAACACTTTTGAGCATGTACTACAAAAGCAATTACTTGTAAAAAAATCTCCGCATTTTAATATCTATTACTACCCCAATTCAACAGCAGAAAAGGAAATTGAGCTAATTGTTCTGCAAAGAGAAAAGGTTTTTTGTGACATTGCAGGATACTTTAATTTTAGTGAAGACTTGGTAGTAGATTTGTACTTGTTTGAAGACGCAGACGAAAAACGTGAAACAACCGGCCATACCGGCGCAGGCTGGACATATGGTACATCTATGATAGAAGTTTATAATCCAGAAACAAAAGTTAACCCATACCATGAATTGGTGCATGTTATTGCAGATATAACGTATGGCAACACAGCTTCTGCTTTTAGCGAAGGTCTTGCGGTTTATTTGTGTAATTTACTTGGAGATAAACCTGCTTCTGACGTTATTAATGATGCATACAGCGGCTTAGTAAAGCAATTTTACCAAAATGGCGAGCTGTTTACCCTCCAAGAGCTGCTGTCGCTACAAATTGGCACGACAGAGTCCAGACCCGGTGTAAGCTACCGGCAAGCGGCTTCTGTTGTGGAATTTTTGGTAGGTAAACTAGGCAAGGATTCGTTTTTAGACCTATACAAATTAATTGAGCCGGATTATACAAGAGACGGTGTTGCTGCCAATACAATAAAACTTGAAAGAGCCTGCGGGCAAGAGATTAAATGCATAGAAGATGAATGGCAAAACACTCTTATATAACCGTTAGGTGAGGAGGCTAGGCTACCATGCATGGATTCTATTCGTCGCAATTTACAGAGTCGCTAATTGCCAACGACTTGGATGGAGTACGTCAAACCCCCAAAAGTGACTTACACAGCCATGCAGGGCGTGGCGGGAGTGCCGCCTATATTGCATCTTGGGCAAATGTAAAAATTCCGCCACCACCAGAAAAATTTGAATCTCTTGGGCATATGGATAGCTGGCTAAACGACAATATAAAAATACATTGCCCTGGCTTGCAAGGGTATCTTAAACGCCTAGAGGCTTCTTTTGCTCAAGCAGACTACGATAACGTAAGTGTTTTGGCCTTAAGCTTTTCGATACCAGAAGTTGATTTTGTTGGCGGCATGGACGCTTTTATTAATATACTGTCCGGATATAACCAAAAATTTGCCCCAAACACAACATTCTTGCCGGAGCTTACATTTGACCGCAGCTGCAATACAGACGCAGAGCTTGATAGGCTTGATGAACTGCTTGCGTACAATTATTTCCGCTCTATTGACATTTGCTGCAACGAGTTTGCTCAGCCCATAAAAAATTTTAAGAACATTTACACAAAGGCAAAATCTCATTCGCTAAAGCTTAAGGCACATATTGGTGAATTTGGCACCGCAGATGATGTTATGGAAGCCGTTGAAATACTTGAACTAGACGAAGTACATCACGGGGTAGCCGCTGCAACTTCGCCCCAGATAATGAAGTGGCTTGCAGAGCATAATATACGACTAAACATTTGCCCTACCAGCAATGTAATGTTAAGGGTAGCAGAAAGTTACAGCACCCACCCAATAAAAAAATTGTACGACGCCGGGGTGCTTGTAACCATAAACACAGACGATTTACTAATTTTTAACCAATCCGCTTCACAAGAATATTTAAACCTCTTCAATTGCGGGTTAATGAGCGCGGAAGAGCTAAATAATGTCCGGATTAACGGACTCACATAATAAGGAAGGAAGATTTCCATGGATTTTTTTGAGGTTGTATCAAAACGCCATTCTCACAAGGCAACATTTGCACCAACAGCTGTACCTTTAGCAGACCTAGAGCGTATAGCGCAAGCAGGCCTGGACGCCCCAAGCGGCGCAAATAGGCAAATCGTGCAGCTAATTATCCTGCAAGACAGGAAAGTTCTTGACCCATTGTGCGAAGCTGCACCTGCATGGGGCGTTTTAGAATCTGCCCCGGCGGCAATTGCGGTGCTAACAGACGGCAGCCTAAGCCCACAAAACGGAAACGAGTTTGAAAATTTTGAAAAAGAAGACTATGCCGCCGCAGTGGAAAACATGCTCCTTGCTGCAACGGCACTAGATTATGTATCGCTATGGCTGGATAGCCCCTATTTTGGAGAAGCTAAACAAAAAGCAGCTCTACAGATATTGGGTGCGCCGGAACATTTTCATGTATGGGCGGTGCTGCCAATAGGTAAGCCGGGTGCGGAAAGCTCCCGCAGGGAAAAGCAGCCATTTGCACAGCGTGTTTCTTATCAACAGTACGGAGCCGGAAAGGAATGATGATGCACCATGACAATGGTATCAGAACTTTTCATTAAGTTAGTAAAGTACGACACTCAATCGGACAGTATGTCAAGCACGTACCCTTCAACATCCAAGCAGGTGGACTTTGCCCATGTACTGGCAGAAGAGTGCCGCCGCATAGGCCTCTCCGACGTTAATGTGTGTGAGCACGGCTATGTAACTGCAACTCTGCCTTCTAATTTACCTGCGGGTTGTAGTGCGCCAACTATTGGCTTTTTGGCACATATGGATACATCTCAAGATGCGTCGGGCAATAACGTTAATCCTCGCATTGTAAAGTCATACGATGGCAGAGACATTGCCCTAAACAGCCGGGTATCTCTAACCCCGGCAGAATTTCCAAGCCTCAAAAAGTATGTTGGCCAGGACTTGATTGTAACAGACGGCAACACTTTGCTGGGTGCAGATAACAAGGCCGGCATTGCAGAAATTTTAACAGCAATGGAGCAATTGCTTTTAGACCCAACAATACCGCATGGCAAAATACGTATCGCATTTACCCCAGACGAAGAAATAGGCCGTGGGGTAGACTTTTTTGATGTGAAAGCCTTTGGTTGCGAATTTGCATACACTTTAGACGGCGGAGAAATTGGCGAAATTGTAACAGAATCCTTTAACGCAAGCCAAGCCAAGTTTACAGTAACAGGTAAAAGCGTACACCCCGGCACGGCAAAAGGTGTAATGGTTAACGCCGCACTAATTGCAGGAGAAATTATTGCCGCTTTCCCACAAGAAACAGAAACCCCGGCAACAACAGAAAAATACGAAGGTTTTTACCACCTAGGCCGTGTAAGTGGCGGTGTAGAAAACGCAGAACTTACCTATATCCTGCGTGACCACGACGCCGCAATACTAAAAAAGCGGGAAAAATTTGTGACCGAGCTAGCAGCCAATTTTAACAAAAAATATGGCGAAGGCACTGTAACTCTCGAATTAAAAGACCAATACCGCAATATGGACGAAATTTTACAAACCCAGCCACAAATAGCCGACATAGCCAAAAACGCAATAATTGAAGCGGGTATAACCCCAATTGTACGCCCGATAAGAGGCGGTACAGACGGCTCTCAACTAACGTTTATGGGCCTGCCATGCCCTAATATTTTTGCCGGTGGCCATAATGCCCACGGCCCATACGAGTATGTGCCAATTCCGTCTATGGAGGCTGCGGTACAAGTTGTAGTTAATATTGCAAAAGCGGTTGTAAATTAATTAGAATTTGAAAAATCAGTTGGTAACAAACTGATACCAACTGATTTTTCGCAAAATAGGAGGTCGTTAAAATTGAAAGTTATAATGGTTAACGGAAGCCCTAACGAAAAAGGCTGCACTTATACGGGCTTAAGCATAATTAAAGAACAACTGGCCAAAAACGGCGTAGAGTCTGAAATTTTTCAGGTAGGCAGGCAGCCTATTATAGGCTGCACTGCTTGCTGGGCATGCAAACGCCCAGAAACTGCCGGCAAATGTGCATATGATGATGATATGGTAAACACTGTAGCCAAGGCGTTGGAAGAAGCGGACGGCCTTATCCTTGGCTCTGCTGTACACTTTGCCAGTGCGTCCGGCGCAGCAACTTCCTTTTTCGATAGGCTATTTTTCAGCAGCCCATGGTCTAAAAGAAGGCTAAAATTTGGAGCCGCAATTGTAAGCTGCAGGCGTGGCGGCAACAGCTCAACTTTCGACCAGCTAAATAAATATTTTACAATTTCCCAAATGCCCATTGTATCATCCTGTTATTGGAACGGTATACATGGCAATACACCAGAAGAAGTATATGCAGACGAAGAGGGCGTGCGTATTATGAAAACCTTAGCAGACAATATGGCCTACTTAATAAGATGCAAGCACCAAAGCAACGTAGATTTGCCAGAACCACTGCCTCCAGCTTCAACTAATTTTATTCGGTAATATCCTAAATATGTTAAGAATCTGCTTCCCATAGGCCAAGGCATGGCATTTGGTATTAATCTAGAAAATATTTAGCCAAACACTTGTAAAACGTATCATATAAATATGTTAACATTAACTTGCAATTGAGCAAATTGCGAATTACTCATGACTGTAGGCGGGTAGCTTCCTCCGAAGCAAACCCTAAGAGTAGCCCGCTTACAGTCGCTCCTAGACATCACAAATAAGTTTCTATTTTTGATATAGCAATTTGGTTTTACGTAGCCTCAAATTTCGCCCGAGAACGCACTTGAAGCCGTGCATTTCGGTCTCATTTTCAGACAACGCAAAATTAAATTTATAAGAAAAAGGGAGCCTGTTTTCTTTCCTAGCACACGATAAAGCGGCTTTGCTGCTTTTTTTCATGCAGTCGTGAAGCACCGTTTGCAGTGCTTTTCTGCAAACGGACAGGACAACTGCGGAGCAGTTTCCTGACACATAAAAAAATTGCGCTTCAAGCTATTGGTACATTCAACAGCTTAAAGCGCAATTTTCAAATTAGATTAGTTGTCTTCGTCTTCACCTTGGCAATCTTCTAGGTCTGGGCATACCGGAGGCGGACACAACGGTGCACTCAAAGGCCTGACAGGGTTTATACCAGGGTTTGTGCCAGAGTGTGCATCAGCATAGACAACAACAGCATTAAGGCTGAAAACAGCAAACAAGGTTATTATTAGTGCTGTGACTTTCTTCTTCATTCTACTTCCTCCGATTCATTGATATTTCTATAGATTTTACGACATATTTCTACTATTTTCAATGACTTTGATTGTTTGCCATTTGTTTCATAAAGCCCTCCAAAAAAATCGCAATAATCCAATGCAATGCCATTTTCGGATTTTTTCGATAAATATTTTATCGCTTTTGTGTTAAATACATTAATCAAGATTATTATCAGTGCTGTAGTTTTTTCTTTATTCCACCACTCCCATTTTAGTTATGTTTCTATAGATAGTACCCCATATCTCCGCTATTTCCAATGCTTTTGTTTTCTGTTTATTTTTTTTATAACATTCATGAAGAAACTCGCTATAGTCTAAAGCCGTAATATTTTCGTATCTTTTCAGCAAATATGGTATTGCTTTTGTTTCTAAATACTTGAGTGATTCACTTTCATTTGGTGTCATAAGGTGTTTCAAAGACTCAAACATAACCGTAAAATCTTCATTGTCTTTAGATAACTCCCTTCCCTCTTCTATTAGAGGTAAACATTGGTTGTGGTCATTTATTTTAACAAGACAGCGCGTTTTATAATAGAGATTCTTCAGATACACATTGCTTCCTTTTGTAAAATGGCCAAACGCCTTATCAAAATAAGAGACGGCCATCTCCCAATTTTTACCATTGAGATACATATGGCCAAGATTATGATAACAGCTACCAATAAAATAATCATTATTATCTTTTCTAGCTTTTAAAAGACATTTGAATAGCAGTTTATTTGCTCTTTTTAGGTAGCCCCATCTTATTAAATTTATTGCAAGCAAATTATCAAATGCGAAATCAAGAACTGTTTCTTGCTCATCTGTATTTAAGTCACACGCATTATCTATAAACATAACAACGTTGGTATAGTAACCAAGATTTGATAAGCAACATGCGATATTGTAATAGAGGGATATATTTTCTTTAAATCCACCCTTCATTATCTTAAACGCTTTTTTGTAAAAATCCAAA
>Ga0123355_10016950_pt1 | contig 11496 bp, 3 predicted proteins | sample TergutEmb28metaG_3_FD_89872 | JGI IMG/M metagenome (GOLD analysis project Ga0123355, IMG submission 89872) | Embiratermes neotenicus P1 segment gut microbial communities from Petit-Saut dam, French Guiana - Emb289 P1 | ecosystem: Host-associated > Arthropoda: Insects > Digestive system > Gut ...
TATACCACAAGCTGTAAACACAGCCTAGTGCTCCTGAAGATGGGCGAAATTATCGCCCGAAACATGTTGAGCTGATTGAAATTATTAATAAATTGTTATTGTTGCATCTAGTTTGTTGTTTATTTTATTGTATCAGAGATGCACGATAACACAAACATCAAAGAAATAATTATAATATTATTTCTTTTATTCGGATGACCTACTTGGCATTAAAAGAAATTGGAATTCCATAAAATGCCGATCGCAGAAACTTTTGTTCTAATATATTTCACTTGTAGAGTGATTTAATGGAAAGTCAATAAAAATACAGTAAAATATTTGGCGAGTATATTTAGCTTTCCAACGACGAGCTTGTACTTGTATTAGTTGACATGCGGATAAAGGTGATAATGAATAAATTGTGACGACTGGATAGAACGCACAAAGAAAGTAGTTTACACCAGCAGAGTATCAAGTTTTATTATTAACTTTTTTCTTGTGTCACAGCGTTTTGGTTGCTCTCTGTTTCATAGTTTCTGTTTTATAGTCGTCATTTTCAATATTTTTTAGTTGATTTAATTTTCAGTAAAAACAAGCCTGAATACCCGTTTAGTTTACAATGGGGAACTTTTCTCTTCTTCATTCGGAATAAAGGAAGAAGTGAGGGCTCTATGTAGTTCTTTCACAAACCCTACAAAGTATAGTTTCTTTGTGACAAACCCGCCAGATTCTGAAGGCGAGCGTCACCACCATCTGCAAATCACTTTGTGTTCTGATATGGAAACAAACCCATAAATGCGGTCTGTGGTTAATATTTAGAGTTATTTTATATTAAAATAGTTGTATGTACTCCAAACAAAGAAATGTAGTCTGAAGCCTTCGGTTGTGGGCTGTAGATAACGTGAATATAAAAGAAGGGTGAATATAATCTGTTGCTTCAGATAAATGTTGGTGCCTGTGTTTCCACTTATATTAAACTCACGTATGACATTAATGTAACAAAGCGCTCTAATAATCAACTATATCACTGTGTGGTATGCAATTCTGTCTAAAGCTGAATACACTCAGGTATCAAGCACTAGATCAGGTACATCAAGTATATAAACTTGGTCAAGAGAGTAACTTGTTACTTTTACTGCAAACGGTAGGCCATCCATATGAATTTTCGGTCCTACTGTTACCAGCTGCTCCGATGTAGGTAAATACTTAGCTCCGTGGATTGACATAACTTCCTATAAACATAAGGAAGTTTATCTTTCAATAAAAACTGAAAACTGCGTGGTAGACTGTTCGATGCAAGGACGCGTTGCCTACGGTTTAATGCAAAATAGGTCAATAAAAGTAGCCAAGTTTCTTATGAATTTGTACAGCATTCAGGACTTCTAGGCTGTTAGGTCTGGCAGTACGGTCACTGATTTTCGACGTTTTGTAGTAACCTACTGAATTCATCATTAAGGGTTCCAGGGCTTGAGGATGAATATGGCTTATTCCTTTCATGATTGGGAATTAATAACCCTGCTCTCATCGTAACAACACAGACGACCTCAGTCCTCATCAGAGTCAGTCACTACAGGGCGCAGCATGAGCGGCCGTATGCGGTACCCATGCAGATCCTTTGACAATGATGGAAACTTCCTTTGACATTTACAATATATACGTGTTGTTTTTATATATTAAGAGACTCACTACAGGCCAGACAATCCGGAGACCAAATACCGGTGAGGGAAAGATTTTACCAACCATTCCCGTCTGGCCCTCTGACTCACTCAGCCTCACGTACAAATGGTACGAGGTCATTTCCCGGGTTAAAGCAGCGGAAGCGTGGCCTTGAATAACACCCCCCCCCCCTTTCCTGTGCCTCCATGGCCTGTGGAATATAACTTTACTATTACATATTAAGTTACTTTATTTCGTAAGAGTCTGATTTTTCTTTTTGCTTTTCTTTTTGTTCTTTTCCTCTGCTGAGCCATGCACATTAAATTCAGGGTATATTGCATTCACTAAAAATTGGGTAGTCCATTGTACCTCCATATTTTTCTTGGTTTGTGACATCGAGGTGTGCTTCCTAAACTGAATCAGAAGTGCAATGCCCAAACAAATACAGAACAATATAGAAGAAAGTGGTTTATATTTCCTTACGTGGACATAGAAGCTAAATGAATTATTATATTATTTCATAAATCAAAAATACGAACTGCAGGTAAGGCAAATAATAGTAACGGATGAATTTTATATAAGAATAAGACACCAAAGAAAAATTAAAAAGCATAATAATATATTTTTTGACGTCCCTACAGTTCTCTGATAAATATATCGGTCAAAGAGACTCAAAATTTGCAATAGGGTTAAGGAATATATCTGTTTTTAGAAATAATAATAACTTAATTTCTCTCAGCATGTACTATTGGACATGATATAAGGCTCATAAAAATATTATATATATATTTCATATATTAAGTAAGGGGAACCACATAAATACGGAAGAAAAATATTTTAGAGAAGCCACGAGGCACAGAAATTAACGTTAAAAGTAGGTGTTTCACAAATATAATGTATGTTATGTTAGTATAGTACGAAAAGAAAATAGTTGTCACAATTGGTCGGACACGTCGCCATTAAAATTTCGCATTTCTTGAACAATACTGTAACGTTCCCCACTGTCGAATTTTACAGACAAAACGCCGTTAAATGAAATATTTTAAGTGACCATAAAACAGAACTTTAAAATTCCATCTGTTCTTTTTTTTCACAAAATTCATAAATATTTCCTCTTCATTTGACAAATTCTTATTAAAACACCAAACGTGAGTGTAATCGTGAAACCTCGATAATGAGGAGTCCTTGGCCCACTGAGGGCCGCTGCACCATAGAAAGAAACATTTAAAACAAATTTAATATTTAAAAGCATTTTACAGCGATAAGTATCCTTCTCCGAATAAGAAATGTCGGCTCTATAAAATCAAGTACCGAAATACTGTGAACATAAGATGCTAGGCTAGAAAGTATGACGTAACATTGTAACTACAACAGGATTAAGAGAAGTACAACTAAATTATAAAGCATTTACATTCGTGAAACACATAAGCTTCCTAAACAGATATGAAGCCTTAAGTAATTTTAACTGAACATAACAAACAAAACAAAAAAATGTAATCATAGTGCTAATTAATGCAAAAAAACAAACTTTTCCAATCTGTGATACATCACTGTCACGCTGATTTTCTGTATTAAACAGGATGATTAAAAAAGATGGACTCAGTTGAAGAGTAAACGGAGCCTCAACACATGCCAGACAGTTGGTTGCGGTATTCCAACCTCGATGGAGGTTGAATGTTGAAACGAAGAAGAAACACACGCTGCACAGCAGTCGCCGACTCAGTTTTAATGAACTCACGAACGCAAATATCTTGTGCTGCATAGTAACCATTTTGTTCTCAACTGACACCGCTGCACGGCTATGCACTAGACGAGCACTCTAGTGATGGTATTTAAAAAGATAGAATCCTCTCTTTCAAATATTATGTATATCATTCAAATATCATGCACAGTTCAGGAAATATAGTTGTATAAAATTGCATCCATCTTTTTAAACACGCTGTAAAATGTTAATGTTATATGTTTATACTTTTACAATGTTTGGTTGAGGATGGCTTTATTTTAACGCAAAAACGTGTCGCTAGTACTGTAACAGAGCAAGTTTTTTTGTTAATACATTTGTACATATATAGTACAACTTATCAGTGAAACATAACAGTTTTTACTACATAAAATGTTATTTTTGGGGCGACATATTTCGACTTCCTTTGAGTCATCTTCAGGCACTCTTAAAGTACAGATCCAAGGTTAACAATGTTCATAGTGCATTCTGGGATCCCAAATGCTTACAATAACATTTGATGTAATAAACACGGTAGTTTTTGACTGATACGTTGTGCTGTATATGTAGAGATGAACACATCGGGATGACTAACGTTAAAAAAAAATTATAAATTTATGTTTGTGTCATAAAACATACTCTTGATACTGCGATTTCTGCGTATTGTGCTTCACGTTTAAAATAATTCCGCTTTACTCGTATATAAATATCACGAGTCATACATACGTAATTACGTGTGTATCCTTATGAAAGTTACATTTAAATTCATTGACTTGTAATTCTCACAAAACTGATTGTTCCGATCATTAAATTTCGGTACGGCTGTTGGGTAAATTTGAGCATTTATTCTTTAATAAAAAACACCACATGTCCTTTTGAAACATATTCAGAACTTTATGCCAATAATTGGCGTTTGTGTACTGATTTCAGGTTTCCTGGATTAGAAGGAAGGACTACCACTTACTCACCGTAGGACTGGCCACGTACAGCAGTGATGACCGTTTCTTTACTGGGCACGTACACAACCCACAGGTTGGTACTGACACATGTCGTTTGTGGTTAGAACCTTTCCCTTATTAGAGAGCACTGTCTTCGTTGTTCCCAAAATTCGTGTGAAGAAATCTGCAAAATATCAAATCAAATTCATAACACATTTTTATACAATAATGTAGTATTGCATATTCCATCAATTTATGATTCAGTGTTTTTAACTACAAACAAATTACTCATTGAATAAACGTAGATATTTAGTACTTTTCGAAATACATTTTTCCACGTATGTCGATTCCAACTGAACCATCATCAGAGATATGATGTTGGTTTATTTAGAACCGAAATATGACAGAGACTTATGACGCAAAATAATAGGTTGTTGATAAGTGTGTTTTGTTGGTAATTAATAAAATTTTTAAACAAATATCGAGATCGTTGAAAATAAGTACAAACTTCAAAGTTAATTGGGATACATTCTTAATCTTAAAGACACTTAAAGGTACTGTGCACGTTCTGAAAAGTTGTAAAACAAATTAGATACTTTAAAAATTGATTTAAAGAATGTCTAAACTGCGTAATTTTTGTACAATATTAAGCCTTTTTAACTTGTATATGCATATCAATTATTTACATATACTAAGTTTATGTGATATATGTTGATATCTGTAAGTTTAATAACCCGCAGTTCATAGAATGTTGGTTTGTTTTCATTAGTATTCAGCCTTGAAGGCCGGGCTTGACAGGAACCAGAGCCCAGTCATGTGAACGGTATGGCTCTGGCACACTGCATCCTGGGCAAGTTCTTGGGGGTAGTTTGCCATTGTTTTCCCCCGCCTTTAGACGTTCCCACATTAGCCGCCAGGCGCCTCCGTCCGCAACGACGCGAGAGATCCTAGCAGCGAAAGGTGGAAATGTGGACGAGAAAGATTTCCGGTAGTAATTTTACCTAAATTCCGACTTCCACGTAAATTCAGGGACCGTTTACGTGCCGCAAATACCCTCCGAAGGAAGGCGTGCAGAAAATTTTTTTCGCCCTAAAAATCCGACAGCTTTGACAGGTTTGAACCCGCATACTTGGGTACTAAAGGCCAGCACGCTACCCCTAGACCACCGAAGCCGTTTTATTTGGTTTGTATACAAACCTAAATTTAAAATCTTAACTTTTTACCGTCATAATGGACTTACTGTATAGTACAAAAATAGACGCCGTCTCTAAACATATATTTTCTTTGGTGTTACGAAATTTAATAAAAATTGAATATATCAGCTTTATAAATTTAAACAATAAACACATGCTGCTCATAAAGTTATAAAAAAATTGTTCAAAATAAACTGATTTAGGATTACCCCATTTTTTCTATACATTATAAAGCTCTTTTACTGCTGCCAGATGGCTATCGACATTACTGTTCACTGTGTCGGTTAGCGGTAACCATGGGAACTGCACGTGTGTAGTGTACTTTTATTAGCAACACGTTGTTTGTAGTTTTGTAGGAGCTGCGGTGACGTGGTTGGAGCTGGGGAGATATTGGTTTTAAGCAAATGATTTTATGAAATATAGTGCTTTAGATTGGTATTGAATTGTAATAAATGAACAATGTACTTATAAATTTGAGTTGGGAAATCAGTCGCGCACAGACGCTACAAGGTTTCGAATGCTGACAAGAACAGTGCACTGCACTTACAAATATATGCAACTCAGACATTGATTTCTTTTTTGCCGTAAAGTAGCGGAGTCTATGAACATTCAGTGAACTTCCCCGTGGCAAACAGTGTAACGCACTGAAGAATACGCACATTTTTAGATGTGTCAGCGGCCCTACTCTATATAGACCACTGTAACCAGGAAAACGCCCTCATTCTCGTGGAAAGTTTGGTTATACTTACGTGTTTGGTCAACGTGAAGTATTGTTCTGACTTTTACGCTGAAGAAGAATTTATATTATGTGTACGAGACACAGAATTCTGCTGTGTATCCAAGGTAAGCTGTGTTGGACGTGTTAGAAAACCGTTTTGAGTTAATTTACGCGAGTTGAGCAACTTCGGCGAACAACTATTTAGGAAAATTATTTAGAAATTTATTTCAAGTTATGGGCGTACTTTGGCCTATATAGAGGAAGGCAAGACGAGTATTTGTGTCAACTACTAAATTTAAACCTTTTATTTATTACATTCTTATTGTTTAAATTATGGTTGTTTGTATATTTTTATTTTTACTTTAATATTAAATATTTTTGTGTTTATTAAATTTTACTGACATAATTGACGAACTGTTGAACACTGATTGATGTCCCTGGAGTATTAGATAAGTTAACAGAGAAATATAGATGAGCACATTTTGTATTTTACTTTGTTGTGTGGCAGAGCAGTTTGTCAGATTCCCGACAGTCTAAATTTTGTTGGAATCTGGCTGTTGGCAGCATAGAAATTAGTGACTTCGGCGCTGAGGTTAATAGCCGCGCCCCTTTAAATTATAGTGTCTTCACGAGGCAGGTCCAGTTAGGTAGGAGTACCAAATCGGGAGTCATTACAGAATTTTAAGAAAATATTTCTTATATTATCATCCAGTCTATGTTAAATAAAACCCTATTAAGGAGTCTGGATAGAAACGGCGATAGTGAAGTCAGTAATCCAACTATCAAATATTTCAAAAGCATTATACATTTTTATATGTGGAAAATGGATTGACGGTAATGGAAGGAACGAAATTTTGTGTGATTTAGTTTCCAATAGATAAATATAATTTATTTTAGAGGCACTTACTATATTGTCTCACCCAGAAATATTCGTGTCAAGTGTAAAATGTGGTAGGATTATTTACTGGAAGCAGAACCCATTTTAGTAAAATAAGTAGTAGAGGAAGTACTCACCTAACTGTAATTCTGGAAGTGGAAACATTCACATTTCTCTTAAATTACGTATTTCACTCCCTAAAACATTATCCAACAGATAAATTGCAGATAATTTAGGGCATAATGCGTTGTTTTTAAGTTCAGAAGCCTTCTGTAAACTATTACTGTCATTTTTATACACAAATTACTAGTAGTCACATCTTACAAATAAGACTTAGACATTATTTTGCAAAGTATAGAAATCTCAAGTGATAAATTGACTACACGAACCGTATACTGTGTTTTAAGTTAAATACGTATGCAAGTGGTAGTAAAATCTAAATACCATTCATATCATATGCACATTGCTTAGAGATTTTCTGTTCTCAGAGAAACTCTCATATTGGAAAAGCTACTTTTTACGGAGATGAATGAGACCTTTTTATGAAAATATCCAGGTCAACATGTTTAAAGTTTAGTCAGAGTTGCATTGTATTTTACGTTTATGTATTCTATTGATGATTTACTTTGAACTTCCTGACAATGGCCACATAAAAGGAAGCAAAGAAATGCATTGAAATATAGAGTGAAATAATAAGAGAACTATTGTGAAGATTTATTGAGTCTCTTTAACCATTTAAAGAGGAAGCGCATATTCTTTTATTTAAAGACCCAGTTCGTACCGCGCTGTAAACACTTTTCATCTCGATTATAAGAACCAATCAGTTTGTAATGTAAGTGGCACAAGTCACTGTTTGGTCTCAGATAAATACACAACACATAAATAGAGTGTGGGCAGAGCGTAAAATTCTTGAATGTTAAACTTGTTGTTACATCACGTAACCAGTAGGCTTTACAAGGTTAATAAACGCTACTTGAATATTGAGCCATCGTGTTTTGTACTGTATTCAGTAACAAATTAAAATAGCTAAATGATTGAGGTAGTCATGGAAAGTTATAATAATTTTAGAATATACTTAGGACATTACAGAAACAAAGATTCGTATTTGTTTAAAATGTTCCAAAAACATGTTCTGCTTTCATTTGTTAATTTTTTTTATGTTTTTATGAAACTTTGCACATAATTCCAAAAATTATAAGGCAAAGCATTTTACTAATCATACAATTATATATCTCAATAGTAGAAAATTAGGTTACGTCATTAATTTTATATGTTAAATATTTACCTTACATAAAGTGATAAAACATTATCACTAAAGTGAGTCAAGGAGCTAGAGTGATACTCTAGAAAACATAAATTTCAGCATGAAAGCTCGTTTTTACAGTTAAGAAATAAATATTATGCTTTTATTTTACGGAACTATTGGCTCACCATACATATTTTTATTATTTTTCTATAACTAAACTATAGAATGTCGTGTGTTGATACTGAAGTCAGATGTAGAATAGCTTAAGATGTTTGAAATTTATTCACGACATAATCTTTTCACAGTGTGTAGTGCTACTTATATGGTGGAAAACATTATGTATTTAAAAACTGTAAAATAACTCAAAATCAGTTGAGATTCAGTTGTTAAAAAAGAGTCCAAGAAGTAATGACAACTCACATGAAGTTCCACAGAAAGTAACTAGAAAATGCAGATGAGTGCATCTCTACATCTTGAGGTAACTGCTGGAAGCATTTTCTCCTTTCTGTAAGCCTAAAGTAATAACCACCTTTTATCTGTGAAATTACGGCTAGTTAATTGGGAATCGCTAGATATAATACCTGGACGAAAGGGGTTTTCGCATATCATTACACTTTGCCAGCATCATAATGCACTGTAAATCAAAAACAGCTGACCTACGCGTTTAAAATTACAGTTTGGCCTTAAAAACAATGGTCTTGAAACAACAACAAAGTAATGTAATACTGAATGAAAAGTAAGGAAACTACAAAGCATGAAGCGGTTTATTCCTTACCAGAAAATGGTCTGTTTACAGTGTGTAGGAAATAGTAGCAGATCATTAGAGTCCTGAAAGATAAGATTTTGTGGGTCCCAACTAGGAGAATCAGTGCCGAGACCGGGTTCAGTCCCAGTATATTCTCTGCTTGTTTTGCTATAGGCAAAGTAACTAGAGACGTGATTCGCCAAATGGGCTGTTGTTGTATTATGTGTTATCTATTGACTATATATTAAAGCTGTGGAATCAGTAAATAAATAGGGGTATTGGAGAGGCGTGTGCCTTGATGAAAATGGGGGGTTGGGTTGCTGAATGTGTGGCAATTCATTCACGTGCATAGCCTCACCCTTATCCCACTAATAGCGTTCTTCAAACTGATGAAAGTAAGACGTGCAGGATTTGAGTGTCTTACTGTGGTGAAGAATTCGAAGATGTCTTCTGCGTTATGACATTGTGTAATTTGGTAAGGATTACCAACCTTTCAGAGGGAAGAGCTACCTTTATCTTAGCGTTGAGGTATCCTGAAAATGAAGGTAGTAAGTAACTGAAGAATTGGTGTCTACCTACCATATTTCACGGGTAGCATTTTAAGTTTTCTCGGCCTGTTGTCATTTTTACAGTGCTCCATTATCGCTTTTGGGATAGGCAGTAATTCGGTCAGACAGAATGATATCAAAACTTTGGGTTCAGACTCATTCTGGCATTGCACTTAACTGGACTAAATATAAAAATATAATACAATAATTTTCCACTTTCACAGATAATTTGACTGCAGCTGTTGACTAGTAACCCATGGCTTTAGGAATGACATCCAACTGTATTATATGAATATCAAAAAGGAAGTAAACACCGTCATCACAACTACATAAATATGAATTTATTATTTGTTACATATTCTGACTTTTATGAAAAGCCATCATCAGGCAATTGAAATTACACAAAGAAAGATAATATACATGCAACCCATTAGAATGATACTTCTTCTGATAGCTGAAATCTCACCGTTAAAAATATTGGAGATGTGCAAGCCAAAACTAGGTAAAAGTCGAGATTATATACAGAAATGTAAAAAATGTGTATTATATTCAAGTGTTGAAATCGTTCGGGTGTGAAATGGAAGTTCCTCAATATTACAATAAGCCTCGTTAGGTAAAATTTCGCATCAATTTTTCATTCTCAGTGTTGATCAACGCTGGAGAGTTGTGGTGTAGTCCAAATTGTTTTCTCTGTGGTTGTGCGTTATTCGTATCTTATCCAGTCAATAAGTGAAATGAAAGGTAATATAGGAGTTCGAATAGATTGTCGTTAATATAAGTAAAATCTAATAGAATTTCGTTGAATAAGGAGGCTAACTTAAATTTCAATGTTATGGAAGTATTATGTCTTGAATCAGATATCATTTTACTGTCGATAGCCCTGATTGAACTATTTTAATTACATGACATTTCTAAACATACCCTCAGCCTGAACAACCAAATGAACTGTTACAGCAATATAAAAGAGGTCAAAGAGACAACAACCGGAAATAAAAACTTTATAGCAGGAGTCATATTTCAGAATTATAACTGTATGTAAATGTAGGTTTTGTGGATTCATTGTACAGCATGTAGACTGTGGAGAGTCAAATGGGATAAAGGGGGCCGCTACTGGCATCAGAAAAGAACTAAATCCGTGGAGAACTTCTGTAATTAAAGTGGGTTTATGGGACACTGAAATAATCCTCCGCACAACTTCAAGCCTGATTATTTTCTCCCCTGCTGCCTCCGCTGCTGTTGCTGTACTACATGGTGCCGGCCGGTCCCAGGACTGGGCACTTCACGTTCGTCACGCCAGGGCACAAGACGGTGGACTGTACGAGTGCCAGGTTTCAACGCATCCCCCTTCCAGCCTGTTCGTCGAGCTCCAGCTTGTCGGTGAGTTATTCGCTTGTCGCGACTGGCGCGCAATTGCTGCTTGCTGAAATGGAAATCCTGTATGTTTGGCCGGGATTCTGTTTTGCTGCTAACCTATTCTCGTCTACAGTAAAGTCGCACTTCCCTTTCTAACATACACCCGACTGGGTGCAGTGTGGTTATGCATGAGATACATGGTTACATCGATTCAGATTTCATTCTGAGTTTCCATTTAGCATTACATGAAAGGATAATTATCTACAGTAAAATGGGGAGAATGTGATACGAGTTGATTGTGATATACTTTAACTGTTTAATCTTTCTTATATTAACCAACTAATCGCACTGTTGTATGTTCTTAAAATATTTATTTACACATTAACACTTTAAAAACATATCACTTTATAAAATTTCGTCATTTACTCCTACATGTTTCAGTCCTATTGGACCATCTTCAGGGAGTACAATGTGACTTGTTTTTGAAGTTGCTGATATTTTTATTACTGGTGTAATAAAAATA
>Ga0123355_10016951_pt1 | contig 11496 bp, 9 predicted proteins | sample TergutEmb28metaG_3_FD_89872 | JGI IMG/M metagenome (GOLD analysis project Ga0123355, IMG submission 89872) | Embiratermes neotenicus P1 segment gut microbial communities from Petit-Saut dam, French Guiana - Emb289 P1 | ecosystem: Host-associated > Arthropoda: Insects > Digestive system > Gut ...
ATTTTTCGGGACTAAGCGTACTGCCCCAAAATGCGATTAACGCGCAAAGGATACAAATGAAATTGATTAATAAAAATGTCCAGCGTATTATTGCTTTCATTGTATTTAGTTTTCAGTGGTCAGCTTTCAGTTATTAGTTGTTAGAGAAAATGCCTCTGACAACTGACAACCGATAACTGACAACTATTTACCGTTTCTGTTCAAACAACCGTCTTTTTTCATCTGCATTTAAACTGTCGTAACCCGATTCTTTTATTTTGTCGAGAATACGGTCAATTTCAGCCATATTTCGGGCTTTGCTCATATTATATTCCTCGTCGGTCATTTTTCGGGTTTGCTGTGTGGCGTTGTATTTCACCTTTTTTACTCGCATTTTTCGAGGTTTCGAGAGATTTACCACCGCATCGAAAATCCGATTAATCCACGCCGTAATATCCATTCCTTTATTCAGAAAACTGATAAATAAATAGCCTGCCAAAGCACCGCCGAGATGCGCCAATTCACCGCCACCGTTTCGGGAAGTAATGCCGAAAAAACTCATTAAAATAATGGCAACAGCAACATATTTCAATTTCACTCCGCCGAGAAGCAACAGGCGAATTTCCATATTCGGCAATTTCGTAGCAGCAGCAACAATAATCGCGATAACCGAGCCGGATGCGCCAAGCAAAATGCTTTTCGGGACAAGTTCGGCATAAAACGGAAAAATGTTGAAAGCCACGACATAAAACAGCGCACCAAACAATCCGCCCACAAAATAAAGTCCAATCAAATGCCTTTCGGAAAAAACGGAAAGAAAAATTTTTCCAAACCAGTACAAACACAGCATATTGAAAAGAATGTGGAAAAATCGCTCGTGCAGAAACATATAACTTATCGGTGTCCAAAAACGATAGAGCAACACGTACAAATCGGCAGGAACAGCCAACAACCTGAGGACAGGAACAAAAGTCTCCGAAGCATTAAAAAGCGTGAACAAGATTTTTGCGACATTCAGCACAAAAAAAATCCCGACATTGATAAAAATAAGTTTTATCAATGCATCGCCTTGTTTAAAAGTTTGTTTTATATTTTCTAAAAAAATCATTTTAGTAGTTGTCAGTTATCGGTTGTCAGTTTTTAGTAGGGCAAAAAAAATTTCGCCCTTACAGAGCGGTCAGATTTTAGTTTATACTTTTCAGCGAAAATGTGCTGAAAACTGATAACTGACCACTGAAAACTTTAAGAAAAAAGCCTTCCTTTCTTTTTCCAATACAAAATCAAAATAATTCCAAACAGCATTCCGCCCAAGTGCGCAAAATGTGCGATATTGTCGCCTGCGCGATTTGCAAAGCCAAAATAAAGCGACAGCAAGCCGTAACCAATCACAAAGTATTTCGCTTTTATCGGAATTGGAATGAACATAAAATAAAGCGGTGCATTCGGAAACATCATACCAAAAGCCAACAAAATTCCGAAAACTGCGCCCGAAGCGCCGACGGTTGTCGTGTTAATCAAAAGATTGAGTTGTCCCATTGATGCATCGACATAATTCATTCGTCTTGCAAGCAAATCGGTGCCGTTGGTCAAAACTTCTTGAATTTGTTCGGGAGATAAATCGGCTTGTACGACACTCACTCGGATAAATATTACCAAAAGTTGAATTAATCCCGCGCCAATGCCGGTAATCATATAAAAATTCAGAAAACGCCGTGAACCCCAAGTTTGTTCAAGCACGCTTCCGAGCATAAACACAGCAAACATATTGAACAATATGTGCATATAACCGCCGTGCATAAACATATAAGTTACAATTTGTGCGACATTAAAATTGTCGGACGCCCAATAATGCAAACCTAAATATCTGCTCAAATGAATTCCCGAGCGCGCAGCAACAATTGTTGCCAAGAAAAGAATGACGTTGATAATAATGATGTTTTTTACAACAGGCGGAATCGAATTCCACAACGAAGGTCTGTAACTATCCATAAATTTCAAATTTCGTACAAAATTAATGAAATAATATTTCAAAAAAAAATTATTCTTCTTCTTCGGTTATAGTAATTACTCCTCGCGCATTTGTGAGTACGGCGTTTAAAAGTTGCTGGTCGGAAACAAAACCATCGCCGTACATAATAAGTCCCGATGGGTCGGTAACTCTTACAGTTGTGTCAGAGCGGATTTCTTCGGCTCTTTGGTCCCAAAAAAGCCGTTCGGTTTCATAGCGATAGCCTTCTAAATTGGTAGCATCAACATTGCCGACTAACTTCCAAAGTTCTTCCCTTACAAAATTTTTGGCATAGTCGCTTCGGATATTAGCATCGACGTTCAAGTCGGTGTCGAAGCGTTCTAAATAAATTCCTTCGGGAAATTCCCAAAAAGGCGGGTCGGCTTGGTCAAAGATTTTCCAAACCGGAGCCGTCATCCGATAACGCGTAATACCCGAATCGGACACAAGAGAAACTATATCAACAGCGTGTTGGCTTGGAAACAGACCGCGGGATTCAATTACCAAATCTATGACCTCGTTTCTATTCCTTCCGCAAGCAGCGATAAAAAACAAAATACCGACTGCAAGAATTGCGGTCAGTATTTTATTTGTATTTTTACTCAACGTATTCACCAAGTTTTTAGTTTTCAGTTTTCAGTTGCATATTTCTGACAACTGACAACTAATTTCTCTTACTGCGTTGCAGCTCTTACAGTTGTTCTTTCATTAATCCAACCGCCTACCGTGAAACTTCCTCCTTCGCCAATCGAATTGAGAGTAGGGTGGAAAAAGATTTCTTCTCTTGTAGGGAAGTGTGGACTGAACAAGCGAATCATATTATTGGCTTCTGATACTATCTCGGGCGAGCTATCCACTTGTCTCGCTCTGTTAAATCTATCCACAGCAGCCCAATAAACGGTTTTGTTCAAAACAGAGTCGTCTGTAAGATTTTTTGTGCTTGCATACATTCTTCCGATAAGCAAATGTGCTCTTCCGTTTGTTGGATTGAACTCCAACGCTCTCAATGCGCTTGCACGGGCGCGATTGAAATTATTGAAATTATTGTATTGAATTACAGCAATAGTAAGTTGAAAGTTAGACCTTTCTTCATTGTCGGTCGAAAGTTGCGTCGCCTCCTCAAAAAACTCAACGGCTCTTGCGAAATCATCTCTTCGGAGAGACATTTGAGCACCACCAAATGCCGATTCTACTGTCGGCTGAATTCTGTGCGCTGCTGTTGCTGCCGTAAAAAACACTTCCTGCTCGGTGCAACCCACTCTGCGATAGAAAGTCATTACTTGGTTTAAGAAATCCAAGTTGTCAAGATTTTCATTGACTGCTTCAGCATAAATATTATCAAGTATTTCGCAATTGGCTGCTCCGCTTTGAATGAACATAGCTTCCAATTCTTGTCTAATCTGACTTGCAGCAGCTGCTTGTGCATTTTCGGGATTATTTGCTTGTCGAGCCAATATGTCTGTCGCTTTTAAATAATCATTGATAAAAGTGCTTACATATTCCGAATTAGCTTGAAATATTCTGTTCGACAACACCACAAACTGCTGTAATACAGCTAAATCTGTTGCATCGTTCATTCCTTCAATCGATTGTCTTAACCACTCGTAAGCTCGTCTTCTCAATTCATCTCCTTGTGCAAAGTTGATATAATCCAATGCTTTCAAACCCAAAATGCGAGGAACAGGAAAAGTTCTGTGTATTCCGAAGTGTTCGATACGCTTGTCGTACATTCTCATCAAAAGTTCAAAATACTCATTGTAGGCTTCCATATCGCCTCTTTCTACGGCGTTGGTTAGTTTCCAGCGCAAAATGTCTGCTCCGCGCTGATAAATAGCCAAATTTGCACCGGGACATTCTTCAAATACAGCCTTCCAAGGACCAAAAGCCTCTGCAAACTGTCCATTTCTTGCAGATTCATTCATCAAACTCAAATTAACTAAGCAGTGTTCGGGTACTTCTGCTTTTGCAGCACTCAACAATGCAAACAAACTCAATAAAATAACAGTTACTTGTTTCATCTTTTTCTTACCTTTTACTTTAAAATTTAGTGATTTATTTTTTGATTTCAAATTTTCCTTTCCGCGTTTTTACAGTCTTCGTTGGAAAAACCACGTTTCAGCCAACGCGATATTGAAAGTAAATTTGAAGTAATCTTCTCTCAATTTTGGCGACGTTCCGATTTGTCCATATTCAAAAGCCATATTCAATACCGTGCGACTACTGCTCGATAATGGAAATCCAAGACCAAAAGTTATGCCAAAATTATTTCCGGGCATTTCATCGCCAATTCTGAAATAGGGAGTTCCTATATTTGCGCCTGCTCGATACATAATTCTGTCTCTAAAACGCCGACTTCTGAAATTAGGTTGATATTCCAAACCAACTGCCAATTGCCAACTATCTATCAAATCATTTGTTGTTCCGAAAAATAAGGCATTGCTCCATTGCTGCAAACTGTAATCAATTCCTACCGAAAGTCTGCGGTCAAATGTGTAAAACAAACCAAATCCCAAGGTTTGCGGCAGACTGAATGCTGAATTTGTCAGTGTATCAGTTTCGGTTACATGCGTTGTTGTTGTTCTTGTTGCTTCTGCGCCAAGCGTTGTTTTTGGCTCGTAAATAGCTCCGAATGTAAATTCGTGTCGGTTGGCAAAAGTATTGAAGTATTGCGCTCCAAAACGAAAACGTACATTGTTCACATATATTGTGCTTATGTCGTGAGTCGGCTGGATAGCTGTTTGAGCAAATATTGCACTCCTCACGTTATTGTAAGCACCAAACATATAATACAAATTCACTCCCAACGAAAGTTGGTTGAACAAACTGAATGAAAGTCCGGTGTAAATCTGATTGATTCCGCCCGAACCGCTGAAATTTTCCGTGAATCTTACTTGCGTTGGGTCGTCGCCAAATCCGGGCATCGGAACTGAATCGTTTGAAAAAAAGTTGTACCCTGCGAAAGAATACGGCAAAATTCCGGCACTAAATCCTACGCCCGGAAACAAACGAAACTGCATAGTAAGATAATCCAAATTACCTGTAAAATTGGTGTTTCGGCGCATAGCATCATCGGTAAAGCGACTTCCCAAAGTCGAAATACCGAAGTCGAACATAAATGTCAAGCTGTCGCTCACGCTGTACGAAGCAGGATTTACGGTGTTGATACGTTGTTTTGAGCGTGCGCCAATAGCAACGCCGCCCATTCCGCGCTGTTCGCCCGATGTATTGTCGTGCAGTTGCCCGAATCCAAAACGTGTGTACGGTGAATTTGTATTGTTCTGGCTTACAGCTGTTTGAATAGAAATAAATGCGACAATGACCGTTAAAAAAAGTTTGTTTTTATGCATCATTATATTGTAGGATGCGATTTAATCCAATTAATACTAAATTTTCGTTTGCAAAGATGGCACTTTTTAGTTTATTGGCAAAGAAAAATGTGCTTCCGCCCGTTAAAAAAATTGAAAGTTCGGGATATTGCTCTTTCAAAGTGTCAATATATCCGTTCATTTCAAAAGTAATTCCACTCAAAACACCCGAAAGTATTGCCGATTTCGTATCATTGCCGAGCAACGGACTTTCCGCTTTTGCTTCGACCAGCGGAAGCCTGCCGGTAAATTCGTGCAAAGCTCGTAGTCGCAAATTAACGCCGGGCGAAATATTTCCGCCTAGATATTCATTTTTGGCATTAATAAAATCGTACGTGATTGCCGAGCCGGCATCGATTACCAAAATATCCGCATTCGGTTTCAAAAACGAAGCGCCGATAACGCTCGCCAAACGGTCTTTGCCTAATGTTTGCGGTGAAGCGTACTTATTAACGATGGGAATTGCCGTCTCGTGTGTAAACTCAGCGAAAAAAGCAGATTTTTCCCTGATTTTGGCAGTTATCGCTTCATCGTGCTTTGCCACAGACGAAAAAATACACGAAGCATCGGGATATTTTTCAAAAATCGCTTCAATTTCCGATGTGCCGAAGCGGTCGAAAACTATTTTTTCGATTAATTCATCTTGTCTGAAAATGCCGATTTTCGTGCAAGAATTGCCTGTGTCAATGCAAAGTGAAATGTTCATTTTTATAATTTCGAGCCTGCAAAAGTATGAAAAATATTGCTAATGCGCGATTAGAACTTGAACTTTATTAGAGTCTGTTTCAATTTTTTCAAAGAATTTGTTTTGATATTTGAAACACAATTTGAAACACAGTAGACACAATAGTTTTTTTTGAAAAAAATCAGATTTTAAATAACACCGTTGGTGTTATTTAAAGTTCACAACAGCAGATTTTTAAACTTGCCTTTTGTGTTCTTTAAAAACAGTTTTGCTGTTTTTAAAAACTAAAAATCAATCAGCAAAAATCTATTGTGTCTACTGTGTTTCAAATTTAAACAGATTCTATGCAGTCCTACTAAAAATGTTGTTTTAAAAAAATCATAAGGTTAAATGAGAAATTTTCAATATTTTTGTTGTTTCTGTAAAATAAATTTGTATCTTTGTGGCATAAAGTGTAAATAAAACCTATAAAGTCATTTTAAAATGCTACAACCGTGATTTTTCTCAAAAAATATACCACTCCCAATCAAACCGCACATTGTTTAGGCTGAGTTTGCCTCTCTATATAAAACCAACCAAAGAATAGAGAGGCGAAGATATGAAACTGCCGATTTTCGGCAAATGAGTTTGGAAAATAATACAAACAAATTATTCAAATTTTAAATAATCAAGTTTATGAAAACAAAAAATTTAATTACAATCTTTCTGCTGGCAGGTTTATTTCTAATTGCCGGCTGTGATAATTCAACCCCGCCCTATAAAAATGGAAACGGGGATATTGAAGAAAGTTATCCACCGAATAATGGGAATGGTGACGATAAAGAAGATGAGCTGGGAAATGGGAACGGCAACAATGAAGATGATAAGCAAGAATGCAAAGACGGTAAAGTTCCGTACGTGTCTTGTCCATGTAGAGGAGAACCTATAGGAACAATTAGAGGCATTTCTGTTTTGCTCCTTTCTCCAAGAGAAGATGATATAATTCGTGGAGATACGGTGTATAGTTTCTACCCTGCATCTATACGAATACCCGAAGAAGATGTACCTTTCTCGCTTAATAATCCTTATGTAGTGGGTTGGATATTTAATCTTCCCGATTTTGCTAAACAATGGGAATCAGGAGTTACAGTTTACTATGAGGGAATTCTTTATCCTCTTTGCTGTCATTTTATTGTATGTAGAATGATATGTTATAATGTAGTATTAACAAAATTAAAAATCAAAGAACTATGAAAACAAGAAGCTTTTTATTACTCTGTGTTTTGTTTATAGCAAATGCTATCTACGGACAAAACTATTATATGTATATCGATGGAAAAAAACGCACTTTTGAAGTTGTTCCCAATAGAGTATTGGTACAGTATTTCGACAGCAGTATTGATTATACTCAAGTCCAAAACACTTTACAAAGAATGGCTGTAAGCCCGAAGAATGTAACAAGAATACATAAAGGCTTCTTGCTTGTTGAATTAGAAGATACGTCTAGAGAGCAAATAACACGCTCTTCTGAACAATGGAACGTATTTGGAGAAAATGCATACTTGTCCTCGGTTGTAGTAGGCAAAGATGGTATTGAAATAAGTTTCATACTCAATCAAATCATTGTCCGATTAAAAACAGGTGATGACTATGCTTTCCTGTCGCAACAACTTCGACCATACAATGTTAAGGCGATAGAACTAGCAGATTTTGGTGAAAGGACATATTTGGTAACTCTAAACCATCCTCAACAGAAGAGTTCATTACAAATAGCTAATGAACTACATAGAACCGGATTGTTTGAGTATGCAGAACCTGATATTTTTCATTTTGTAAAAAGAAATGCGGTTACTGTAAACGATGACCTTTTTACATGGCAATGGGGACTTCACGATGATGTAATTGGCATCAGAGCACCGCAGGCATGGACAATAACCACAGGCTCTCCAAATATACGAGTGGCAGTTATTGATACAGGCGTTGATTTAGGACATCCCGATTTGGCAGCCAATCTGCTTTCGGGATTCAATGCTTACACAGGTGCGTTAAATGGTAATGTTCATTGGGAAGTTGATAGATACGAGCATGGTACTGCCTGCGCAGGAATCATCGGTGCCATAGCAAACAATTACATTGGTTTAGCTGGAGTTGCACACAACAGCAGAATTATACCCATACACGATGGAAGGACAACAGCTCAAATTGCTTCCGCAGTAAGCTGGGCAATAGAAAACGGTGCGGATGTAATTTCAATATCAAGTTCATATGCAGAAAATAATACGCTAAATAATCAATTTGCAAGAGCAGCTACTGCCGGCAGAGATAGTTTAGGTATTGTAATTGTCGCCTCTTCCGGAAATCATCGCGACGATGATGGAGAGGTAATAGATAGAGTTGACTTTCCGGCAAGACGAGCAGATGTTATTGCAGTTGGTGCTATCGTACAGGGCGGACACAGGTGGTCAAACTCTAGATTTGGAGTAGATTTAGATATTGTTGCACCGGGTGGTGGTTATATTATTACTACAGATGTACGGGATGGTATTGGTCCTCCCGGTCAAAATGGTGCTTCTCCGGGTTGGGATTATCGTGATAATTTTGGCGGTACATCTGCTGCTGCTCCACATGTAGCCGGTGTTGCAGCACTAATTTTATCAGTTAATCCAGACCTAACTGCACAAGAAGTACGTAGCATAATAAAAAGAACGGCACAAAGAGTAAGACCAGATTTGCATAACTATAGCTATAATGATGTTCGCCCTCGCTATAATGGTACATGGAGCCCATTAACAGGACACGGTTTGGTAGATGCTTATGCAGCTGTGAAAGCAGCACTTGAAACGCTATCTAGTATTATTGGTCCCGATTTCATCACACCTTTCGGCACATACACCATTAGTACCGGTCAGCCTGCAGAATGGAGCATTACTCACGGATTTATTCTTGATATTTCGCCTTGCAGTACTTCGGTAACAGTTAAGCCAAGAGCTTTTGACGGAATGCAGGGAACACTCACGGCAGTAGTTAATGGTGTAACACTTACCAAAGATATTCGGCATGCATTTATTGCTGGTAACGGCGTGGTATCTACTCCTACTAATTTCAGGCTAAATACAAACCAAACAGCTACATGGAGTGTTACACCCGAGTTTCGCATCACTACATCTAATGTTGGTGCAACAGTAACAGTTGCTCCGGTAAACGCAAACAGTTTTTTCGGCACAGTTACTGCTACACTAGCAGATGGTACAACTATTAGAAAAGGTATCAACACTCGAGGCAATGCGGGAATGAATGTGGTAATGTGGCTAACAACGAACAGACGAAATCCAACTCCAAATTTCAGAGCGGTTTTCAGACCTACACACACTCCATCGGGCGCAACATTTCCGACCGAGAGAAACATAATAACAGGCAATTTCAATCATCCTACCGGTTATTTTTCCAACAGTGTGCAAGTTGAATCGGGCACTTTCTTTACAGAGGCTTTTATTTTCTTGTATGGCGACAGACATCAACCTCAACGAGTGCGATACAATGTTACTGTCCAAGTGCTCAACCACTACGAAGATGGATATGTACATGTTCAGTATAGAGCCGGAGAAGCATTTATAGATGATATAGATGCCTACCAAATAATTATGTTTGATAATGGATGGCGTGAGCCTTATAACGGCAATTGGGCTACAATGGTGGTAAGTTTGCATGTTGAAGTTTTAGAGTCTCCACTAAGAAGCAGTGAAGAAACAACTATTGAACTGTCTGTTTATCCAAATCCTACTTTCAGCGTTCTTAACGTCAAGGTTGAAGACAGAGCAACAGAAACTTTGCAGCCTGTTACAAACTACGATGTTCGTCTGTACGACAATCAGGGTAATTTGCTTCGCCGTTCTACCACAACAGACGGATATGTGCAATTCAATGTTATCAATTTGCCAAACGGAAGTTATTTTCTGCATGTACATGATGGAGTAAACAGCACGCCGATTAAAAGGCAAGTGATGATAGAACGTTGATTGATAAATATAGCTTATTCAGAAAAGGCTGTTTCGATTTTTTTCGAAACAGCCTTTTCCTTGGTTAACAAAACTAAACAATATATTGGTATTAAAATCTTATCCGCATCGGGAATATCCGCAGTTTTTGCAAGCCATACAGCCTTCTTGGTATATTAAGGCTTCGTTGCATTCGGGGCAAATTTGCCCGGCAACTTCTTTTCCGTCGGGAATATATTTACTCAATGCGCGCTCAACACCTTTTTTCCAGGTGTTGATGGATTCGCTGTCGAGTTGAAGTCCCGAAACCAACTTAATTACTTGGTCGATAGGCATTCCGTAGCGCAATACGCCCGAAATGAGTTTCGCGTAGTTCCAAAATTCTTTGTCGAATTTATGCGAAAGTCCTTCAACCGTTGTTTTAAATCCGCGTTTGTTGCAAAATTGGAAGTCGTAGCGTTTATTGCCTTCTTCGTCCACTATTTTGATGATTTTTCCGCCGGTAACGGATTTTGGAAGCAAAATTCCTTCATCATCATCCGAAAGTCCGGTGAAAATTTCGTAAGGACGACCTTCTAGCAATCCGATAAAAGCAATCCATTTATCTTTGGCATTTTGGAAACGCACCACTTCGCAATCCAGTTCTTTGGGTCGTTTGAGTTGCGTCTCGGAAAAACAGAAGCAGTGTTCTTTATCCTTTTTCTCGTCTTTTTCGTCCTCTTTTTTTACTTCGAGCAAAACGCCATCGCGCGAACCATCACGGTAAACAGTTACGCCTTTGCAACCCGAACGCCACGCTTTTTCGTAAAGTTCGCCGACCAATTCCTCCGAAACATCGTGCGGAAGATTGATGGTTACGCTGATAGAATGGTCGACCCATTTTTGAATTCGTCCTTGCATTTCCACTTTTTTCACCCAATCCACATCGTTGGCGGTGGCTTTGAAATAGGGCGATTTTTCGACCAATTCATCGATTTCCTCTTTGCTGTAAATTTTGGCTGTCGGATAGCCGTTTGCCTCCATCCAAGTTACAAATTTGTGGTGAAAAACGGTGTATTCTTCCCACGAATCGCCGTTTTCATCGACAAAACTGATACGAACATCCTTATCGCTCGGGTTTACTTTTCGGCGACGCATATAAACAGGTTTGAACACCGGCTCAATTCCCGAAGTGGTTTGCGTCATAATGCTGGTTGTTCCGGTTGGCGCAATGGTGAGGCAAGCGATGTTTCGACGACCGTATTTCGCCATTTCATCGTACAATTTCGGGTCGGCTTCGCGCAAACGACTGATAAACGGATTGTTTTTTTCGCGCTCGGCATCAAAAACTTTGAATGCGCCGCGCTCTTTTGCCATTTCTACCGACGAGCGGTAAGCCGATAAAGCGGTTGTTTGATGCACTTTTTCCGAAAAATCGGTTGCTTTGTCTGTTCCGTAGCACAATCCAAGCGCGGCGAGCATATCGCCTTCGGCAGTTGTTCCAAC
>Ga0123355_10016952_pt1 | contig 11496 bp, 6 predicted proteins | sample TergutEmb28metaG_3_FD_89872 | JGI IMG/M metagenome (GOLD analysis project Ga0123355, IMG submission 89872) | Embiratermes neotenicus P1 segment gut microbial communities from Petit-Saut dam, French Guiana - Emb289 P1 | ecosystem: Host-associated > Arthropoda: Insects > Digestive system > Gut ...
GCCAAATAGTTTAGATTAAATTATTTAGAATCAAACTTTAGAGTTGCGAAGTAAATTGTGTATCTAACGACAACGTAGATTACGACTGCGATTGCTATCCATTTTGAGATGATTGGTGCAAAGGAAAAAAAGGTATGTCCATTGCTGATTAGCATGTCATTTACTAGCCCAAATGCTGTTGCGGATATTACGTATGGGAACGTTAATGCCGCAAATGATGGAAAGAATTTTGTTTTTAGAAGTGGGATAATTTTTATTGTAACGCCTATATAAATCACAACCGAAACTGCAAGCATCGCATAAACGAGCGGAACTATCGGCTGTTCAAACGCTGCAAAGTACCCAACTATTGACAGGTTTAGTGGTGCTGTATATATAGCAATTGTCGGACGTGCAGGCTCTGGGATGTTCGGTAGCTTTACCATCCTGTATGTGATGAGTATAAGCATTATGATATACGCCGCAAACCCCACATAAAATATAATTTGCCCTAGCGTTATAGCACCCATGATAGGGCTTGTAACACTTGCAACTATCATTCCTACGCAGGCAACAAACCATGTTGGAAATACGTTTTCTAGCTTAGGTTTTAATATAAATCTCTTTATGAAAACAGCCATTATTGTAAAATGGCACGCAAGGGCAAAATACCACAAAACTACAGCAATCATGCCTACTTGTGGCTGTATATATCCAAGAAGGAGCATAGCCGCCATCGTCGATGTTGGAAGTGCACCGAGCATAACAGGACTTTTTAAATCTTCGATTACATTTTTAGTATCACAAATCACTCGAATCAGAAACAACCCAAGTATAAAAGCGGCAAAAACTCCGCAAAAAACGTGTATTGCCTGCCCATGAGGCAAAAGCAAGTTTCCGAGTGAAGCAATCGCCAGTGCAACACCGCTTATAGGTAATGGTATCTTTTGAATAATTTTCATGAGTATACTTTACTAGACTAATTGTCTGTTGTCAATATTATCTACCCTCTCTAATGTTTTTGTTGACCAAAATCGTTCAGTTTTGATTGCTTTGTTTATACTAAAAAACAAATATTTATGCACCAAATATCTTGTGCTGTGCCTAATTATGGTATATAATTTTTTACAAGGTTATTTAATCAAACCTTAGTGCTATTGGTTAATTTTGGTCAAGTCTAACGAAAAGGTAACAAAGTGAGCTTTTCGTTATTCTATATATGTCTTATAAAGAGGGAGATTATGATGAAAACTTTTACTATTTTTACTTCGGAGCTGGATGATGAAAAGCTAGCCATCGAGCAACTCCAAACTCAGCTAGAAAAAAATGGCGACCTTTTAAAAAATACTATTGGGATAGCAGTTTGTCATTACGAATTTGTTCTTTCCGGTTTGTTTAAAGCCGTTTGTGATGCACTTCCTTTCGAGGTAGCCGGAACGATTTCTTCTTCTCAAGCAACTCAAAATGAGGCAGATTCATTTCTCTTTATTATTACTGTTATGTCAAGTGATGACGTTCAATTCCAGACAGTTCTTACTCCATCGCTACTAGACAATCCGATGCAAGCTGTGACAGATGCTTATTCTAATGCTGTTAACGGTTCTCGTCCTGCATTAGCACTTATGTATACGCCTTTCATACTTCAAAACTGTGGTGATGATTATGTAAATGCGTTTGACAAGGTTTCAGATGGCGTACCGTTCTTCGGAACTATGGCTATTGATGATACCTTGGAATTTTCAAACAGTTTTTCGGTTCTTAATGGTGAACATTATATTGATAGAATGGTTATGGTTCTTCTATACGGAAAGGTAAATCCAAAATTCTTTGTAGCAAACATATCCGAAAGTAGAATTTTAAGTAAAAGTGCTCTCGTTACCAAAAGTCAAGGGCAGATTCTTATGGAGATAAACGATAAACCTGTTATGGATTATTTCGAAGAGCTAGGAATTTCAAAAGTTGTTGAAGACCAGTACGCAATGTCTTCTCTGCCATTTTTAGTTGATTATAATGATGGTACGCCAAAAGTAATCAAAATATTTGTCTTGCTGACACCAGAAAAGTATGCATTGTGTGCAGGTGCTGTTCCTGAGGGAAGCTCTCTTTACATGGCGTCTACAGATTCTGAAGATATTATGCTGACAACTGGTGAGGCTCTTGATGAAATTTTAGCAAACATAGATGATGCTTCTGTTCTTTTTGCTTATAGCTGCGTAGGTAGAAACATGGCGCTAGGCTCTGAACAATTCAAAGAAATGCAATTTCTTGCTGATAAAATAAATACTAAAGTACCATTTATGATGGCTACTTCTGGTGGAGAAATTTGTCCAACACAAATTTCTGACAAAGTAGCAATTAACCGCTTTCATAATAGCACATTTGTCGCGTGTATACTTTAATTAAGGGGGCAAGATGTCAAACATCCCTATTGTAAATGAATCTGAACGCGATCTTATTTCTGAAAACGAAAGACTACAAAAAGAGGTTGAGGCTCTAAGTCGTGAATGTAAAAAATACGCTCGCGAGCTGAGGACGACAAATATGTTTCTTGACAAAGTAACAAAGTCGTCGAACGCGAAAGATTCAATTAACGTTGCCTTATCGGCATCAAATGCAAAACAACATTCTTATATCGACATGCTACTCGAAAGCTGTCCAAACATCATCATGCTTCTTGATTATGAAGGTAAGTTTGTTTTGTCGACTAATGCTTTTATGTCTGAAACTAACATCCCTAATTTTGATTACATCAACGGACTTCACTTTGAAGAAGTTCTGCCAAAATATTTATCTAAAGAAAGCATGGCTATGTTTTCTGATGCGTTTTCCAAGGTTGTTTCAACAGGCGAATTTCATCACTTTGACGGAACTGCGGATTTTAATAACTCCGGCATACCTCGGCATTTTTCATTTGAGCTGGACCTTGCAGAGACAGAAAGAAATCATACTCCGGGAGTTATCTTTGTTATGACAGACTTTACTGATTTGTTAATCGAAAAACAACGTGTAGAAACTGCAAATACTACAAAGTCTGCGTTTCTTGCAGCAATGAGTCATGAGATTAGAACCCCTCTTAATGCTATCGTAGGACTAAGCGAGATGCTTACTCGCTCCCAAATGTCTCCCCAACAAATGGATTATGTGGGAAACATCAAAGCGGCTTCAACTTCGCTTCTATACATTGTAAATGACCTCTTAGACTTCTCAAAAGTTGAATCAGGAAAGATGGAAATCATTGATGCAAACTTTAACATAAAAATCATGCTCGACAACCTTTACTCTATGTTTAAAATGGTTTGCAATGAAAAATCGCTGACTTTGGAAGCTCATATCTCTGACGATTTTCCTACGATGGTCTGGAGTGATGAACATCGAATAAGGCAAATTCTTTCAAATCTCTTGTCAAATGCTGCAAAATACACAAAAACAGGTGGTGTTACCCTTTCTGCATACGTTAAAGATGGGTTTTTGAGATTTGATATAAAAGACACTGGTATCGGAATTAAAGACGAAAATCGTGCAACAATGTTTCAACCTTTTGAGCGATTTGATACTCACAAAAATAAAAGTATTGTCGGAACTGGTCTTGGTCTTGCTATCACGCTCAATCTATGTCGTGCTATGGAAGGTGAACTTTGGTTTGAAAGTGTGTACGGTGAAGGTTCTACGTTCCATGTAAGCCTTCCTTACCTTACAGGTGATGAGCCTGAATTTACGGAAATTCCTGAGACATCAGACTTTATCGCACCTGAAGCAAGAATTCTTGTCGTAGACGATGTATTTATGAATCTAACTGTAGCAGAAGCACTGCTCAGTACTTTTGAAATCGTTCCTGACCTTGCAATCGGTGGGCAGGAAGCGCTTGAACTTCTTGAAACAAACAAATACGACCTTATTTTCATGGATCATATGATGCCTGAAATGGACGGTATTGAAGCAACTAAACACATTCGCAATCTAAACAGCGATTTAAGCAGTGTTCCTATTGTTGCACTTACAGCTAACGCTATCAAAGGTGCAGAGCGTATGTTTATAGAAAACGGTATGGATGACATTCTAACAAAGCCTGTAGAAATGTCGACCCTAAACCTTTGTCTGAAGAAATGGCTTCCCTCACACCTAATAAACTACATCGTAGCTTCTGATAAATATAGCCCTCTTGATTATGAGATTTAAGAATTAGATTTTATCACAATTCATATAACTTCTTAATGCTGTTGGAATTACAACAGTGCCGTCTTGTTGCTGATAATTTTCGAGAATTGCCGCAACAGTTCTACCTACAGCAAGCCCGCTACCGTTTAATGTATGAACAAATTCAGGCTTGCCTTTTGCATCTGGTCTAAATCTGATATTTGCCCTTCTCGCTTGGTAGCTTTCAAAATTACTACACGAAGATATCTCAACATATTTGCCATAACTAGGCATCCAAACTTCTATGTCGTACGTCATCGCTGAACTAAAGCCCATGTCTCCTGTTGAAAGTTTAACAACTCTATATGGAATTTCAAGCCTTTTGAGAATTTCCTCTGCTGCAAGTGTAAGCGACTCTAGCTCCTCATATGAATTTTCAGGCTTAACAAATTTGACTAACTCAACTTTGTTAAATTGATGTTGTCTTATTAGCCCCCTAGTGTCTCTGCCTGCAGAACCTGCCTCTTTTCTAAAACACGGTGTGTATGATGTATAGTATATAGGAAGTTTGCTTTCGTCTAAAATATCATCTCTCAGAAGGTTTGTAACAGGAACTTCTGCTGTCGGTATCAAGAAAAAATCTTTTGCTGGAATATGGAACATATCGTCTTCAAATTTTGGTAACTGCCCTGTTCCTGTCATCGCATCTCTGTTAACCATAAACGGTGGCAGTATTTCTGTATAGTCGTGTTCTTCTGTATGCAAATTTAACATGAAATTTATTACTGCACGTTCTAGACGAGCACCCATGCCTTTGTAAACCGTAAATCTAGCACCTGCAACTTTTGCCGCCATCTCAAAATCAAGGATGTCAAGGTCTTGCCCTATATCCCAGTGTGCCTTATGCTCAAAGTCAAAAGTTCTAGGTGTTCCATGCGTTCTTATCACAACGTTATCTGTATCGTCTTTGCCAATAGGCACATCACTGTTAGGCGTGTTTGGAATATGTAAAAGAAGCTCTTTTAGTTGGGCTTCTATTTCGTGAACCTGAGCGTCAAGTTCCTTAACTTCTTCCGAAAGAGTTTTCATCTCTGCCATGATTTCTGTTGTGTCTTTGCCTTCTTTTTTTAGCTTTGGAATTTCTTTTGAAACTATGTTTTGCTTGTTTTTTTTCTGCTCAACAACAACTAAAATCCCCCTGCGTTTTTCGTCAAGTTCTATTACTTTGCCTATGTCATAATCGCCTTGCTGTCTTGATTCTATTGCTTTTTTAACACCGTCAAAATCTTCTCTTATTCTTTTAATATCTAACATGGCTCGCTCCCTTTAGTTTCCGATATGCAGGAAAACAACCTGCCTACAGTAAATTCTTTTTATATGTGATGTATGTATCGCTTAGTTCTTGCAACTTTTCCTGCATCTCTATTTGCAAGGTTGATGCTGCTTCATAATCTTTTTCGTCAAGTGCCTTTTTTACTCGTGAAAGCAAACTTTTTTCTTTGATTTTATCTTGCCCCAAATACACTCTTAACGCGTGAATCTTGTTCCAGTTTTCGATATCAAAGTCTGCACAGTCGTTTATGTCATGAATTTTTTTACATTCTCTTACAAGTTCCATCGCATTTGGAACAAGTCTACTTTGAAGTTCTGTAGCCCATTGTGATAGGCAAGCTTCTTTAAACGATTCGAGTGTTAGCTCGTTCATAACATCGCCTTGCAAAAATATATTTAGCTTGTCAGGGTATTTTTCAAATGCCGAAATATTTTCCCAAACTGTGCGTGGAGCTTTGCCAAAGAACTTGCTTCGCTCTTCTTCTGTGTACGCTTCAAAAACGTCTTTTTCGCTCCTATATTCTCTATCTTTTTCAAAATATTCGTCTTCTACTCCATATTTCTTTGATAACGACTCTAATAGCTGTTCTGATGTCTTTGAATTTGATAAAGCATATTTAATCCCATCAAGCATAGCCATATATGCACTTGCCATAACAAGGTATGTATTGCTTTTTGGATTTGGTGATCTAAGTTCAAATCTCGTCGCTTGCGGATTGTCTTTTTCTCTTATTAGTCCGATTAGTACTGTTCTATTTCTCGTCGGTTGTGCTGTCGTATGCCCTATCGAAGTTACAATACAAACAGGTGCCTCAAACCCTGGCTTCATTCTGTTTAATGAATCTATTGAAGAACTTACAAACGGATTTAATACTTCGTAGTTTTTAAGTATTCCCATTAGTGCACCAAAGCCGATTGGGCTCATATACTCTTTTTCCATATCGCGAGGCGAAAAGAGCCCAATGGTCTTGCCATTTCTTAGTCTTGCCGCAAGACCCATGTGGGTGTGTTCCCCACTTCCTTGCACACCCTCAATCGGCTTTGCCATAAACGAAACATCAAGCCCGTGATGTCTAAATATATCTTTCACCACATATTTTGCTTGATTTTCATTATCAGCAGCCTGTATTGGGTTTGAATATTTCCAGTTGATTTCAAGTTGTTCCATAACATGGTCGTAGTTTCCTGAGCTTCCCATTTTAGCTTTTATCCCGCCAAGTTCTTTATGCCCCATCTCTACTTCTAGTCCATATTTATCAAGAACTATGAGCGACTTTTCAAGTGAAGTCCTCACAGGGCCAATCGTTCTTTTCCAATATTGTTCTTTCAAAATCTGTGCAGTCGAAAGCTGTTCCTTATCAGCCTTATCATCAGGCGTTTTAACCCAAAACTCAAGTTCCGTTGCACACGTTACTATGATTTCCTCTATATCTTCTGCACTTTTAATTCCAATGTAATCCCATACATACGAATTTTTTCGTATAAGTTTTAACATTTCTTTTTTGAAAAAAGCGATAGCGTCTCTAAGGATTACCCTAGAGCCAACCTCGTCCTTGTCATTATGCACAAGGAAAGACGGAATTCTAAGAGTTCCTACAGGAAGTCCGCTTTCTTCTTCAATAAAACTAAAATTATAATCAACGTACCAATTTACCGAAAGATCCGGTATGATATCGACTTTTGCATTATTAAGTTCTGCAATCTTAGGCAAAACAACACTTGAACCATCAGTTTGAACGCCATGGAGAAAAAACTTGTCCATATCTCGAATAAACAAATCTATCGGAATCTTCTCGTCAGTGTCGTGACCTCTTATGTCATGACCAACGAAAGATACAAATTTAATTTCTCTATGCTTTTCCAGCAATCTTATTATCTCGTCATTTGTACGATTTTCTACTGGTATGCAAAATAACATTTTGTCTAAATCTTTCATGATTACTCCCCCAGTGCTGGCATTTTAATAACCGTAAAACGGTGTCAAATTATTAAATTTGCGGCGGCTATCACCGCCGCCGCAAAACTTATTGGTTTTTATATTTGTATATCGCTATACTTCTTACTACATACCTGCAAGTAAACTTAGGTACATTTCAACTTGTGAAATATATCTTCCGTATGCTGCCCAGTCTCCCGCTCTTTGTGCTCTTTGTGCATTTTCAAATGCTTGTGATGCACGATCAACTAGTTCTGTCACAGCCGCTGGAGGCTCTTGTCCTGGCCCTGGTCCAACTGGTGGTTCTGGTCCAACCGGTGGTTCTGGTCCAACTGGTGGTTCTGGAGGTTCTACTACTGTTCCCGGAGGTCCAAATAGATATTCTAGTGCTTCATCAAGTGTCGCTCCATGAGCTATTCTTACACCGTCTCCTCCGTCAGGAAGTCCGTATGCAACGATAACTCGTCTAACCTCAGGGATTCTGCCCGCTTCAGCTTCTACATATATAGGCTTAACGTATAGAAGTGTATCTTCTATAGGAATTACGAATACGTTACCCCTATTTACGTTAGATCCGCCTTGACCCCAAAGAGAGAAGTCCTGTGAAATTACTGGATGCTGCTCTATCTGTGCGTCTACCTGCTCCGGTCCTGGTATCTGTCTACCTGGAGGGAACTGGAACAAGATAAGCTCTCCTAAATGATCACCGTCGTTTCTTGCAACGAGAAGTGCTGTCATGTTAGGTCTTTCTCTCGGCGTGAACGGTATAGTATTTACAAATTCCGCTTGCTCTTCGCCAGGAATCTTAAATATGAAGTAGTTAGGTCTCATCTGCGTCAATGTTGCGTTAGGACCTAGCTGCTCTGATGCGATATCAAATAGAGCTTCATCTTGGTAGAACATTCTTGGATCAGTCATGTGATAACGTCTGAACATGTGTGCTTGAATGTTAAGAAGCATATTTGGATATCTTACATGCGGTCTTAAGAAGTCCGGCATTTCAGAGAAAGGCGTAAACAAGTCAGGGAATATGCTCTGCATTGTAAGTGCCACAGGATCAGTGTCATCTACAAGGTAGAACGTAGTTGTTCCATTATACGCATCTATAACAATTGTTATAGAGTTTCTAATATAGTTTATACCTGCATTATTGTTCATGCCAGCAACTCTAAACGGTTCAGAATAAGGGAACCTAGAGCTTACTGTATAAGCATCAATAATCCAGAAAAGTCTACCGTCTGCAATTACGATATAAGGCTCTACATCGTACAAAAGTCTTGGCATTATAGTATTTACTCTTTGCATAATGTTTCTGTTAATTATGATTTCTGAATCGTTTGAAATCGCACCAGAAACTAGTATCGCCATATTTCTTTCACGAATAGCAAAAAGTGTTCTGTTTAATGCGTTAAGTCTTATACCTGCATCACCTGTATAACGATGTGTTTCATTTCCAACTTCGTAAGGGAAGTGGAACTCGTCCTCAGTTGTGCCGACTATAACAAAGTCGTTTGTCATTCTTCCAAAGTATATTGCTGCATTGTCTATAGTTATTTCAGGAATATCTGACTCTGGAGGAATGTTTCTAATAAGCATCTCTGGCATACCACTTGGGTTTATCTGGTCTACTCTTGAAAGAGTTACACCAAATCCGTGTGTATATAAAAGATGTCTGTTAACAAATGTTTGTGCTATTGGCGAATTTGCTGTATCGTCAATCTCTCTCGCCGCTAGGAATGTCTGTGTAAGCTCTCCGTTTATGATATATCTATCAACGGAAACATCAAAGAATACATAATATGGTCTCATCGCCTGCATGTTAGAATAGAATGTTCTAACAGGTTCGATGTCATTAATTCTTATATTAGAGATTGTTTCCATATTTGCATCAATATCTGCTCTTGTTAAGTTGTTTATAACAGGGAATGGTTTAATTTGTACTTCATCAATTCCATACGCAATTCTTGTAAAGTTGATGTTGTTCTCTAGGAACGCCCATTCTCTGTTAAGTTCATCTGGCTGTACTACAAATGTCTGCACAGTAAATGCTGCACCTACACTAAGTCCGCCGATTGCTACCATGATAGCAGGAACTGTAAGCATGGTTCTAAGTTTTTTCTTGTTAAGCCCAATTACAAATCCTATAGCTGCTCCGATTGAAAGAACTGCAAGAACTCTATACATCCATAATGTAACTGTAGCATCTGTAAATCCTGCTCCAAATACAGCACCTGTTGATGAGAACAATATGTCAAACTGTCTTAAGAAAAGATTGACACCAACCATAAGGAAGAAAAGCACTCCCAAAACTTTTAGTGGAACTGACGCTATCTTTAAGATGTTCGTCAAATTTTCATCATCAAGTTTTTTCTTAGTTTGCGCTGACTGAGCTCCACCTCTTTGTTGCTGTGCTCCGCCGCCTAACATCTGTCCTATTTTTCCTATAAGCTCATCGATGTTAAAAGGTGTTGCTTGTCCACGTCTTTGATTGTTCCCGCCAAAAGTTTCTTCGTCGTCTTCTTCATCTGGGTCATAACTGTCAGTAACATCTTCAAATACTTGTGGTTTTCTGAAAGACATAAGAAGCATGTAGTAAAACACTGTTATTGCTGCAAATCCTATCAAAATCCCTATAGCAATCATGTTAAGCATGTTGATAAAGTCAAGCCTAAACACATAGAATGATATATCAAGACCAAATATTGGGTCTGCAATACCAAACGGTGTGCTGTTTGTGAACTGCAAAAATTCAAACCATGTATTCGTAGCAACGTAAAATCCTACAAGGCCTCCGAAAATTACCGATATCGCCCATGCGAAAAGATTTAATTTCTTTTCGGCAGACTTGTCACTACTATGTGATTCTATTTTGTTATAATACGCATTTTTTATAGCTTTTAAATAAATACGTGCTAGTAGGGTAACCACAACAAACAGGACTCCCCCCATTGCAAGCTGTGTTAGTATAGGTGTTAAAAATACTCTAACAAAACCCAGCTCATTAAACCATAGAAGGTCGGTTATAAAGTTTACTAAAACCAAAAACAATCCAAGCACCACTATAAGCGTTATGATTAAAGCGGTAAATGCCTTATTGCTTTTGCCTTTTCCTTTGTTACTCAAAATAAATCCTCCTCTTTACCTTTTCTATTAACTTGAGTTTGTCGCTTTTATAACGACTTTATCCTAAGAAGCAACACATGTAAGGCGTTTACGGCTTCTTCTGGCAAATGATCTCGCCCGCCTCGTGCATCTTTAAGCGACTCGATGAAATCTATTCTTCTTTTCATACTGCCGTCTATAAGACTAAGATATTTTTTATCTTTAAAGTCAGGAACGAATCCCTCGATATCAATCGTCTTAACACCTTCAAGGCCGCCTAAGCTAGTCATCTTTGCAGTGCCGTCAACAATACTTTCAATGATACCGATTGTGACTTCTTTAGGTATATCATTGTCAAGGAAGGCTCCTGTGTTAAGTATATAACAGTCAACTCCCCTGTCTTTGAAAAGTGCCTTAAACTTTTCGTAATCTTCCTTTAGTGGATATGTCCTAAAAGGATTTGCGTAAGGTTCAAATACAAGTGCATTTCTATCTATATTGTCTGCAAGTTTTTCTGCTGTTGATCTCTTTGTTGCAAGACACGCTCCCATTACAGAGGCAAGCGTTGGGTCTTCTATCTTCATTATAGGTGGAAGTGACGAATCTTTCATCAGCCACACTATTGAATTTATTGGGTCGTCTAGCTTGTATGCTCTGTTCTTAGCCCATAGTTCTGATTTTACCGCTCTACCGTTATCGTTTCTTATATCTTCTGTAACAGGTACTTTTTTGCCTTCGCTGTCTATAGTTACTCCGCAGTTTTGAATCGTAATAAGATACTTGTTATCTTCTGACATTAGCGGATAATCTTGCGTTTTATCAAAATATGATGGTTCAAGCGAAACGGTCGAACCGTTCTCATTTGAAATAATATATGCATCATCATGCAAAATCGTAACATCGTATTTGCCATCGTGTTTTGCATGCGTTAAAGTGGATTTGCCTGAACCCGAAAGCCCAAATACTCCCATTACATGCGTACTATTGTCTTTTTTGACCATTCTCTTAAGTCC
>Ga0123355_10016953_pt1 | contig 11495 bp, 3 predicted proteins | sample TergutEmb28metaG_3_FD_89872 | JGI IMG/M metagenome (GOLD analysis project Ga0123355, IMG submission 89872) | Embiratermes neotenicus P1 segment gut microbial communities from Petit-Saut dam, French Guiana - Emb289 P1 | ecosystem: Host-associated > Arthropoda: Insects > Digestive system > Gut ...
AAGAAGAAGAAGAAGAAGAAGAAGAAGAAGAAGAAGAAGAAGAAGAAGAAGAAGAAGAAGAAGAAGAAGAAGAAGAAGAAGAAGAAGGAGAAGAAGAAGAAGAAGATGATGATGATGATGATGATAATGATGAAGAAGAAGAAGGACGATTAAATGGATGAGAATAACATGGGGCTTGTATTTAGCGCCCAAGGGAGAGGGAACAAATAGCGTAAGACAGGGGTGCACATTTTTTCCAACAATCTAGGAGCTATCTCAAACTTTTAGGCACAAGAAGGGTGACATGAACTAAGTTCCATACTAAGAACCCACAAATATTAGCGGTCACACTACAAAACTGGGTTCGCCGGGCGACTTAGCAACACCACTGTCATAAGAAAGTAAAGGAAGGAACAATGGCGAAATGCTACTCGGAAATTTAAATGCAGACACGAAAATGAATCATTCTGATAACTGACGTCATATTACCCTAGGTTGAAGAAATCCAACAAGATGCAACAGTATGTAGAAATCTGTTTATTGCTAAATTACTATATATGTTTCGGGCGTCCATCGCGCCCATCATCAGGAGTACACAAAACTGTAGTTGCAGCCTCTGGTACAGATCATACTCTTCTAAGAGTTCTCTGGCATAGTTGGTTATTATCATTAATGCGGATGCTCATGTAGGTTAGTGTTAGTCTCCTTATTCTACATGTTTTGTTGTACCATACGGCTGCATTCGTTTTGTACATTTTCTTCTTGATGTTTTTAAATTGGAAGACCTCTTGCGCCTGTTTGGCGTTGATAAATTTTATATTTGTAGTTCCGTGCATCGTAATTCTGAGTTGAAGAAATCCAACAAGATGAAACAGTATGCAGATATTTACTGCTAAATTACTCTACATGCAGGCTGCAACTACAGCTTTATGTACTCCTGATGATGGGCGCGATAGACATGTGCAGTAATTTAGCAGTAAATAAATATCTGTATACTGTTGCATCTTTTTGGATTTCTTCAACCTAGAATTACGATGCACGGAACTACAAATATGAACAGCAATATTGCTCGTTCTGTGGGTGGTCATTTTTAACACTTATTGAACATCAATGTAAATTAAACTTATAAGGCCCAATGGTAACTACACACACCACCTGATGTAACATAAAAAAGATTTACATTCCCGCCGGTATACTCTATTTATCTCATACATATTGTTTTCGCAATAAACGCCGAACGTCCCCCTTAACGTCACTAACAAACCAGTTTTTGTAATAGACATGGGTTGTGTTCTCTGTGAGTTAGCATATATTTTATGGACAACAGAACGAGATTCAAAACGATGAACTCAATTTTATATGTCTATATTTCCTGAATTATACGTAATATTTGAATGATTTACATAACATTTGAAAGAAGAGATCCCAGAGTTTGAAATACTATGCTACAGCACTCGCTCATCGCAAAGCCATGCAGCAGTGTCAGTTGAGAGCAAAATGGCTACTATGCAGCACAAGAATTTTGCGTTCTTCGGTTCATTAAAACTGAGTCGGCGACTGCTGTGCAGCGTGCGTTTTGTCTTCGTTTCAACATTCAACCTCCAACGAGAAAGAAAATTTGTCGTTGGAATCACCAATTTGAGCAAGTAGGCTGTCTGTGTAAAGGCAAAAGCTCCAGCCGACCACGTGTATCAGAGGAGAACGTGAGACGAATTCAAGAGAGTTTTGAGCGTAGCCCACGCAAGTCAACCCTTAGAGCGAGCAGAGAACTTGGAGCACCGCAACCAACTGTCTGGCGTGTGTTGAGGCGCCGTATACTCTTCAATTGAGTCCATCTTTTTGAATCACCCTGTATATATGAACGTCGGTCTTCAAAAGGATAATCATTTTCCAGTGAGCTTCACTTGCGTTTGTTCTAATCATCCTAAATTTCAAACACTCATATTCCCGTAAGCGTTGAGATTAGGATCCATATACAAGGATATTCGAAATGATTGTCGGGGTTTTAACAATTTGTCATACACAATACACTTGAGATAGGAGTATATGTATTTTTTTATTTAATAGAACAACACTCCCAAGTTTTTGGTACATACCTTACAGGTGCTCTATATGTGCACCCTTTGTGATTCTACAAACATCAACACTATAATCGAGTTCGTTCCAAACTGGTTGTAGCATGTCAGCGGTGATGGTTTGTGATGGTTTCAATGGCGGTTTTGATTCGTACGTTCAGTTCGGGGATACAAAGGGTGCAGGTACAGAGCACCTGTAAGGTATGTAACAAAAACTTGGAGTGTTGTTCTATTAAATAAAAAATACATATACTCCTATCTCAAGTGTATTGTGTATGACAAGTTGTACGCACACCTAGCCACTGCTCCACAACACATTCCCACACAACATGACATGCTGCCACAATACCTCGTTTGCAAATAAGAATTGAACTATGAATACCGTAATATAACTTTAGCGAGGAACAAAGCTCCCTGATGATGATCTGACAAGATCGAAACATGTCGGAGTGTTTTAACCGTTTGGCGCCGGAATGATTGCTTTTAAATTTTGGCACACACTGTATATAAAATGTGAATAAAACAGGAACCAAATATGTTAGAATTATGAAACAAACTGCATTTTGAAGAGAAAGAAATGAAGAGTATATAACATGTTTAAAATATTCAGTACCTACATTTGTTGAATAAATATATAAAATGCAACGTCTAGAGGTTAGCGGTGCGGTACGACCCCTATAGGGGTCGTTAGGCGTCAAAGGTTTAAGTGTTTTAAAATGTTTTAAAAGTGGTTTATGTGAAATTATATGTGCATTCGTTGGTTGATAAACTGAAATGACTATAAAGCGATATCTGTTTTAAATGGAAATAATTCCCTCGCCGTGTTGCATTCACGAACCTTCAACGTACATACTTCCTTAAAGACATGATACGATTTACATTCAAATATGAAACAAATTCGGAGCAGAATTCACACAGTCTTCTGCCTGTTACATAGCTATCTGATCAAAGAGAGCGACTGTTACCATTAATATTTCTACTTTGTTTCGGTTTTGTAATGAACTCAGTATATGAAGACCGATATTACTTGTAAGTGAGTAGTTAATAATTTGGCCACGGAGCGAAACTTCGAGTGGACGTCCGACAAATTTGATGTCACCATGACGAAAGAACAAGAGCATGAAGAGACGCGAAACATTGAACGCTTCCAGGCTGATAGTGTCCAGTGAACCGAACAGTTGATATTCCAGGTCTGAGTTCAGTATTCAGAGCGAGACATGAGACTTCACTGAGAAACAATCCAACTGAATGAGACGAGTGAGGTTATGTTCTTATACAGTTCCGTATTTCTACGTTTAACAGAGGAACACACTTGTTTCCGAATACGAATGCTATGGCTAACCAGTGCCTGCTTTCGCCGAGTCGTTTGCATAAACCCAGAGCCTTTGACTTTACATGAATCTGCACTTCAGATACGTATCTAATCACACTACACCAAGGACACATTAGAGTGGTTATAGAATATCCAATGATGGGACCCTTTTAGGTACCAACTATACGTCATGTGAGCCTCTACAACGCTATCTGTATATGGAATATGCTACTGGTTGCATGACCGAGAAATCAAGGTTAGATTCACTACAGGGTCAAGAGATGTTTCCCTTCTCCTTAGAGAACAGGCCCGTTTAGGGGCCCCCTGGCGTCTTATGAAATTGATACCGGGGGCCCTTTTCCTTGTGGTAAAGCGGCCGAGGCAAGGAGCTTATCTCTCAACTCAATGTAGAGCGGAAGTTAAGAATGAGTGGAACTGTATCTTCACTCACCCCTCTGCCTTTATGGTGAGTGCAGGGATAAATTTATCTTTATTATAGGCCAATAATTCCCACCTCACTAATATGTTTCTGACACATCCATGGCACAAGTGTTCCAGTGAGATCACAACAGTTCACCCCGAGCTGAGACTGGCAGGTGGTGTCACGGACAAAAATCCGAATTTCGTTACTAAGAAGCGATCTAGAATTCAATGCCCGTAGCTTCCATGTCTTGGCCAGCTAGAACATTCTTCACTGATATTTTACGCCCAATAAAGGATCATTGTTTAAAAAAAACATAAATAATTTGCTGCAAGAGTATTCACAGCTCGGGTATAAAGATAAAAATAATTTCATTCAGCATATCGCTTCAAAACTTTTTTTTTTAATTTATGAAATCGAATTATATTCTTTTCAAGTACACTAAATTTTTCTGTCGGCATAGTTATTAATAACCAGCAATAATGTATTCCATCCCGCACAAATCATTTCTCTTTGCATTCTGTTAAAATGACATCGTATTGAAAGTAACTAACCAAGCATTACCAGGATACATAACCCTTCTTGAGAAGGGTATACCTGCCGACACAGTCAAGAAAATACTCGGATTTATGTACCAGAATAATTAAATTTTAGACAAAAGTTTGAAAACAAAGGATTATAGAGTAAATGTTAAAAATATTACCCTGAGTCGAACCTTTTAACGGTCGAACAACAGAAAGAAGTAACAAATATGCAAGAATAGACTAAAAGGCAAGACAAGGGAGAAATAGCAAACACATATCGGCTTAAAGAGGAGCATCAGTTTATTGCGTTTCCAGGGGTTTCCCGCTCATCCTTCTGACAAGATTAGCATGTAAATAAAGGCGTTGAATGGTGCGTTTCAGATAAGAGTTGCGGGAGTCTGGAATTAATGGTTAATGCCAAAAAGCATAACTTGTAAAAATAATCTTGTGGTCTTTTAGGAACGATAATTTTCATTAACGTCAGTCTGGAGAGATAAGCCAGGAACACAAAATAGCAATAACGAATTAGGTAATCATTTCAGAATTTAATTGAAGACAACAGAAAACCAAGCCACATAATCTAAAAGGCAATGCTGTGTTACGGGTCCTACTCTGAAAACTCGTTCAGAACAGATTACATGTCTGTATCGTTCTGGGATGGCAACATGCTAGGACGACGCCCCAAAATTACGGGTGTTTTACTGTGGTGGTCTTATCGTCGACTCTGTAGCATGAGACGTACTGCGGAGGCTATAGTGTGTCCACTGTTGGCAAACAGCCAATTTAATTTTATGGGCAGGAAAAACAGATTTCCCACTGTGTTAGAAAATCTCCTTGTTTTATCTTTTGTGGTAAGGGAAAATATAAAAAATTCTACGTTTCATGGAGCTAAAGTGATCAAAACACACTGACTCCACATGTACTTAGGTATATCAAAGAATTTTTTTGGTACACATTGTTTTGTATCGGTATATATTTTACCAAAAAAGAATACTCCATAACAACTTCAAAAGCGAATTACAAAATACAGGTTTCTTAAGGACTTTATAAAATAAATGTAACTGTAGATTCGCAATATGGAAAATATAATTAAATAAATTTAAAATGTTCAGTTTTTAGGCGCGTTCACAAAATTGCGAAAAGCGACTATTAACTGTGTCGCGTCTGTCTGTCCGATTGTTTTTCCGCGTGGAACACCTTGGCTCCCTCTGGACGGACTTACATGAAATTTGATATTATAGTATTTTTCGAAACTCTGGCCAGAAAACTCCAGTTTCATTCAAAACTGACAAAAATAACTTTATTTTCCATGAAACCAAATATACGTTTTTGATCATATCTCGGCTCACTTCTTCTTAGAATGATAAATGTTTCAGACAAAATTTTTAGAGAAAATCAAAACAAAATTTTTGAGTTCATTTTTTTTAAATCGTGCCATTTATGAGATAATGTGGAAAAATACTACTGAGTCGGGTAGACCCCAGACGATAATATGGCGCACGCCCATTGCATGCTGGATACCTAAGGTTACAAACACACTCAGACTGCGTAATTCTTACTGCTATCCTACTGCAACAGTGGTTACAAGAAAGCGCCTCAATATTCCGTTACACGTACACTGTCTGCCTTATTATTAGTATCTGTACAAATGGACACAGATTACATCAAAACTTTGGATAATTACGTCCTTGATTATACGGCATTAATATTTTGCACATTCGCGGCCTCTTGCTGTCGTTCACATGCAGTTACTGCACGTGTAGGACACGTGCAAAACAAATGTGTGACTTTCGACATAATTAAATTCAGCGGATCGTTTTGAATGTACACCGCAAACGTTCTTTAATCAACACAAAAATACGTTCGTAACCCAACTTAAATCTGTCTGCTTATATCAGAGTACGACGCTTCAATACATTGCGAAAGGAGAAAGCAGCTCTTAGATGCCAACTAAAAGCCATGGATATACTCCATAATGGATGTGTCTGTAATTCAGGAGGCAGACGGGGTGTTAACAATTTCTCATCCGAAAATAGAGACATATACCGTGTATAATACCCGCGCTTTATGAGGAAGCGACCCGTGACGTCACAACCATGGATTTTCATGGTTACGATAAAGCTTGGTCGATAAGAGTCACAGTTATACATCGCCAGTCTTAACAAGAATACAAAAAATCATTCCGGAGTTAAAGAATTCTTCGCTACAGAGTTACAGTAAGGAATTCAGTTCCACTGAAATATTAAATAATGATGACAAGTTGGGAATTTTTTGGTGCAAGGGATAATGTTCAGCGACTACAGTCACAGTTCCATGCGTTTTATTCTGTTTATTCGCACTGCTTTTGTTGAATGAATACCATAATTGCCTCGAAATTTCCACTGCATGTAATCTCTAAGAGCATGGTTTCTATAAAGTATTTCAAACTTTTCAAAGTTACTAATTAGCAATTAAAATACAGGATAGGCTTAGACTTCAACACATCGGTTATTTTCACAGTTGATACACATGCCAGACAGCTTTAACTCCTGACACATGCATAAAGTCAATTCTTAGGCGCGTTCGGAACAAGACAAAAAGCAATTATAGCTTCGTCCCTTCTGTCCATCTAACGGTCCACATGAAAACAACTCGGCTCCGAATGAACGTATTTTCATTACATTTGATATTTGAGTATTTTTCGAAAATCTCTCCAGAAAATTCAAGTTGCATTAACATCTGACAAAAATAAAGGGTATATTATATTAACCTTTTGACAACTAATGACGACTATAATGGTCGTACCGCACTGCTAACCTCTAAATGTTGCATTTTATATATTTATTCAACACGTATAGGTAATGAATATCTTAAACATGGTATAAACTCTCCGTTTTTTCCTCTTCAAAATGCAGTTTGTTTCATAATTCTAACGTATTTGGTTCCTGGATTATTCACATTTTATATACAGGATGCGCTAAAATTAAAAAAATAATTCCGGCGCCAAAAGGTTAAGACCAACATAAGTTTTGGATCAATTCTCGCTCATTTCTTCTTAGAATGAGAAATATTTCGGGGAAAAAAGTTATAGATAAAAGCAAAATACACAAGCTATATGTTAAATATTTTTTTTCTGAAAATCGTGCAGTTTATGAGATAATGTGTAAAAATATTGCACAGCCGGACAGGCCACAGATGCCAATATAATACGGTGCATGGGATTTGCATGCTGGAGAATTAAGGTTACAGACACGCACTCAGAATATACTTATTGCTTTTGCACGGCAAAAATGGTTCCACGAACGCGCCTCAACGTACGTTGCACGTGCATTGCTTGTCTTTTTACTATTACGAAGCAATCACGAGGTAGGACTACCTACACCTCGCTTGGCATTTTTAAGAGTCGAACATGGACAGTGCAATCTATCAGCCCGTCTCTCACAAACTTTCAAAATTTATGGCATGAACAGTCAGAGAAGCGGTGTTAAGTGTTAAGTGAAGCAGTCTAGCGGTATATAAATATACAATGATGTATCAGTCAAGCACAACAAAACTTTATTATGTTTATTATTGTATTAGGGCAACATGTTTCGATTCTTATAGAATCATCTTCAGGCCCTTCTAAGACACAGATCCTTACTTAGAGTAAGGATCTGTATCTTCGAAGGGCCTGAAGATGATTCTATAAGTATCGAAACATGTTGCCCTAATACAATAATAAACATAAGTAAGGATCTGTATCTTAGAAGGGCCTGAAGATGATTCTATAAGAATCGAAACATGTTGCCCTAATAAAATAATAAACATAAGTAAGGATCTGTATCTTCGAAGGGCCTGAAAATGATTCTATAAGAATCGAAACATGTTGTCCTAATACAATAATAAACATAATAAAGTTTTGTTGTGTTTGACTGGTACATCACTGTATATTTATATATTTGTTAAACACTTCGGGATGGCAAATACTAGTCTAGCGGTACCTGCACTTTAATCGGCATTACAGCGTCTACTTCGCCGATCAAACCCAGCAAGCTGGCTCTGAGGAACAGTCCAAAACTCATGCCGTGAATATTCAGTAAAACGATATTAAGTTTTGAGACAGTTATAGGTAACTAGGCCTCGGTCGGCATTGCAGTTTCGTCCTTTACCAGTATCATGGATGAAAATGTCTCTCGAGAACGTTTCAGATTCATGACGTGAATATTAAGTGAAAATGTGATTTCACAGTATCCTTCAGTGGCTATAACTTGCATGGACATAGTAAATAAAGGGTTACGTTTAGAAACCATAGGTACAGGCGGGAATTGTAAAAATTTCAACGGCCTTTTTACAAGTCCATTAACATTAGGCTACACAAATTCTCTGACTTGAGATCAGGATAAAGATTTATTGAAAAGCCATATTCTTGCAACACCGTAGTTATCAGCGGCTTCTAAATAGGGAATCTTCGACGATAAATTCCTGATATTCTTTACTTCTTGTGTTGATAACATTCGTATTCATGTAGGTGTCGATTCCAGTGGCCGCACCGTCTAAGGCGTGCGTCTACGGCCGCTCGTTTGCTAGGAATACGAATTCGAATCCCGTCGGGGCATGAATGTCTCTCTTTTGTGAGTGTTGTGTTTTGTCAGATAGAGAGATCTCTGTGTCGGGCTGATCACTCGTCCAGAGGAGTCACACCGTCTGTGGTGCATCGCTGTGTATGACCTAGAATGTGGAGACCATGGCTCCCGTTTTGCCGCAACGCCACAAAAAAAAAATACTTTTTCACGGAAGCTGTCAATATCTGGGATTATTTGCGTCAAACTACGGGATAATTAGTCAAGAATGACTTGAAAACGACGTGGAAGTATGCGCTTGTAGCCTAATTTTTTAGGTACTACAATGGAATTTGACTGGAGGGACTGAAGATCACTGTGACTCTGAGCCAAATAGTCACCGTTTTATGTTTTTGTAGCAATTATAACAATCTGTCGAATTTCCACATTTACATTAAGGATTGCATGAATTTTGTCCCTTGAAACACCACCGTGTCTAATGCTGTAACTGCGTATATCTATTAAGCTGAGACAATATATTTTCTGGTAAGCAGTTCCATTACAACTCTGGACAGACCCAGAGGGTTCCAGGAAGTTAAGGTTCCCAGATTTCATGGCAACGGCACAGGATGGTGGTATGGTTGTCAGCCCCAGAAAATGCTCCTGGTACTCATTTCTGTTAGAGGCCGATTCGACCCCAGGGCCGTAGTACGATCGGAAGGATTTTATGTCAATGAAAAATTCCAATGACACCAGCTGGGATCGAACCAGCGACCTTCCGATTTGTAGCGCCTTAACCACTGTGCCACCTCGGTCCCCACATTTTCTGGTAGTGGTTTACAAATACAGCTGTAGCACTAATGCATGATTTTGTGTTGGACATCTCGTTTGGTTATACTGTATCTGCTGAGGACTTCTTTAAAACACAGAATACTGTCACTGAGAACTTTGTTGTATTGAACATTACACATTAGAGTACCTCTAGCTTAGTGCTGGAAATTACAATTCGGACCAACCATCACACATAAAATGTAATTACCCATATCAAAGGCCAGCCACAAATCATGCAACCTTACGACCAGGTCGGCAATTCAAACATATATAACTACGAAACCCTCAATGGTAAAGCTGGTAAAAGCTGTCGAACTAGTGGGAAGACTAATAAAACAGGTGGTAATTTGATACTGACATAGAAGGGAGCCGCTTATGTGGACAAACAAAGCTCCTGGTATGGCTGCACCGACATTCATTTCTAATCCTGTCTATGGTACACAGTCAACTGTTATGAATTACGTAAGTGTGATGCAATATTATGTACTGTGCAAGTTTGGACAGTTGGTAATGCTTATGACATGCGTTTCGCGGATGTCCTTGTCGGATATGGAACAGGACACGTAGCGTGTTCTGGAAATTCTTCGTGATCTTTCTTCACCTTCCAGATAAAAAGGAATAGTACCTAAAAGTGGGCAAGGACATCCCTTTCAATTGAATATTCTTTCATTTTCGAATCATGCGACGCTATTTAATCCGATCCTGCCAACAGCGTCTCGAATAAACCAAAAATAAATAGATTAATAAGAATTTTTGGCTTCGTATAAATGTTAATGTACCACTCAAAGATATACGGGGGATAAAATCGAGAATAATGAGATGGGCTGGGCATGTGGCGCGTATGGGTGAGGAGAGGGCGTGTATAGGATCTTAGTGGGGAAACCGGAGGGAAGGAGACCACTGGGGAGACCGAGGCCTAATGGGTGGATAATATTAGGATGGATCTCCAGGAGGTGGGATGTGGGTATATGGACTGGATTGGGCTGACCCAGGGTACAGACAGGTGGCGGACGATTGTGAGTGCGGTAATGAACCTTCGGGTTCCGTGAAATGCGGGGAATTTCTTGACAGCTGCAAACCTGTTAGCTTCTCGAGAAGGACTCTGCACCATGGAGTAAGTAAGTAAGTAACCACTCAAAGATAAACCTAAGAAACACTTGGCGAGAAAATATATTCCGGCTGTTACAAACATAGGTGTGGGTCAGCCACTTTAGACTCACAGACTCTACTTAAAGATTAAGTGTTCATTGTGCAACAGCATTACCGAGCCGAGCGTCAACTGAAGAGCACACAGAATAACGTTGCTCGTTAACACTTCAAGACAAAAGAGAAAAAAGTAAACAATTTGTTTGTCCAAATCATCATTACGCTGTAGTTCGTGTAAAAATATTTTCGCAGTGACTGTTAAACTTTCTTCACATCATTAATTCTCTAAGACGCACTAATACGAATAAATACGCGTATAACCCGCTATAAAATACAATAGCCCCGTATTCTCTCCAGAGCATAAACAGTGACTATTCGCTTAGGCAGAATTCGTCCCTATAATGCATACACATAGTGTTTTCTATGAGGTAGGCAACGTAGTTATAAAATGTGTTAGAAAAATTCGTTACTTAAAAGGTTAAGTCACATTGGCATATATTGTAGGGGTAAAGGTAAAGCAGTCCCGTTACAGGCCTGGAGTGGCCCAGAGTGTTCCAGGAAGTTAAGGTTCCCAGATTTCATGACATCGGCACAGGATGGTGGTAAGGTTGTCAGCCTTACGCACCGGCCGCCTTTACCTCCAGGAAATGCTCCTGGTACTCATTTCTGTTAGAGGCTGAGTCGACCCCA
>Ga0123355_10016954_pt1 | contig 11495 bp, 2 predicted proteins | sample TergutEmb28metaG_3_FD_89872 | JGI IMG/M metagenome (GOLD analysis project Ga0123355, IMG submission 89872) | Embiratermes neotenicus P1 segment gut microbial communities from Petit-Saut dam, French Guiana - Emb289 P1 | ecosystem: Host-associated > Arthropoda: Insects > Digestive system > Gut ...
ATGGACACACAAGCAGCTAACCGGATCTGACTGCCTACACAGCCATGGGTATGTAACTTAATCAACCTGTACATTAGATCACACCTATACACTACAGCTGAAACCACCAACTACAATAACCCATCCTACTACACAACCCAACTAACATGAAAACAGACGAACATATCAACCCACATATACTATACATATATTAAAATAACACTGCCCATTGTTACAGCACTACACCACACGTGAAAAAATACCACTAAGTCGTCAGCTCCTGAAAATGGGCACAAGGTGGCCCAAAACATGTAGAGCAACTTATAAGGAGAAATAAATATAATACTAAGTGACATCTAGTTGGTTTCTTTTTCCACATTCTGTAATTCGTCTATTTTGGAACACATTGCTGCCAAGTGCCAGGCGTTATTTCCGTCATTGTCTGTGGCTAATAACAACTAATGCTCTAACTTATCTTCTGTTAGTATCGCTTTAACCCACTACCATATTTTCTGTAATATATCTAGCCTGCCCTTGTTAGGTGCCTCGTGCCAGAAGGTAGATTCCCTTTTTTCTGTGTCTAATAACAAATGAATTTTTATCTCCTCTGTTGTTAGATTCCCTTTAGCCCATTCACATGTTTTCTGCAACACGTCTTGTTTTCCCTCCTCTGCTGCCACATGACAGACTACATTCCCAAAAATCCTGTGGCTGATAACAGATTATTATTTATCTCCCCTGTTGTTTGATTCTCTTTATCCCACTCCCTTATTTTCTGTAATACGTTTAGTTCGGAACACTTTGCTCCCAAGCCTAGGCTGTATTTTCCATATTCTCTGTGGCTAATAACAAATTATTGTCTAACTCCTCTGCTGTTAGATTCTCTTTAGCCCATTCTCTTATTTCTTGTAATACATATAGTTTGTTACACATTACTCCCAAGTGCCAGGCGGTATTACCCATATTTTTGGGGCTAATAAATTATTTTTTGTACCCTCTGTTGTTAGATTCCCTTTAGCCCATTCACACATTTTCTGCAACAAGTCTAGTTTTCCCTCCTCTGCTGTCACATGCCAGGCTGCATTCCCCAAAATCCTGTGGCTGATAACAGATTATTATTTATCTCCCCTTTTGTTTGATTCTCTTTAGCCCACTCCCATATTTTCGGTGCAGCCCAGTGTCAGACGATATTACTTTCAATGTCTGTGGCTGATAACAAATTATTCTTTATCTCCTTCGTTGTCATATTCTCTTTAGCCCAATCCCACATTTTCTGTAACGTCTAGTTTGCCCTTCTTTGCTCCGAGGTGCCAGGAGGTGTTTTCCCTATTGTTTGTTTGCTAATAAGAGTGTGAAAGATTGAATCCTGTTCTCTTTGATTCTCTTTATCCCACTCCCTTATTTTCTGTAATATATCTAGTTCGGAACACTCTGCTCCCAAGCCTAGGCGGTACTTTCCATATTGTCTGTGGCTAATAACAAAATGTTGTCTAACTCCTCCGCTGTTAGATTCTCTTTAGCCCAATCCCTTATTTCCTCTAATACGTATAGTTTGTTACACTTTGCTCCCAAGTACCAGGCGGTATTACCCATATTTTCTGAGACTAATATATTATATTTTATCTCCTCTTTTGTTAGATTCTCTTCAGCCAACTCCCATATTTTCTGCAAAACTTCTGTTTTGCCCCACTCTGCTGCCCAGTGCCAAACGGCATTTCCGTCACTGTCTGTGGCTAATAACAAATTATTTTTTATCTCCTCCGTTGTAATATTCTCTTTAAGCCACTCCCATATTTTCTGTAATAAGTCTAGTTCGCCCCTCTTTGCTGCCTTGTGCCAAGCGGTGTTTCCTCGCCTGTCTGTGGCTAATAACAACTTATACTTTAATTCTTCTGTTGTTAGCTTCTCTTTAGCCCACTCCCATATTTTCTGTAAAATATCTAGTTGACTTCGCTCTACTGCCAAGTGACAGGCGGTGTTTCCTTTATTGTCTGTGGCTAATAACAACCTGTCTTTTAACTCCTCTGTTGTTAGAGTCTCTTCAGCCAACTCCCATATTTTCTGCAATATGTCTAGTTTGCCCCACTTTGCTGCCTTGTTCCAGGCGGTATTTCCGCTCCTGTCAGTGGCTAATAAAAGCTTATTTTTTATCTCCTCTGTTGTTAGATTCTCTTTAGCCCATTCCCATATTTTCTGTAGTACATTCAGTTCGCCTCTCTTTGCTGCCTTGTGCCAAGCGGTCTTTCCGTCACTGTCTGTGGCTAACAACAAATTATATTTTAAATCCTCTGTTGTTATTTTCTCTTTAGCCCAATCCCACGCATTCTGTAAAAAGTCTATTCCGCCCCATTCTACTGCCAAGTGCCAGGCGGTGTTTCCCTTATTGTCTCTAGCTAATAAAAACTTATTTTTTATCTCCTCTGTTGTTAGATTCTGTTTAGCCAATTCCCATATTTTCAGTACTATTTCTATGTTGCCCCACTTTTCTGCCATGGGCCAGGCGGTATTTCCTCTCCTGTCTGTGGCTAAAAACAACTTATATTTTAACTCGTCTGTTGTTAGTATCTCTTTAGCCAAGTCCCATATTTTCTGTAAAATATCTAGTTGGCCCCACTCTACTGCCACGTGCCAGGCGGTGTTTCCCCTAATGTCTGTGGCTAATAACAGTTTACTTTTCATTTCCTCTGTTGTTAGAATCTCCTTAGCCATCTCCCATATTTTCTGCAATACATCTAGATTGCCCCACTCTGCTGCCAAATGCCAGACGGTGTTTCCGTCACTGTCTGTGGCTAATAAAAATTTATTTTTTATCTCCTCTATTGTTAAATTCTCTTTAGCCAACTCCCACATTTTCTGTAATAAGTCTAGTTCGCCTCTCTTTACTGCCCAGTGCCAGCCGGTATTTCCGTCACTATCTATGGCTAATAAAAACTTATATTTTAACTCCTCTGTTGTCAGTTTCTCTTTAGCCCACTCCCATATTTGCTGCAAATTACCTAGTTGACCCCACTCTACTGCCAATTGCCATGAGGTGTTTCCATTATTGTCTGTGGCTAATAACTTACTTTTAATTTCCTCTGTTGTTAGATTCTCTTTAGCCAAGTCCCATATTTTCTGCAATACGTCTAGTTTGCCTAACTGCGCTACATTTTTCCAGACAGTATTTCCGCTCCTGTCAGTGGCTAATAACAATTTATATTTTAACTCATCTGTTGTCAGTTTCTCTTTAGCAAACTCCCATATTTTCTGTACTATGTCTAGTCGACCCCACTTTACTGCCATGTGCCAGGCGGTGTTTCCCTTATGGTCCATGGCTAATAACAATTTATTTTTTATCTCCTCTGTTGTTAGATTCTCTTTAGCCAACTCCCATATTTCCTGCAAAACGTCTAATTTGCCCCACTCTGCCGCCCAGTGCCAGGTGGTATTTCCGTCTATATCTGTGGCTAATAACAACTTATTCTTCATCTCCTCTCTTGTTAGAATCCATTTGGCCATCTCCCAAATTTTATGTAATATATCTCGTTCGCCTCTCTTTACTGCCCATTGCCAACCGGTATTTCCATCACTATCTATCGCTAATAACAAATTATATTTTAACTCCTCTGTTGTTAGTTTCTCTTTTGCCCATACCCATATTTTCTGTAAAATGCTTACTTGCCCCCCTTCTACTGCCACATGCCAGGCGGTCTTTTTCTTATTGTCTGTGGCTAATAGCATATTGTTTCTTATTTCCTCTGTTGTTAGATTCTCTTCAGCCAACTCCCATATTTTTTGCAATAATTCTAGTTTGCCCCACTCTGCTGCCCAGTGCCAGACGGTATTTCCGTCACTATCTGTAGGTAATAACAACTTATTTTTTATCTCCTCTGTTGTTAGATTCTCTTTAGCCAACTCCCATATTTTCTGTAATACGTCTAGTTCGCCCCTCTTTGCTGCCAAGTGCCAAGCGATATTTCCTTGCCTGTCTGCGGCTAATAACAACTTATTTTTTATTTCCTCTGTTGTTAGATTTTCTTTAGCCAAGTCCCATATTTTCTGCAATATGTCTAGTTTGCCCAGCTGTGCTGCCTTGTTCCAAGCGATGTTTCCACTCCTGTCAGTGGCTAATAACAATTTATATTTTAACTCCTCTCTTGTTAGTTTCTCTTTAGCCCACACCCATATTTTCTTTACTATGTCTCGTTGACCCCACTCTAGTGCCAAGTGCCAAGCGGTGTTTCCCTTATTGTCTGTGGCTAATAACAACTTATTTTTTATCTCCTCTGTCGTTAGATTCTCTTTAGCCAACTCCCATATTACCTTCAGTAAGTCTACTTTGCCCCACTCCGCTGCCCAGTGCCAGACGGTATTTCCGTCACTGTCTGTGGCGAATAAAAAATTATTTTTACTCTCCTCTGTTGTTAGATTTTCTTTGACCCATTTCCTTACACTCTTCAATTCGTGTAAGTTGTCCCATTCGCCTGCCACATCCCATATAGTCTTTTCCTGCTTGTTTGTGTCTGACAACTTATGTTTTGTCGATGTTTGTTCCCCCTCAGCACCCTCCCCTAATTTCTCTAGTCCCGATACGTTGCCCCCCATTTCCGCCTCGTAACTCTCTGTTCTTCCTTTCTTGTCTTGTCCCTGCACCAGACTACTCCCTGTGTTGGTCTGCCCTCCTGTTCTAACGCTTTCTGACAAAAATTCAGTAATATTAGCATTGCCTTCGATCTCTGCTCTGTGTAGTAAGTCACCAATCCCTAAATCATCTATCGTAGTTTTGTACGGTCTAAATATCTGCTTTGAAAGCTTACACCTTGACAATAATCCATCTATGAAAGCTCTGATCATCTGATATTCTTCTCTCATAAATATATCCTTCAGTATAAAAGTCTGTACTTGCTGTGAAGTGTTGTTCTCCTCGGTCAGGCGGTTCACCAAACAATCCGCAACATAATATTCGGCGAACGTGCGGTGGATAAAGTGCGGTTTACCGTCATGACTTACCAGCACTATCCCAAACCTGCTTAACTGTTCGGCTGAAAATGTGCATTGTTCATTATCTTGAAACAGTGCCACTTGTTCCTCTGTGAACAGCACCTTCAAGGCCAGCAGCTGATGGTCGTCTCTCATGTTATTTAAGTCAGTTTCTCTTTGCTCTATTCCAGCCAAGTTATTCACCGGAACTTGAAGCTCTTCTTCATGATAGATGTCATATTTGTTTTCAATAAATCGTCCGTATAACCCAAGCAAGTCCAGCTGGAACATTAGTTCAGGAGTAGATTCAGCTGACTGACAAAATGTCATAACTTCTTCATCAAACGCCTCCGCCAACATACGGGTATGTAGTGGGATGCAAGTGAACTCTCTGTATTTATCACTAATTGAGTTGTCTAGCTTCTTAATTAATTTTGTGGCATAAATTGCTATCTTCTTTTCACTCTCCTCTTTCTGCTTATCGTTCATCTCAGTAAACCAGGCCTTCAGACTCCAAAATTTTGTTAGTAATTCGATTTGATTGCCTTCAGAAAAAGGTCCTAGTGTGTAGGACAGCTGCTGCAGCTTATCTTCCAACTCGTGTCTCAGATGTGGTCTGGTGGTGACCCACAGCTGTTCTACCGCCGTCTGCCTTAAAGCTTGCAGTAAATCAATGGCAGTCTGTTTGTAGAACGGACTGATTTCATCAAAACCGTCCAGCATTATTATTGTCCTTAACTTCTGGTTTTGTTCACAACCCTGTTTTAACAATTCCAACTCTAAACCAGGTGTAAGCTTCAACACTTTCTCCGATACAAATTTAATCGCTTTCTCCTTATCGATCTGTTCTTGTTTCAGTGCTTTCAGTGCATCTGTGTGGTCATTTAAGTCAATTCTCACCACCCATTTGGCTGGGAACTTCTGTTTGATTTGCTTAGACAGATGTGTCAATACAGTGGATTTACCCATCCCTGCTGTATCAGAAATCAGCATGATTCTCTGGTGCTGTGCTTGCTCCAACAGCTTATCTAAATCATCAGCTGTGTATGTGTGTGAGCTATCGGTATCAATATATTTACGCAGTGTTTCTAAACTTCCTTGTGATTGCTGCCATATGAGATTCCCTGACTTGCCCTTCTCTAGCCAATGCACATTGCTTTTTGGATACAGCTGACAGAGTTGTTTGAATTCTTGTTTCGAACTAGCCAAGAAAACATGCTTATCTTTTACATCTGTATCACTATACGTCTCCTGTTTAACAATTACCTGATGACGAAGTGTTCTTCCAATATAGTAACTTATATTGTAGCCATTTGCACCCGGCACTGGATCAGCAATCGTCAGTTCCTTTCCTTCCAGTAAAGCACCAAGAGGCAGAAATTTTGCTGTTGGAGATTCAGCAGACATTAGTTCATTTAGAGAAATTTTAATGCCTTGAAATTTCACTGATTTTTGTAGTATTTTCTTCTGTGAACTTGAAGTTAAATCGCACCAATTTAACTTTTCGTCTCTTGTAACAAATCCATTTCCAAATATTTCCCCGCCTATGTGATGCAGGAAATCAGCCCCTCTATCTGCTGATCGAGTTGTCAAAATGACCTTGAAACACGGGTTTTCTACGATAGTTTCAAAGAATGTTCTTATCATGTCTTTTGTTTCTACCTTCAGCAGTTGATTGGCCTCGCAAGCCACCACTACTAAGTAAGGCGCTTTAATTGACTGCGTTAATGTTCTAAACAAATTCAACATATTTAGAGATAACAAGCGCTCTAATTTCAATACGGTGTACTGACCTGCACTGAGACAACCGGTCTTTTGCAGAACCTGATAAACCTTGATTAGCCCCTCCCATTCATCGCCATCAACCATCTGTAATTGCAAAACATGTTGCTGATCATCTTCTAAAAATTCCCTAACCCTCAAAGCATCAGGGTTGAAATCAAGTGCACTTTGATTAATCTGTTGGATACAACTATTTGTTTCACAAAGCCAAAACCTGTGTCCAATCTCTTTTATCTCCGGGAACAGCTGGAGCAAACGTTTCACGTAAGGAATCAGTGCTTTCAGTTCACTAGGATCTGTACAATGAATTGTTTCGTTTTCAATCTGAAAGCTTTGTAGAATCTTTTCAGCATCTTCTTGGGCTTCTTTATCTTCCATTACAGAGAACAGCTTTTTAGGCTTATAGAATTCCGTCCACTGTCGCAACCAATGATAACACTGCACAAATTCCTTCTCTTCCTGACTAAATATCCTCAAATTGTTCACCCGTTCGTCATAAAGTTTAGTTTCATAACGAATCGGATTGCAACTCGGGACCTGGAAAGATACATCTTTAACATCCGGATGGTAATTATTCAAATGCTTTGTCCATTCCAAAAACTTCTTGTATTCTTCGCCACGTTTTAAATCAGAACAGATAGGCCACTCAACTACTATTTGTACTTTTAGATGACCTTGCTCGTCTCCATATACTTGCCCTGTTTCGGGGTCAAAGATTTCCACAATTTTCTTCCTACAATCCTTTGCTTTTCTAAACGACTGAGTGCGCTTTCCCAACCAGACTATTTCAGGCACATCAGGAAAGATGCGATAGACCGTCCCTACATGTGCATTACAAGTATTAATGCGACTTGGACCAGACAGATAGCTAGTGATATCTAAGTGCTCTAAGTCAATGGATCCCCCATCTAGGCGTGCAAAATACGCGTTTCTCAATTTTAGCAACATATCTTTGCAACCTGGGCTGTCAAAAACTACTGTGTGGGGATGAAAACAATCTTGATCAATGTGACTTTTAAGAAAGATTTTACTTGATGTCTTAAGGTACTCAGTGGTAAAAGTGGTTACTTGCGCTAGCCAACCCCCTACAGTGTGGCCGGTCAAGAACACTTGAAAACTGATCCCCTTTTCGCGTTTAACTTCTCGCAGCAATTCAACGACCTTATTTGCAAAAGTGCTGGCAGATTCCATTTGCTGAACGTACTGATTACGCAACACGCCTTTTAAGTCTGCCCAAAGTGCTCCTAAATTTGTAGGGTCTGTGCCCCGATGAGCAACCACAACCTGCTGATGCTCAGGGTGCCAATAGGCTGTCCCAAAATAGCCGTTAGCCGTGCTACCATTAGACGCTGTCGTCAGTAACTTCCAGCCGTCGGGTAAAGCTAACCGTGTCTCATACTCAGCGTCAGTCTCTCCTGTCTTGTAGTCTGTGTATGTCTTGGAGGCAAACTGGACCAGCGCATGGGGTGTGGGGAATGCGGGTGTTGTTGTGAGTTGGCTTAGGGGGCTTAGGTCTTTGTCTTTGAAGAAATCATAGATTGTTTCATTGAAAGTCTCATTGCTCAACTTTAGCTCTTCATCTATACTTAATTTTCCAGAGAACAGCGAAACATTTGATGTGGCTGGCCGATCGCTAAGCGACGTCAAACCAACTGTTGCGCTCTCTTGTAAATCGGCACTCGTAAACTCAGACATGATTACGTCACAGCTCTACGCACTCTGCAGTCAGTTTCTTGCTATGGTACAGCTAATGTAATAACTCATGCAAAATGTGAAAGCAATTTGTAAAAAAAAGTGTGAAATACACGTACAAGTAAGAATGTTGGTAAAAAGTTCTTATACGTTTTCAGCTTATGCAGTAAAGTGAAACTTAGTAAGTCAGGTAATGAAACTAAATATATTAACCCTTTGACGGCTAGCGACCACTATAGTGGTCCTAACGCACCGCTAACCTCTAAACGTTGCATTTTATATATTTATTCAACAAATATATTTACTGAATGTTTTAAACGTGGTATATACTGTCCATTTTTTCTCTTCAAAATGCAGTTTGTTTCATAATTCTAATGTATTTGGTTCCTGTTTTATTCACATTTTATTTACAGAGTGTGCTAAAATTAAAAAAAAATAGTGCCGGCCCCAAAAGGTTAAGAACCACTGCGATATGCTGCATAGACTAGCATTGAATTTAACTTCTCTAATATGATGCACAGATTCATCTGACACACATGTCCCTTATAGCCTGTACAACAACCAAAACCACAATGTCAGGTACCGCTGAAGGCACCAGCATTCAGTAAACAGACTGCTGTATCTTACAGTGCACTGTCATGTAGTGAAGACACGTGCTGTCCGTTGTCACTGTCATGCTTGCAGTGCTGCTGGCTGGCATTCGGCAGGGTGTAGAACGTCCTGGGTCTGTCTACAGCATCATGCCACAGTGGTGACATCTAACGGTGTTGCAATATGTGGCAGCAAATTTCCACCTACCGTCAGTATGCACTGCCAACATCAACACAGTGCAATACCCTAAACCATACCAGCAATATGAAACACCAACAATCCCAGCCGTTGTGATATTCAAGGTGCTGCTTCCTCAGTCCAACATCATGGCAGCTTCCGTTCACAGCCACAGCAGTTTATACCCTGATGTCTCTCCAGGCCTGCCAACATACAGCATAATGTCACACAATATATACTTCTATTATGTAAGGCCACTGGCTACTGACACCACCAGCCTCGTACCCAAAATGTCCAACTGCCAACAAACAGCAGTGTATTTTAATCTTGCAATGCCTCATCTCAATGTGATGATAACATTGTTCTACTGAGTAACAAATTACGAATAATGAATTGTGTGAGAATGAAATTCGCGATGCAGATTTAGGCTGGTTTGCTATTTTGAAATGATTTATTGAAAGCTGATTGGTGTATGTGTGTAATCGTGCAAAATTGAGATCTAATAACCTGATACGTAATTGAAAGAAAAATTGAATGCCTAAGAAACACAATGGGGGCTAAAATCGCAACCGGTACGCACATTAGTGTCCAGGTACATTTTATTGGTGTCTGTTCTGACATTTCCTTGAAAATAAATTTTCTGATCAATATATATCCCTTAACGGCTTCGGTGGTCTAGGGGTAGCGTGCTGGCCTTTAGTACCCAAGTTTGAGGGAAGCGAAAAAATGCTCAGCACGCCTTCCTTCACAGGGGAAGTAAAACCGTCGGTCCCATGTCGTAGATTTGCGTCAAGTAAAAGATCCCTAAATTTACGTGGAAGTCGGAATTTAGGAAAAATTACTACCGGATATCTTTCTCGCCCACAGTTCCAACTTTTACTGCTAGGTTCTCTCGCTTCGTTGCGGATGGAGGCACCTGGCGGCTAAAGTGGGAACGTCTAAAGGCGGGGGAAAGCAATGGCAAACTACCCCCAAGTATTTGCCCAAGATGCAGTGAGCCAGAGCCACACCGGTCACATGACTGTTTGCTAGTTGATATTTGGGTGAATCTGGAATTGATATATGATATGATATGATATATTTTTTAACTGAAATTGGTTTGAAACCCGGTGGCAGTAGTGCAGTACACATTTACACAAACAGTTCATAGAACAACGCAGTGAAACACAATAAACAGAACAGCACATACGTAACCATAAAAATACCTAAACCTAACAATACAAAATTCAAAACTTACAAAACTAAACGGAAAAATACAAAACATAAACCATATTTACAATAATAAATAATGGATCCAAAAGAATAGGAAATAATATGATAAACGAAAAACTAATATAAGCAGCAAACGACATACTATCTATACATCTTCTAATAATGTTAGACACCCTGTTCCTAAGAACTCCACTACACTTCACCCAACTACACTTAACTCCACTTCACTACATTTGCCGACACTTCACTTCCCGTCATTTAAACTTCACCCAACTACACTTCATTACACTTCACGAACCTCTCATTTGGCTTAACCTCATTTAAATTTCCTACTGTTCCATTTCACTTCACATCAATAAACTTCACCTCACTTCACTTCACTCAACTTTTAGATGATTTTAACCACAATTCTGTTCCTTCGATTTCAATCCGTTTATAATTGCTTTCCTAAATCACTTTCTAAAACTCTTAGGTTTAAAAGGGAAATTCCCTAACGATTCTGCAGGTAATTCGTTCTAGTTTCTAATGATAATACCTACAAAGAAATATTTCCCGAAATCCTTTCTTTGCTGTCTGTGAATCCCAAATTTTCCGAACATGTAATTACTGCAGATCTTGATATAAAGAGACGACAAACGGAATAAAAATGTTTAATTGGGATTCTAATTAGTTGTACGGAAAACGAAACTCTCAGTATGTGTGTATGTATGTATGTATATATATATATATACTGCGTGTTTATTCCTTGCACAACCCCAGTTTTTGGCGTTGAGTCAGTCGCACAAGTTCAAATGCATTCTTAATGTGTCTTGTTACTGCACAGTGTGAGAACATGAAATATATTGTAGCAGAGCGTGACGGTACGTGTGACTGTGTTGAAGTAATATTTATATGATAACATGACAAGACTGTAGCTGTGTGTTTACTGACGTTACGTGTGACTGTGTTAAGGTAATATTTATATGATAAAATGACAGGAATGTAGCTGTGTGTTTACTGACGGTACGTGTGACTGTGTTAAGGTAATATTTATATGATAACATGACAGGAATGTAGCTGTGTGTTTACTGACGGTACGTGTGACTGTGTTAAGGTAATATTTA
>Ga0123355_10016956_pt1 | contig 11494 bp, 5 predicted proteins | sample TergutEmb28metaG_3_FD_89872 | JGI IMG/M metagenome (GOLD analysis project Ga0123355, IMG submission 89872) | Embiratermes neotenicus P1 segment gut microbial communities from Petit-Saut dam, French Guiana - Emb289 P1 | ecosystem: Host-associated > Arthropoda: Insects > Digestive system > Gut ...
GATTTACCTGAACCCTGCTAATGGCGTACTCTAAAGCAAAGTTAAAAAGCATTGGTGATAGAGCGTCTCCTTGTTTCAAACCATTCCTAATAGGGAACCTGTCAGACATATTCTTGCCCACCCGGAATCTGCTATCTGTTTCAGTTAGACTCATCTTTATTAAACTTACAAGTTTACTAGGGATACCAAACTCAATGAGAATCTTATATAAGACCTCCCTCCTAACTGAATCGTAAGCTTTCCTGAAGTCTATAAAGAGCTGATGAAATTCTTCATTGTGTTCCCATTTTTTCTCAAGTATTTGGCGAATGCAGAATATATGATCAATAGTCGACCTGTTGCGTCGAAAGCCACATTGATGATCCCCGATAATTTCCTTCGCATGTGGAATTAACCTTGAAAGCAGGATGTTGGATAAAATCTTGTAAGTGGCTGGCAAAAGTGATATGCCTCTATAATTATTGCAATCTGTTTCATCCCCCTTCTTGTGAAGAGGTATTATGATCGATTCCTTCCACTCCTCAGGCAGTTTCTCCTTCTTCCAAATAGAAGTAATAAGTTTATGAATCTCCAAGCAAATTGTTCTACCTCCTGCTTTAATCAGTTCTGCCGGTATTTGATCAATACCTGGCGATTTGTGACTTTTTAGCTTGTCGATAGCCAGCTCAAACTCAGCGGCACTTGGCTCAGGTACTAAGAGTTCTGCTGTGTGTATTTCTGCCGGCCCAACGTCCTTAACCCCATGCACGTTGAATAGCTGGGAGAAATCGTTCCTCCAACTAGCCACAATAATGTGGGAGTCTGCCACCAAGTCACCTTTCTCATCCTTCACTATATTACATCTAGGCTGGCACCCCTTCTTAAAATCATTGATGCCCTATACAAGCCCATAATATTTTGGATCTTAATGTTAGTTTAAAGTTCCTCAATTTTAGCTCTCAGATATGCCTTCTTTTTGTCCCTGAAATGTCTGCTAACTTCACGTTTTACATTGTTCAGTATATCTACATTGCTTTGGCTTGGATCCTGTATCTACTGCATTTTAGACCGCTTCCTTTGATCCAAAAAACGTAAACATTCTTCATCAAACCAGGGTTTGTTCTGCTTCAATTCGTGCAGATCCAGACTCTCTTTCGCTGGGGTTTAGATATTCTCTTTAATGTTCTCTCAAGTCCTATTTACGTCCTCGTCGTCGTTCAAGTTCTCCAAAGCTTCAAACTTGTTTGTAATCTCAATCTGATACTGTTCCCTAACCTCTGGCTCATTTAGCTTTCTCAAGTTAAATCTTTGCCTATCAAACCTCTGTGCGGCCTGTTTACCCACTGCTAATCTTTCCCTAACCTTTGCAATCACCAGATAGTGATCTGTATCACAATCAACTCCCCTAAATCTTCGCACATCCAGTACGCGCGAATGCCATCTCCTATCTATCAATACGTGGTCAATCTGATTGTGAGTCTTACCATCAGGGGAGGTCCCGGTGTATTATTGAATGTTCCGGTGAGGGAACATCGTCCTCTTAACCACCAGATTTTTTGATGTGGCGAAGTTAACAAGTCTAACCCCATTATAATTACTATCCTGATGGAGACTCTCCTGTCCAATTGTTGGCTTGAAAATATTCTCTCTCCCCACTTTTGCATTAAAGTATTTTATTAATATTTTCTTATGATATTTCGGGAAGTGATCGACACCACATACACATTTACACCAGAAAACCATATGAAAATATCTCAGTTTTATTTCATGCATGCCGCCTCTGTAAATCAGATAAACTCTTGATGTTCTATGATATTATAAGGGTTTTTGTTTTTCGTTTCCCCAAGCCTGGTCTTCTATCGCCTAGAAAGACTGCATCCGCCGGCGCATTCCGGGACAGATTTCGTTCTCAAGAACATTATAAAATGACCACTGAATAAAGAGACCGTTGATGGAAATGTTTACTGTCTTATTCAGTTGACAATACATATCGCAAGTGCGAACAAATTGTTTCTTTCTGCGGAATGCAAACCCAAGAAGCAGAATTACTGCCTACATCAATGTCAGTGGAAGGAGCCATCCGGATTGAAGCAAGAAATTTTAAAAACTCCATCTGTTGCGACCTCTCAGACAGAAGCAATAACAGAGGATTTGTTACATATCAGATGTTAAAACCCTTCGCTGAAGCATATCGTTGTCACTTAATTTTTTTACTACACAATATAGATTCTTTTCCCAGTTTGACAGTGGAAGCACACAGCTATGATATCATGGAAGTGTGTACAGCTTTTGCTGCGCAACGTCCTGACCGCACTAGAAGTTTCATGTAGCGCCTCAGGTTAAAATAGTAGGCTTAATAATCTCACTTCACGGACTGGAGTAGCTGGTGATTTGTGATATGTTGGGTCGCAACCTGGCGATGGCACTCGACTGTGCTCACATGGGGTATCTGGTGATTTGTGGAGGTTAGGTCGCAACCTGGCGATGACACTCGACTGTGCTCACATGGGATATCTGGTGATTTGTGGAGGTTAGGTCGCAACCTGGCGATGGCACTCGACTGTGCTCACATGAGGTATCTGGTGATTTGTGGATGTTGGGTCGCAACCTGGCGATGGCACTCGACTGTGTTCACATAGGGTATCTGGTGATTTTTGGAGGTTAGGTCGCAACCTGGCGATGGCACTCGACTGTGCTCACATGCAGCCGGTTTACAGCCGATCGTAGCAACACTGCTGCATGGCGGACGATGCGTCACCCGCTCTGCAGTGCTCCAAAAGTCGCGAGTTAATTGTATTGTGTATGGCTGTTGAATTCCTAGCCCTTCGAGGAAAAGGTCTCTTCCAGCTGTGACCTTGCAGGAGCTCACTAGGTAATGTCCCTGTCCACATTATGAAGCATATAGCGCTTGTTTCAATACAGATGGAACTGATGGTCAGAATCACGTTCCGACCGTTTTATTCCTGGGGAAAGAATTCCCGGTACTCATGTAGTAGGAACGTGGTTGAGACTCAGAGACGGACGTCTGAGAGAAGATAAAACTCTCTTGAGCCTACCCTCATTTGAACTACAGATCTTCTTGTTTGTAGCATAGGCACTGTAGTGACTGAGTTATCTGGGCTCCAGCTGTTGTTAGATGCATCTGAAAATCAGCAAACAAACAAACAAACAAACGAACCAGATAAAAATATCTGACAAATGCCATACAGCAAATGAAGAGACGCTGCACGAGTATTGGTTTCTTAAAGACGTCGTGACGTTTGTTTATTTGATTCTTGTCCTTCACATGTAACGTTCAACTCGTGCAGCTCTTCCACTGGCATGTGTTCATTTTGTTGTAATTCCCACAGGAAATTCCGAATTTTCTTCTCTTGCCTTTTATTAACAACGGCCTTCTAATTATTTCACCAAAACTCTCCTATGTCTCCATCAGCACTCTGTCGCCTGTAACCTACAGTGACTACCGACAGTAATCATCATTATAACAAACTGCATTGTTATAACAACCACAACAAAACACATTTCGTTAAATATTCACAAACATATCGGACGCCCATTCGTTTGGCCTCACTGGAGATATTTTGGTACCGACGGTGCAGCAAAAGGCGCAGCCATTGAATTAAAGATTTCTGTGAGTGCCTTCCGCTAGAGTACTGAGGGTACAATTTGGTGCCGTATTGCTGCCGTAGACCGTTCTTCTGTAGGTTCAAGAACCGACTCTCCGTCCAACGGCTCCTTACAAGGTATGTCTCAAAGAGACACTTGCCCAGTGCTCGTTATTCTGTCGCCCTCAACAGCTGACAGTGTCACAGCTGCACTGTTTCTGCCTCCACTCCTCCTACCCATCAGAACACACAGATTATCCAGATCGCCGTTGCTTATCAAGTAGCGGATGTACGACGGCGATAACTTTCTTGTTCGTACACTAGTGTCGCTAAGTTCCTGAAACTCGATATTCGGGATTGCAACCGTTCGTTTTCACATATTATACTAAAATTGTTGCGATATTTCGTGAGTGGTTCCGACAATCCATATGAGGATAACACCGAAACGTCAGCTTCCCCACTTTCCGCTATTGTGCAGAACACTCTTAGCTCAGTCAAGATTGCAGTAAGTAAGATCGATTGCTGTTGTGGTTCATACATTAAGACATTCCTAAAACGATTTAATTTATTTTACACTAATGAAGCGTTTGTGTCTTATTAAAAATAAACCATCATGGTCTTTTACGTTATTTGAAATTTGGTTGCTTGCATTTCACACGGTCATCCAGCCGACAGACCTTTCACATTAGCAATTGATTAGTGACTGTCATTCGGATGGTCGAACATGTTTGGTGGTTCAATTTAATAATGAACACCGACGCTGTATTGTGTGTGAGTCTGAAGTGAGTTTAACGATGCTCCTGTTTAACCAGAATATACTGGATACTGTTGACTAAATGAAAAAATCAGCACACATTGCACGCCTGTATGATTACTGCAGCTATCAGCACACACTGCCAATCCTGTATGATTACTGCAGCAATCAGCACACATTTCCACGCCTGTATGATTGCTGCAGTTATCAGCACACATTTCCACGCCTGTACGATTACTGCAGTTATCAGCACACACCGCCACGCCTGTATGATTACTGCAGCTATCAGCACACATTGCCAATCCTGTATGATTACTGCAGCAATCAGCACGCATTTCCACGCCTGTATGATTACTGCAGTTATCAGCACACACCGCCACGCCTGTATGATAACTGCAGCTATCAGCACACATTGCCACACCTGTATGATTACTGCAGCTATCAGCACACATTGCCAGAACTGTATGGTTACTGCAGCTATCAGCACACACTGCCACTTCTGTATGATTACTGCAGCTATCAGCACACATTGCCATAACTGTATGCTTACTGCAGCTATCAGCACACATTGCCACACCTCTATGATTACTGCAGCTATTAGCACACATTGCCACACCTCTATGATTACTGCAGCTATCAGCACACATTGCCACACCTGTATGGTTACTGCAGCTATCAGCGCACATTGCCAATCCTGTATGATTATTGCAGCAATCAGCACACATTGCCATACCTTTATGATTACTGCAGTTATCAGCACACATTTCCACACCTGTATGATTATTGCAGCTATCAGCACACAATGACATATCTGTATGATTACGCAGTTATCGGTACATATTGCCACGCCTGTATGATTACTGCAGCTATCAGTACAAATGCATATTTTGCTGGAAATTTCTGATAATCCGAGGTTCTTTTGTTATTGTAATTTTAGCTGAGAAATGTCCAAGTAATCAGACAATGTCTCCATCACAAGAATCTAAATCACGTGGACAGGTTGGTATGTCTGTCCGTTCAATGCGCTGTGTGTAAGAGGCATGATACTGAGTCAATGCGTGTCACTGATGGCGGAAAGAGGCTAGGGAAGTGTTGCGAGAGAAACTGTTCGCATAGAGCTTAGTTACTTGCGTTGGTGTAATGTAAGTAATTGTTATTGTTATTGCTTTTAATTTTAGGTACAAAAGTAATTTCGCTCTGCCTTTCTGCTTTGCTTTCAATTCTAATGTTGGGTTACACTTTATATCTAAGTTAGCGGGTAACAAAACCTTTTCAAAATGTAGCAGCGCATCAGGTTTGTGTTTAAGGATCTCTCTAATCTTTACTTTTATCTATATAATATATCAAAACACAGTTTATACTTCAAAGAAAACCCATCCATTTCGCATTACAAAATAAAATTTAGGAACTTTCATTGAAATAATCTCTGTTAGTTTTGAGAAAGTATAAACCACAACATGTGGACAAAAAGCTGTATTTTTAAGGGAGATTTCAGGCTTGCGCCGCCTAATCCAGGATAATCAAAAAGTCTCTGTGCACCTTATGATTACAATACAGAAAGCAGGTGTACAGAGATTTTTGATCACCTTGTATAAGAGGACTTCGTTCTTCTGGGATGTTATATGGAGTAGGAGGGAAGGTGGTAGCTGGAGTTTCGGAACTGATTACTGATCCCTTTTTCGGGGGGCGACGCACTGCTTGGCGCTTGAAAAGCGGTCGATATACTGTCTCGAAAACTCGGAAACCAGTCGCTAGAATTCGACGCATGACGTCCTGAAAGAGGGTGTCTTTTAATTTCTGAACACGCGGTGCATAAAATGGAGTCTGAACGTTCCTTTACAAAGTAAGACAGCCCGTAAATTTTTTAACTTCGTGTAATTTTAAATAGTGTCTTTCCTTTTACGTCTACAGCAATTCATTATTTTCAGCATGTATTGTGTCGTTATCAGGGTGCGGTGAAGGAGGCGGTCTGCGTATTTTCGAATTGACTCACATAAGTAAGCAGTTGCGGAGAGGCGACAAGGGGTAGTCCCTAGATGAGATATCAAAATGATATATATTATGAAAGTTTATGTTTAAGACCCTGAATTTATGAAGATAATAATAATAATAATAATAATAATAATCTAAAATAATTATAATTCAGTGCTATCTGCATATAAGGCAAGGAGATAAAATAAGAATTTTTTAGAACAAGGGGGTGAGGGGAATATTTGGACATAAGGGAGGTGATGTAAGAGAAGGATGGGAAACGTTACTTAACAGCGAGTTTTGTAAATTTCAGAGATAAGATAATATACATTTTAATTAGGAGCCTAAAAGAAAAATGCTTCTTGGGAGACCAAAGTGCGGAGGGGACAGAAATGAAAAGGACCATAAATTTTGCTGTTGTTTGCTGTTTTCTTATGGTAGAATGGCGGGCTTAGGTAACTTCCATTTTCAATAAAAATCATGGAATTTTCTTACAGCCTGGTCTGGAATGATACCTGGAATTTAGCTCTGATAATTATATGTAATCGGAACATTTCCATCGTTAAAACGGGAAAGTCCAAAAAAATATAACTAACGACTAACTTGCGCGAAAATTTGTATGGCTCAATTACAAAATCATCATGGATACGGTGTGTATTTAATTTAGGAAAGCAGAAAAATATGGAGTCAAGTTGGCAACAGCCGTAAGCTATACTGCATTTCTGATTTAGACATAAAACGCAATGATGTGTTGTGGTGTGTAGTGAGCGTGTGACAAGACAGGAACCTTACGTGTAACCTGTCATTTGGGTGCGTTCGGCTAAATATTGTAGAAGAGAAAAAGAAACAAGTTTTACCTATTCTGAGTGTGCGTATTCTTGCTTTAGTTATTCGGCATGCAATGCGCTTGCACCGTATTATATTGCTACTGTCCAACAAATTTGTCCACATTGATTCATAAAGTGCAAGATTTTCAGAGAAAAAAAATATATGTTTGATATAAAATGTGTGTTTTAGTGCATCTGAAGTTTCTGTCTGAATCATTTCTCGTTCTAAGAACAATTCAGCGCTATGTTATTATTGCACTAAACAGGTCTTCACGTAAAGTACCGGCAGTTCAGTAATATTTGAATGAAACTTAGATTTTCTGCACATATTTCGAAAAATTTTCAAACACCCAAATCCATAAAAATCCGTCCAGTGGAAGCCGAACTGTTCGATGCGGTCAGACACGAAGAAGCTTACAGCCACTTTTCGAAATTTTGAGAACGGGACGAAAATATCCGTGACAAAACATATGTAAAACCATTAAAAATACATTACATGACTCAATGGAATTGGTTCGAATTTACAGTCGTATATATCAGTTACCGCTACAGTGGCCTTACAATATTAACCGTATAGAGCAGAGTGCAATTAATGATAACAACCTGTTTAAATATAATTATGTATGTGTTTATATATATGTATCTATTTATCAAAATAATCTAGCTTAATTAAATTATAAAATACCTTATATTTTTTCCACAAATTTTATTGAATTGTTTCTTATGATTCTCGAGATGAGAAATGATTAGGCTAAAAACAGCATTAACTGGCTAATAATTGTAATGGAGAAAATAGACATGTTTGTGTATAAATATTTATTTATTTATATATAAAGGTAAAGGTAAAGTGATCCCGTTACAGGCCCGGTGTGGCCCAGAGGGTGGGTAGAGTTATAGCTCTACTCTTACATGATCGCGGCATTAGAAGGGGTGAGTGGTCAGCAGCACGACCCGGCCGCAGTTTACCCCCGGGAAAGATCCGGTACCCATTGTACAGGAGGCTTGGTGGGCCTCAGGGACGCTCTGGACGGGCAGAAAATCTCGTCCCCACATGGATTCGATCCCAGACCGTCCAGCCCCTAGCTCAGTCGCTATACCGACTGAGCTAAAATATATTTTATGTTTATATATATATATATACACACACACATATAAGTCTAGTAGTTCAGTCGGTATAGCGCCTCGCTGCAGGCTGGACGGTCCTGAAATCGCATCCGGATGGAGATGATATTTTCCGCACCCGTCCAGACCGGCACTTGGGCCCACTCAGCTTCCTACGCAATGGGTAACGGTTCTTTTTCGGGGCTAATACGGCTGGGAACTAGCGTTGACCACCCACCCCATATAGCGCCCAGGTTAAAGAAAGAGGACAGCTATATCTCTACTCCCGCTCTGAAATTACGTGGCTTGTTGTAAGGTGAAATTTAACTTATATATATATATATATATATATATAAATTAACTGATAACTGCAAGTTTTCATGTATCCACAATCATATTTCAAAACGGGCGTATGTGATGACCCGGGCTATTGTACTGATTAATTGTGCTACTGGCGAAAATTGTTGTAGGTGTGCATATTGACTGAGTGATAACTGAATGATGCAGCTTGTGTGTAACAGGATACGTTATAAGTTCTATATGAAAATCTGATAGTGTTCAGTGATTGTCATTTTAAAGAGATAAAACTTGAGGGAAAAATGCACGGTGCGTTGTATTTGTGTGACATTAAAGCGGAAAATGAAAGGCAATTTGGTAAATTTTGACAAAAAAAACACATGTTAATTGGACATGCCTGAATGTTCTGTGCACTGGACTTTACTGTGCTGTAGTTAAGCCTTTCACAGTTCCAAGTCACTGCGAAAGAAACGTTTATCTTTCAAGTTATCCAAATGTATTATGGTTATTTGCATGATTGGCGAGGTTTACAGGTGCAATTTTTCTGTGGTACTTCGGTTTTCCAGGTACGATGATCTATCACACCGTTAAGATTACGGTGGGCTACACTCTGTGAAATTCCGCAAATCGTCTTCAGTTATCGCTCCTGCGATCAGTTCTGATCTTTGCACCAAATCGTAATCATTTCTTAAGAACCGAATTTACTCTCATTTTCCTATAAATTTCATAATTTAAAAATTTTGTATCCACAAAAATCAGGCCTCACGACACTGTTGTACCTCGGTACATTCTGCCAAGTTAACGTTCATTATAAATGTTTCAAAATATTGTCACTTCGCTGCGTAAGATCAAACAACACTGGGTGTGAACGCGGGCCGCCATGTTTCTAATTGCCGGTAACGTTACTACTGAAAGTAGCTAACTTCTTATATTCCTCAATGTTCTTGTGTGAATGCACAGTTTATTTTATTTACACCAGTTTACTCACTTTATTTTAATTAAATCACGCATTTAGCACCAAGTTGCAGCTAAAGTACGCCGTCAGGAACTAGGTCTATAATTATGTACACACACATATATGTATATGTATATGTGTGTATATATGTATGTATATATATATATATATATATGTATGAGTGTGTGTGTGTGTGTGTGTGTGTGCGAATGGCATAATGAATGGTCAATTATGGGCTAGAGAGGATAGTGAAGAAAGCAGTCATGAACCATTTCAAGCAATCTGGAGGCCTTTACATAAATATACTGATGAAAACCACGCAAACCTACAGCAAACTTGACCTTATTTTCGGAGTAAATTTGCACCTGGATCTTCCCTAACACTACTCTTTTTTCCGAAATTATTTGCAGGACGATGGTACTGCTGGGTGAAATTAGAATTGAACTGTCTGTGGTGTAAAGTTTTGTTCAACTGTGCTAAAGAAAAATAGAAATTCAGCAAGTCTTATATTTATTGGACCGTGCATCATCTTGATAGTTAAGTAAAGAGAGACCAATTTGATGCCACTTGTTTTATTATTACTTTATTCAGTGCTCAACATGTTTCGGACGTTAATACATCCATCCTCAGGAGCTTGCGAATTAACTCTACGAATTATTCGCAAGCTCCTGAGGATGGATGTATTAACGTCCGAAACATGTTGAGCACTGAATAAAGTAATAATAAAACAAGAGGCATCAAGTTGGTCTCTCTTTACTTAACTATCAGCAAGTCTGTTTCCAAATAATTGAACTATGTTAGTTTTTACTGCTACACGTTTCGGTTACAGAAACGTTGCCACTTTCAGAGAGCTGCAGTATTTGATGACGTAAGCAGCGTGTTATGTAATAGTTGTAAATATTATATTATTATTCCACATTTAAGTAAGAGTAGGTAGTGTTATTACTGTAGTATTTAAAAATTATTGTAATAAAAAATTGTATTGAAATTGTATAGTGTTGCATCTATGCTTTTTGTAAGGGAAGATTTTTCTTCATTTTTTGTGACAGAGCGGAAATCCCAAATTTAAATTTTCTGGTAATTTCTCCATGAACGAACGTAGGTACTTGTTTGTATAGAACAGATGCACGGAGAATGAGTGATAATATTAAAAGTAGGAATAAAATTATCTGTGGTGTGAAATCGTTTGTGCAGTTATGTTGAAGGAAAAGAGGAGGAAACGGTGAAGTGCAGTTATTTGCACAAATATGCTGAAGGATATTAGAAGTAAACTGTCTGTAGTGTGAAGCTCTTTATGTAGATGTGCTCACGAAAATTGTCAACGCGCTATCTATGATTTCAAGTTAAGTGTACAGTCTTATCAGAACGACCACAGAGACATTATCATTCTTATAGCGATAAACAGAGAATAGCAAAAAACAGAGAAGAAAAACACGACGCCTGCAATGTGTCAAGTAGACTGACCCGCTTCACTTGTATCCCGGAGAAGTGGTCGCACGTGCTTGGCGATCAGATGATACTGAACTGCGTGCGGGTCTGCAAGCACGCTGTTGAATATGATTGAAGTAAAGCTTCGAATAATAGTTGGAAATAAAACAGAATCACAGTTCTTATTTCCGGTATAATGTGCCTTTCGCAGTTTTCGATTCCTTTCAAGAAATGTGAAATTATTAGCAACAGTTACTATGTTGGGCGTAAGTTTGCTGACTTGTTTGCTGATGCTCCTTCAGGGTGTCAAGTCACTGCTCTTTCCGCGATTTTGTAACAATTTAAAAGTTAATGTAAAAATTGAATCAAATTACATCCCTATTTAATAATATAAAGATAAAAATTTGATACGGTTTTTGATTATAAATTTTATCATCCCTCGTCGGCAACAGTGGGAATTGGTAAGCTATATATATATATATATATATATATATATATATATATATAATATACGAAAGAGAATTGTGCATCAAGTACACAATAAAAATATTACAACACAAATACAACAAATACTACA
>Ga0123355_10016957_pt1 | contig 11493 bp, 15 predicted proteins | sample TergutEmb28metaG_3_FD_89872 | JGI IMG/M metagenome (GOLD analysis project Ga0123355, IMG submission 89872) | Embiratermes neotenicus P1 segment gut microbial communities from Petit-Saut dam, French Guiana - Emb289 P1 | ecosystem: Host-associated > Arthropoda: Insects > Digestive system > Gut ...
GCTACGCTGGTGGACCTTCGTACAGAAATTAGAGCGGCATGTGCAGCAATCCCCATAAACACTTTGACCGAGGTTGCTCAATCAACTGCTCGCCGTTGTAATAGGTGTCTAGCCGCTAACGGCAACCATTTTGAGCACCTCCATTAACTGTACAGGTACAGGAAACTTATATTGTGCTCTATTGTAATGTGTTTTCAACTTGTGATGAATAATTAAAGTTAGCACTAACATACAACATAGAGTTTTCTTTCGTTAAAGCGTGTATACATTTTTTTGGCAGACCCTGTATGTATTAACACCTCCCAACTTTTGCTTTGTTACTTGATGAATATCAAGAAATAAAGTAATACAGTGCTTTCGATATTAATGTTATCTCTTAAAGTGTGAGTGTGTGAACTTGAACAAGTATGTTAAAATCAAAAAGCACACATTCTCTGTCATCAGAGTTAAAAGTCATTTACCTGACAGCTATGCACTATATATTGTAGAGTGCATACCACTGACCTTCAGAAAAACTTCAAAATACCTCAAACATATGCCTGGCAGCCATTCTCACACAAGGGTATTATGGTGTGACCAGTATGGATGCACAACCAAGCATGCAAGACTGACCCCAGTAACAGGAAACAGCTACAAAGAGGTTAGAAGTCAATATCAGCTCTCATTACACAAAAATGTCATGTATCAATCAATGTGCTGGTTTCATGTGCTCTCTTGCTCAACCATCTGGTTGCAGTGGTGTATATTGGTCAGTGCAATCACACAACACAACATGTGAGACCAGCCCCAGTAACAGAAAACAGGAATGCAAAGGGTAGAAATTGACGGTCTTCACTTACGTATAATGTGTGTTTGATGGACCCTTTCAAAGTATCTTCAAATGACATAACACAGAGTATTACCAACAGCAGAACAGATTCTGAAACTAGCTACCACAAGACATTTAGAAAGAACCCCACATTGCATATAAAACCTACCCCCAGAAAACTTATGGGGTGATGCACTGTTTCATTATTATCCAATCATCTTTATCTTACAATAACAAAAATATGGCAAGTCATATTATAAACAACTACTGCCCCAAAAATATCTGATTGTCTAGAGGCCAGTCAATTCCATTCACTAATCAGCTTGACACTGAAGACCATCACAAAGCTTGCACTTAACAAGACAAGGTCATATATGGAGTCCTAAGCATGATAAAATAGGAATGAAGGAAACTACAAGGGAACTATGTTTCTTCAAATATTCTACCCACACAGGACCAGGAAAATGGTTCCTTGTTTTCAACATGTACCAATCTGTGAAAATGTTACTCACACTGGATAAGGATGCCCTGCATGCGCCCCTTCATCAGCTCACGTGCTCGTTGTAGCTCCTCCTCATACTGTGCCTTCTCACTCAGAAGGCGGCGAACGTGGGAATTCGTAGACTGTATCATCGTGTAGAAGGTGTTGGCATTACGTTTGCTGCAATCTCCACGTTCCAGCCATGTGATTACAACTTGAACGGCTTTACTGAATGTCTCATCAGCTAGAAGGAAATATTTAAAGCAAGTCATGTCAAAGGATATAAATGATAATAATAACATGATTTAATACATTTTTAATCAATTCTTGCATGCCACTACAACGGTAACTGCCATGCTAACATATACAAGTATAAGCACTGAGCAACAAAACATGACTTGACACAGTAATAAGAACTTCGCTCCTTTCTGTTCCAATATACTGCATGAATGTATGAACACATGAGGTTCTTATCAAACTTGTAACATAAACACACTTACTACTTAATTCCATTATTATTCTGGCAGTCCACAGGTGATAAATAAGGCTTGGCTAATTTGATGTTACTCATGCTTCTTATACAAATGTATCTGTAGTTAGTTCCGCTGTGGTTTAAAGATCCCTGGCCATGTGATGCAGCAATGTAGCACAGTTGTCAGGTTGCAATTTCAGTTTTAAATGCTGAGTTGCAGACTTGCAGCGATAAAGACTACATACCAGTACACCGAGCCACAGAAGGAACAGGTGATATAGTCTGCCAGTGGCAAACACTAGGCTGCCAGCCAACACAGTTTTTGAGGTGTGCGGTGCAGAGTACCAATATAAGGTAGCCAAAAATTATGGTGGTACTGTAGATTATTACAACTTCTTCCTGAATTTTCCATAGTGGCACTGGGACAAGTTTCCTCCATGTACTTTAGTTTTCCCTTGTAAATATTGTTCCACCAATGTTCCGCATACCTACTACTTACTTACTCCACGGAGTAGAGTCCTTCTTGAGAAGCTAACCGGTTTTCAGCTAGTCAAGAAATTCCCCGCACTTCATGGAACCCAAAGGTTCATTACCACATTCACAAGTGCCTGCAACCTGTCCCTATCCTGTGCTAGCTCAATCCAGTCTACACCCCCACATCCCACTTACTAAAGATCCATCTTAATATTATCCTCCTATCCTTGCCTGGGTCTCCCAAGTGGTCTCTTTCCCTCGGGTTTCCCCACCAAAACCCTGCACATGCCTCTTCCCTCCCCCATACATGCTACATGTCCCACCCATCTCATTCTTCTTGATTTTATTACCAGAACAACATTGGCTGAGGTGTACATATCATTAAGTTCCTCATTATGCAGTTGTAGCCACTCCCTTGTTACCTCGTTCATCTTCGGCCCAAATATTCTGCTCAACACCACATTCTCAAATAGCCACAGCCTATGTTCCTCCCTCAATGTGAGTGACCATGTCTCACACCCATACAAAACAACAGGCAAAATTATAGTTCTGTATAGCTTAATCTTTAAATTTTTGCATAGCAAACTGGAAGACAAAAGACTCTGCACCATATGATAGCAAGCATTCCCTGGCTTCAATTTGCTCTTAATTTCATGCATAGAATTTTGATTTGTTAAGGTTGTTCCGAAATATTTGAACTCCTCCACCCTTTCAAAGGAACTATATTCAATCTTTGTACTGTGACTTTGTCCTGCATTCTGGTATCGAGACATGACCATGTACTTAGTTTTAACAGTATTTACTTTTAGTCCAATCTCCTTAACTAGCCACTTCTACAGCTTTTGTGTTTTCCTTTAACCTTTTGGCGCCGGAATTGTTTTTTTAAATTTTAGCACATCCTGTATATTAAATGTGAATAAAACAGGAACCAAAAAGGTTAGAATTATTAAACAAATTGCATTTTTAAGAGAAAGAAACGGAGAGTATATACCATGTTTAAAATATTCAGTACCTATATTTGTTGAATAAATATATAAAATGCAACGTTTAGAGGTTAGCGGTGCGGTACGATCATTATAGTGGTCGTTAGGCATCAAAGGGTTAAAGTAGGTACACTTCCTCCCAATATACTAACATCATCAGCATACACCAGAAGCTTATGCATACCATGTAATTTCATGCCATCCTGGTTTATCTGAACCCTCTTAATAGTGTACTCTAAAGCAAAGATGAAAAGCAATGGCACTAGGACATCCCTTGTTTCAAACCATTCCTAATAGGAAACATGTCAGACAAACTCTTGCCTACCTGGACTCTACTATACATTTCAGTCAGACACATTTTTCTTAGCCTTTCCAGTTTCATGGGGATACCAAACACAGTAAGAATATTATACAAGACCTCCCTCCTAGCTGAATCATAAGCTTTCATGAAGTCTATAAAAAGCCGATGCACTGCTTCTTTGTATTCCCATTTTTTCTCAAGTATTTGATGAATGCAGAATATACGATCAGTAGTTGACCTGCTGCATCGAAATCCACACTGATGATCCCCAATAATTTCTTCTGCATATGGAGTTAACCTTCAGAGCAGGATGTTGAGTAAAATTTTGTATGTAGTTAGCAAAAGTGATATGCCTCTATAATTACTACAATCTGTTTTATCGCCCTTCTTATAGATAGGTACTATGATCGACTCCTTCCACTCCTCAGGCAATTCCTCCTTATTCCAAATAGAAATAATAAGTTCATGAATCTCACAGAAAATTGTTCTACCCCCTACTTGAATCAATTCTACTGGGATTTGATCAATACCTGGTGATTTGTGACTTTTTAGCTTTTCAATAGCCAACTTAACCTCAAAGGCACTGGCTCAGGCACTAGTGGTTCTGCTGTGTGTATTTCTGTCTGCCTTAACATCATCAACCCCTATACATTCAATAACTGGGAGAAATGGTTCCTTCATCTAGCCAAAATACTGTGGCAGTCTGCAATCAAATCACTCTTATCATCCTTTACTGTATTAGTTCTAGGCTGGTAACCCTTCTTAAAATCCCTGACGCCCCTATACAAGTCCCTAATATTTCTGATCTTACTGTTAGTTTCAAGTTCCTCAATTTTAGCTTTCAGATATTCCTTCATTTTTTTCTAAAATGTCTGCTAGCTTAATATCTTACATTGTTTATATTATCAACATTGCTTTGGCTTGGATCCTGTACCCACTGCATGTTAGCCTGCTTCCTTTGATCTAAAAAAACCTAAACATTCATCAAACCATGGTTTATGCTGCTCCAATTCTTGCACACCTAGCCTCTCTTTAGCTGAGGTTTTGATGCTCTTTAATGCTCTCCCAAGCCCTATTTATGTCCTTGATGTCACATTCTCCAAACCTGCAAACCTGTTTGTAATATCAATCTGATACTGTTTCCTAACCTCCAGCTCACTTAGCTTCCTAAGATTAAATCTTTCCCCCATCAAACTTGTGTGCTGCTTGTTTACTTCCTGCCCATCTTTCCCTAACTTTTGCAACCACCAGATAGTGATCAGTATCACAGCCAGGTCCCCTGAAACTTCATACATCTAGTATACTGGAATGCCATCTCCTGTCTATCAATATGTGATCAATCTGGCTGTGAGTCTTCCCATCAGGAGAGGTCCAGGTATACTTATGAATGTTTCGGTGCGAGAATATCATGCTCTTAACAACCAGATTTTTTGATGCGGCAAAAGTTACTGTTCTAACACCACTATCATTACTATCCTGATGTAGACTCTCATTCCCAATTGTCGGTTTGATAATATTCTCTCTCCCCACTTTTGCATTAAAATCTCCGAACAGAATGCTTCACATACACATATTTCATTCCTCTACAACTAACACTAAATAATCTTTGCAATTGACAATACCATTAAATAAAACAATTCTCCCACTCACCACCCTGGATATCACAATACAGAAACAAATTTAACTTCTTCACCTCTGCAAGAAATGTGGATGTGTCAAATTTAAAAAGCAAAGTATTTATACCTGTATTATATTTTCCTAAACTGAAAGAGAAGGAGGATGGCACATGCAGTATAGTGTCGAGGCTATGGGCTTGACATGAGGAATCATGGTTTGATTCCCAGCAGGGCAAAAAGAACTATCTCATCTCTAAAGCATCCAGATCACGAGTGGGAACTACCCAGCCTCCATTTCAATGGGTATCATGGATTCTTTCCTAGAAAATACATCAAATAGGGTGGGAAGCTGACCACTCATCTGCATCTAGCACCAAGTTTAATGAGTGGAGCTATACCAACACTGTCCAGTCTGCCCACATGGTGTGCACAGGGACAAATTTACCTTTTCCCTCTTATTAAAAGTCTCATAATATTATTCACATGCTTAGAAAACACAATAATATCATTAAAATACATACATCATGCTTTCATAAAACTGGGGATCTTCACAGCGGTTATGATGAGAATATGGTCTTCTACCAACAACCACAGTGCCTACTGACTACATTCAGAACATATTCATGTTACAACTAACGGAAATTCACTCATGCAAACATTAGGCACCAGCACAATCACACTGAAAAATGCTTAAACACTCCTCATAAAATTTTAATGCTCCTTAGAGGGAAAACTCTACAGGGAACTTAAATAAATCCTAACCTTTAATTTTTTCTGAAATTGCAACAGCTTCATGATCTGTATAATGAACAACTGGGGGAGGTGAAGGTGGTCGCATACGTTCTTGTTCCATTCGTTCACGATGTCTTTGTTCTCTCTGCAATGCACGCTGCCGACACTCCCATTCATATAAATCGTCACGTGCTTGTGCATAATCCACATGCAGTCGACCAGTATTTGGAGCATCAGTGTTAGAACCAAGTCTAATGCGATATCCTAGGAACAGAAATAAGGGTAACTACACTCCTCACCTATACACTGAACAACCAGTTGTGATATACATGCAGTAAACAGAGATATAAAGACAATCACAACTATATTTGATGGTGTCTTGCTATATAATTAAACTGTGACATGTTCTGGCTCCCTAAAGAAGCCAAAACATGTTACAATCAATTATACAGCAAGACACCATCAAACATGGTTGTGACTGGCAGTCCTTACGTTGCAGTTTATTGTACTCCTTACGCTAAACTACATGATGATTGTGTGGACTCATAATGAATCAGAGTTATCAGGCTCTATGGGTTTGTAATTTTAATAAGTCCCTATTAAATCCATGGCACTGTTTATTCATACACCCATCAAAACTGGCCTTGGGGCTCACCCAGCTTCCTATACATTAGGTACAGGGCCATTCCCGGGGGCAAAGTGGCCAGGGCATGGCTCTGACCACTCACTACCATCCACTACTGAGGTTAAAGATAGAGTAAAGCTATACTCCTACTCCCCCTCTGTGCCTTCAAGGCATGTAATAGGGTGCTTTACCTTACCTGACCTCACCTTGCTGTTGAACCAGAAAGAGCATTAATGTAACAGCAACAGTGCAAGTTCTAAAACTAAAAAACTAAACTCCGTGGCTTTAGTCCGCGAGCGAAGTTCTACTGTATGTAAAATGAGAATAAATACTACAGTCCTGAAATATTCTCACAGACCACATACACCCAGATTTGGTGACATCAAAAAAAGGGTAGCAGCTGTCATATGTAGTGACAGAATAGCTGGGAAATTATCCCAGTATAGGTGACACTGCTGCCCAGTAACAGTCAATGAGGTTCCAAAATCGGATTGCTACATAAATTCTTTAAAACACACATCCATAACAGCAGGAATCTCATGCACTCTAGTTGAAACCAAGCAGTTACAACATTCATACCATATCTCTCACGAAACTAATGCCTGGACAAGTTGAAATCTCTATCAGCATTTCTTAAGACAATCCTTCACTCAGGGTCCAATTTGTGTAGTATATCAGCCCCAATTTCCTCAGTGTTAAATTCCATCCATGTAAGGTTTACCTAGTTTAGGATAATCCACTGTGCCAAAGTGGAACCTTAATTAAGACTAAAATGTAAAAACAGACATAAAAACGTGACGAATGGAAACAGCCGAATTATGGGGTCTGCCATACAGTGGGGTGAGAAATCTTCACAGTCACAGCTGCAACACCACCCACAAAAGTAATTTCCCTATCCAAGCTCCAAATACAAGTTTATTGCTATGCTTTAACTAACTACTGAAGTACACTCAATTGTGGATAATAATGTGATATTAACAATTATTCCATATTCTAATTTGCATATTTAACTTGATAATATTCCTCTTCTATTCAAAGCCTTGCAGCACACCGGTCGAGAGCCACACTCTGTGCCCACTACTACAAGTTGTCACATTTCTCATTTACACATACTTTGCCCATAACAAGCTTGCACTGTTGGGTCTAGTGCTGCAAACAGATATTCTGAAGCAATTCACCATGTTAAAATAGCACAGGCACTTGCACCATGACAACGACTGTGGCTCAAAACCTTCAGGTGCAAAACTTGAACATGCAGATACAGCTACTATTTATCCAGCTTGAACTGTCCCACAGACACCCGTATTCTAGCCAACTATCTAAGACACATTATCCTAGGTGCACATACAAAAAGTAATAATTTATCTTTTAACTGGTAACAGAACTTCAGACACTAAAGGCATCAACTATTCCTCTAATCTAACAGTAAATAGATGAACAACATTACATCATAGTCTAATTACAGCTGTACATAGCATGAGTACATTAAGATCACTCTCTTTGCTGATGATCTAATAAACAAGAGTAACTCACCAGCTTAAAACTCTTGAATGTAAAAAATTATCATTATTGTTGAATTACTCACCCGAGAGGTAAATTGCTGCATCAACAGAACTTTCAAACACAAAACGTATGTGACAGAAATTCTTTTTACTTAGTCTAATAGTGGTCATCTCCCCACAACGTTCAAATATCTCCTGGATTATCTCCTCTGAAATATCGAAAACAACCATGACACATTACTCTTGTTCATTTCAGAATTACTCCCTAGCTGCAATAAACATTTTTAAAAATGGTATCTTGCAACTCACTAAATTATCAGGTCCTACTGACTTCTGTACTAATTAAATGAAATGTAGGTTCTAAAGAGGCACAATGCTACATAAAATTGAAAGAAAAGACAACAGATGCTTCTAGTCATAACTGATAGTTTGTGAAAAAGAACGAAGTCATGCACAATGGTAATTAATCAAAAACCATTCTAACGCACCCTGACAAGACCCATGACCCTCTTACCTCCTACTTAATGGATACCAGAGGTTCCTTCCATGTGGGTAAAACAGTCTGGGCATTAGGGTAACCACACACCTCTGTCTAGTGCTCATCTTAAGAATGAGTGGAACTGTACCTTCACTTCTCCATATGCCTTCATCAGATACAACAGGACCTTATTTTTACCATAACACTGCTTATAACAAATTATCTTCAACACACCACAGAACATTTTTATTCTTATGGTAAAATGTGCCACAATAATGACCTAAAACCATTTCCAAAACACTATATATATATATATATATATATGACAAATTTCGGCAATTTTATTACCTCAACTTCTCCATCGCCCAGTGTTCTAAAAATTGATACGGTTTCTATTATTATGTCATAAATTACATCAAATTGCAATTTACAGATTTTACCTGTGGTATTTTCAGGCAGTCCACCAACAAAAATTGTTCGGCAACCAGGCGGTCGTTCTCGCGTTGTGGGTGGTGGAGCATTTGGGTTGGGTGGGAACAGTGTACATGATTTGCAGTGAATTATCTCCTTCACCATTGGACCTGCCATCATGCTTGGATCAGAAGGTATTACAGTTCCGTCTGGACCCACAATGCTTCCATCTGGCATCATTCCACCCATCATTCCATACTGAAAGAATATGTTACACATGATCTAATTCTTGTAAAATATAAATTAACATAGACAATCAAGACTGTAGTTATGAAGTGGTTGTTATTACTACAAAGGCAAGAGATGAAGCATCTTGTAATAAAACGTTAATACATAATAAGATTTTGTGATGAATGTAACAATATTCAGGTCTGTACCATAATTAATTTAGAAATCTTTGAAACCTCCACCCATACAACAAATACTCAGTAAAAGTTTTGGTGAGATATTCATACTAACACAAAGTTTTTTTTAGAAATGCACAGGTCATACTTAGATGCAGAATGTACATAACAGTGGACTGGCATTAACAAACCACTTGGAGAATATATGCAAAAATGAAGCATGAACTTTTTGACAAACACAAATATGTAGCTAAATGAATGTTACATTTGAGTGGCATGTTAATCAACACTTTCTCTCTGGCCAGCATTTTATATTACAAATCCCCCCTGCCAGCTATTTTAACCTTTTGACGCCTAACAACCACTATAGTGGTCGTACCGCACTGCTAACCTCTAAACGTTGCATTTTATATATTTATTCAACAAATATAGGTACTGAATATTTTAAACACGGTATATACTCTCCATTTTTTCTCTTCAAAATGCAGTTTTTTTCATAATTCTAACGTATTTCGTTCCTGTATTATTCACATTTTATATACAGGGTGTGCTAAAATTAAAAAAAAATAATTCCGTTGCCAAAAGGTTAATGGCACTGAAAAAAATTTAAAAGTAAAGTATTTTTTTTATAATAATATAAAATTTCTATACATCATAGCAGAAGTTCTTCTCCATCTCATGTATAAAAAATGGAATACTTAATGGTATTTGGAGTATGACACTGCAGGTGAAAATTTTGAGGCCAGAATCATGAAATATATAGTCACTAGAAGGCCACTACAACTTACACATCGCACAAAGATAAAGATTTTGTGGTACTACTACTGAAAATGGATGTTACTTTTACTATGAGTAATTCACGTCTGTGTAATACACTTCAAAACACTGCTCTACACAAAGCCTTACATCACATTTTCAGCAGTATATTTTAGTACATTCCTTCACAGATTTCTCGGTCTGTCATTTGCCTCTCTCTGCACACACGTGACATTAGCGCTGAGATTTTCCCTTCAACATAGCTTGTCACTGGAGTCCTGTATAAAAAATAATCTCTCCCTATTAGTCTGCCAGCTGTCTGGTAGTCTGACCTTACACTTGAATTTCTCTACCAGTACTAGTAAGCAATCCTTCAGCAAATTTTCGTAGAAAATTTCCAGCAAAATCTTTGCATTGTTTGTTTTTGTGTACAAGGTAATGTGCAATGACAACTGCCAGGTTGAACAGATGAACAAAAAGTTTCTTCCACCATTTTATCATCTTCGTTTCCAACACATAGCATGACATCATCTGGTCTGATCTGTCCACACCAATCTAATACGTCCTATAGTCCAAAAATGCAGTTGGTTTTATCTTATGATGTGCCACCTTTGAGGATGGTGTCTCAACATGTTCGTCTTCATGGGCATTGGTTAGGGAAAAAACATCACAGGTGTCTTTGCACTCCATGGCCAAGAGGTGATTATGCTGGTATTTTTTTTTCACCCTGTTTCAAATGTCCAGAAAATGTTCATTTAGACATTTCTTTTCCATTTGACATCACTGTGCCTTTGTCTTGCAAGCCCATAAACAGTCAAAAATCCTTGGACTGGAGAACCATTTGTCTATGTACACACTGTGGCCCTTCCCTTTTATTTTGTCACACAACCTGTCAACAACACTGAACACCATGTTGTGTTCCAAGTTGGTAGGATGTGCTCCGGTAAACTCCCTGCAGGTAAACATCGCTCCCCCACCACCACCTTGTGAGTATGATATGCCAATATACCATAATATAACAATGTTATCAGAGCATACAACGTGTAAACTTCACATTTTGTTAAACAACACGCTACAGAAATTCTACCCTGGCCCATAATTTACAAAAGGAATTGAAACACGAATGTTATAAAAGAATACACTATACGAGACAATGTCATGTCAGTTAAAATATACAAAATCATAGAAGAATTTTAATTTGATCTATTACTACAACAAGCAAAGATTTAAATCTAATAAAAGTCGGTATATATACATTTCTGAAATAAAATTATTTACATCTTGTACTTTTATTTTGTATATTTTATGTTTTAACATTATAAAAATAGTGACTATAAAGGGGGGGGGGGGGAGGCTTCAATTTTTTTTTTTTTTTCTTTGTTAAGGATTTGTTTTGACATGCCTGAGGATAGCCTAAGTGCAAGCCAAAGCATGTGACGGTAAAAAATTA
>Ga0123355_10016958_pt1 | contig 11493 bp, 7 predicted proteins | sample TergutEmb28metaG_3_FD_89872 | JGI IMG/M metagenome (GOLD analysis project Ga0123355, IMG submission 89872) | Embiratermes neotenicus P1 segment gut microbial communities from Petit-Saut dam, French Guiana - Emb289 P1 | ecosystem: Host-associated > Arthropoda: Insects > Digestive system > Gut ...
ACATGTTGGAGATTTTAACAGTAATATAATATCTTTTAGTGTATTTTAATAATAAAACATTGTGCAATAAGCTGGATATTCAAAATAATATTTAATATTGCACGGTATAATAATGAAATTTCTGCATTGTTTTTAATTTTTTATTTTTATTTTAAACGTAAATATTATCCTTCTTGATCAATATTTGTTTATTTCAGAAACCCTCCATGTTCAGAACATTAGAATTAAGTCGCAGGCTATTAATTTCAACAGCAACATGCATCCATTCATTGTTCTGAGTTTGGCGACCAAACTGAGCATTTGGGGATGTTGTTCAGTTGTCCTGAAGTACATTGTTTCGACCACCTCTGTCATCCCTATAAATCTGTCATTTGTATTACATTACCTCCAGCATAAGTGTGGTACACCTTCTAATCCAGCGTTTTGTTGTACTTTTAGAGTTCTCCATGTATCAGTAAAGGTGAAAGTTGGGTTCTTTTGTACGCTATTGTGACCTGTGTGTCAGTTTAAGTACAGAACCGCCATCAACCTCGGAAATGCTCGAGACGCCTGTGACTGAGGATTGGTTAGAAGGTCGGGATTGGATTTCCTGTATGGCCGAAATATTTTCTCTTTACACTCACCTAGAGTCTACTTCTAGAAAACAGTCATGTATGCAGAGAACTCCTTTTCCTAGCGTAAAGCAATCGAAGCCTGAATCTGATGTTTCGTCTTTGTCAGATATTGGGTTACGAACCCTGCAACATGTTGACGTTTTATCTAATTTGTGTAAACATGTAATTGTCAATGGCAGCTCTGTGTAAGAAATGAACTTTTATAAATACGCTATAACTGTCACGAATTTTGGTCTACAAGGTGTCTGATTTGTGAATGTCTTTTCATTCGTCTACAAGAGAATGGTGAGAAGTGTACTTACTCTGAGAGTATTTACGTAAGAGTAGGTTGGAACAAACTGTTCACTGAGGAGCACCATAATTCGAATTCTTCATGTAATGTTGTGGGTATGCTTAGCGCTTCAAGGCTTAGTGGTCATTGTATGTACTGTCGGGTTCAATGTTAAAAATTCTGCATTTTTCCCACGAATCTTTTAATGAAATTTGTATGATTTTTCACCACAAACAGTGGCTGCTTCCCTACATTAGCATGCACCGACTGGTCATCAGGAAGCACACTGTGTTCTTTCGAGGTTGGAATTGAATCTTCTTTCAGAATATAATGTTCATTCATTTTGTCTTTCAACGGTTGAATCAATGACAACTGGTTGTACATACATCATGCTGGAAGAAAGTGAGAATTTGCCACAGTTTAGTGAAGAAAGCACTCGGTTGTCGTAGTGTGGGAAAGGGGATAATATTAGAATGTATCTTAAAGAAATAGCAACTGAATCGGAACAGAGTGTCGTAATGGACCTTGGTGATTCCTAGGGTACAGTTAAAACAATCAGTTTATTCACAACTTAAAAAAATATTTGCTATTCAAAATATAATTCTGTATTATATAGCTTGCGTAGGTCCACACACGAACAAACTACCTACCTGTGATGCTTTTCGTTACATTGTGTGTAATACAACATAGTAAGTCCTGTTGTGATGTTTGTCTTTGTTGCTGGAGGCATCGCACCACATTACGGTCTTGTGGGAAACAATGAGAAAGTGGGTTAAAAAAGTAATTAAACAATTGTTATCTAGAGCAACATTTAATGTAATATTTTCATTTCTTCACTTTCTTATGTAATAAGTTTTATAATAATATACAATAAATACATGTCATTACATGCTTTCCATCAGCACTCCAGTGTACACAGTGACAAGTCAGTGAATTTTCTCTATACTGTACTTTGCTCTTTTTAGTACAAATTCTGGAATCCAACAAACTTAGAAGCCTACACAAACGTTTGCACTTAGTGAATAGCATTTTATTTCCGCATAAGGGAGTAACTTGAAATTTACAAACTTGTAATTTGGATATGTAACAGAAGTCTGCACTCAGAGTGACAGCATTTGGTTTTCTTTCGCCTGAGGAATCGCAGCGCACAGAGTGCCGACCTGTGATTAGACGTTAGATCGGATGTTGAAGGGTTAATTAGTGGCAGCACCTGCTTAAATCGCACTTTTCTGGAGTTTCATTCCTTGGTGGACCCTTGTGTGGAAGTATAATTATGAATACGATGTTGTGTAACGACGAAAGGCCTGTCTTTCATCAGAACATTAAAACGTTTAACTTTATTTAACCGGCTGCTATTTGGTTGTGAAAAACGACTTATTTCCATAGGATTTTCCCGCAAAGTTAATTCTTTTATTGCCGTACGTTGGCTACTATTTATCACGAAAACTTAGGAAAAAAACCGTTGTAATCAGAGATAGGAATAAGTAGAAGGATAATATTAAAGTTTATTGTAAATATCGTAGGCAGGGAGGACGTGGAATGGATTTATCTGGCTGAGGATAGGAACAAGAGGATCGCTGTTCTGAACATTGTAATGAATTGTGGAGCTGTTGGCTTTCCAAAAAGAAATTTATTTATAATTTTTTACTTATGCAGCTTTTGTATGTTTGTTTGTTTGTTTGTGCTGCAGTTATAATAACCGAAAGCCCATATGTACATCTCATATCAGAGGTTTAGAAGCTGCAACTCTGCGGAAACCTCAAATAAATTACATCAGTTAGAGCATTATGAGTTGGTATTCTGCATGCACTTGAACTGTATCGGTTGCCGTAAGCAGAAGCTGACGTTCCAGGAACACCTGTGATAAAGTTTGATTCTGATTTAGAACCTGTTAATTAAACACTCACCGGCACTCGTAGAAAGAATGAAGTCCATTAGACCCTGACACAGGAAACTTTTTCATTTCGTAAAGACAAATCTCCCCTGTCATTTGTTGTGAAGATTGACTGCCGTTTGTCACGACATTTTTCCTTCAAATGTAGGAAAATTATAATAAATTCTGAAATTGTGTGTTAATAAACCACTGCCGCCCAGCGGTTGAGTGACAGTACATAATACTTGCAATGAATACTGTGTTCAACAGGGCATCGGAGAGCAGTCTAGTCGCATGCAAAACATCTGAGACGTAACGCTGCGTGCATTGTGAGTGAATTGCGTCACTCTAAATATCATTACAAGAAACACAAGGTGGGGCATTACTGAGAAATTTGTCACATTAACCCTTGAGAGTCTAGTGCAGTGTTTCTCAACCTTTGTGAGACCGCGGCCCGATAAGTTCTTTTTTCATAAGACCAGGGCCCGGTCCCAAAAATTTACTTGGCAGTAACTTTCCAAATTTTTTTAAGTTCATACATTAAACTAACTTAAGTATTAATAATTACTTATAGCATAATCATAAGGAGTATTAGTACAATTATGAGTACAGTGTGGCATGTTGACGAATATAAAATTACATTTAAATTAGTTATCAATTCCAGGAGAATCTCTCGCTGCCCCGTATAATTTAATGCCAGGGCCCGGTACCGGGCCGCGGCCCGGCGGTTGGGAAACACTGGTCTAGTGCTTGGTAGACGTACTGTCAATTTTAACATTAACAACTCTGCATTTTGTCATGTATTTATATATTCAATTTTATTCTTAAAATAGACTAATTATTTCACTGTACAATTTTATCTAATTGGTTTTTCTAACGCAGGGAGAAAAGGACCCGTTCTCTCTGAGGTACAGACTGCATATGTAGGTTACAATGCAGATAATTTACAGTCACGAAGGAATTAATAGCTCATTTATTTTAAGTTACGTCGACAGGGCTTTCTCTTCGTTATTTATGGAGTGTGATTGCAGCAAGACGTTAGAAATGACAAAACGGAGTGTTTTGACACAAGACCAAAATACACACAAGACTCTCAGAGTTTCGGCTTGTTTTCTTACGTAACTTGAGGAGTAAAATTTCCTCTTTCTGCGCTACGTCATAACTGATGGAGATTTTGTATTATTTGACTTTCACAGGGCCGTGCATCGTCATATATATATTTCTATACTAAAACTAGTTAGATGCACCAATATCTCAAATTTATTTTATTTGGAGTAACACTCTACATGTTTCGGACGATCTTCCCGCCCATCATCAGGAGTTCAAGACTGTACATACAACAAATACAGCAACAGGCATATGTCAAACAGATACTGCCGACTACTTACTAGCGGGAATTAGATGTTCCATCTCGTACCCACTAGCAAGCAGATAGCAGTATCTGTTTGACATATGCCTGTTGCTGTATGTACTGTCTTGAACTCCTGATGATGGAAGGAAAAACCGTCCGAAACCTGTGCAGTGTTACTCCATATAAAATAGATTTGAGACATTGGTTCATCTAGTTGGTTTTACTATAGAAATTGATTTTGTAAGCTCAGTAATGCGAAGAGTCTAGTCATCCAGGTTTTACCCTCAAAAGAAGCCTGTATTTTGCTTGAAAGAAATAAACAGAATATTATACATCTTTCTTTATTATCTTGTTAAGACAAGGTGGCTTTCTTATAACCTAGTACGATACGATATCAGTTCAAGTACGTATATTGGGCAGTGAAAATGCAGAATTATCAGAATCCAAACAAATGGACGGGACAAAACCTAATTCTACCCATGGGTGTAAATAAAGCGAATAATTATACCTACAAACCTTATCGAAATATTTAAAATGAGAATTGGGAAAATCTCAAATCAGATCACGTAATATTCTCTCATCCTGAATAGATGTTAATAATGCTTATGACTTAAGTATTTTACACTACTTCCTGCTCGTCTGTGTTGTAAAATACAGCAGAACAATTGCGTAAGTATTATTTAAATTACGTTTTGGAACTCAATTTTCCCAGTTTATGATTCTCTACCCCAAATATTTAAAACGAACGGCGGTCCTGAAGAATTGTTTGGGAGTGTGAGCATATTTTGTACTCAGAATTATTGAGTATAAATATAATTTTTTTCATCAATTAAACTTGAACTTCGAATGAAACCAAATCATATTTATGGATTGTCTAAAAACGAAAGCAACTATTTTTAATATCGCGCTGTCACAAAGTCTCAGTTTCATATTAATGTCAGAATTCAGCCTTTCGACTAAATATTTATTGTTAAGTAACACATTTACGGAAGAAAAGAAAACAAGCTTCTAATTTATACGGTGTTCGTAAAATTCACATCTCCTGGAATGTGATGTCATGTCGCTGGGCGAGTAACTGAAGAAGGAATTTTTATCGGACTGTTCGAGCCTGAAGATGAAGGTACATAGATCCTTCGAAACTTCGGAAATTACTCGCTTAATGCCGCAACATCTTCAAGCTTGTAAGTTATGGCTATGTAGTAAGATTTTATGAGAGATAATTGCTTTGAATATGGATCAGTACAACTACGGGTATATTCCATGCGGAGTACATGGTGCTGATGTGCTCTGAATGCAGACTTGGTCCGTACAGCCAACTTACATGTTTCAAGTAATGAAAATATACACAGGCATGTCAGCAAAGACCAAAATTCTGGATATTCTAAGAACAAGACATAATGTAATATAGGAAATTAAAATTATCGGAACCACGTGGACTGTATCATATGTATAAGTATCTTGTTTCTTGACTTCAACTATTAACCAACAAATGCACATATATAACTTTCACTTAAAACACTTAAAACCACTCCGACATGTTTCGATCTTTTCAGATCATCATCAGGGAGTTTCGTCGTGCCTTGCTAAAGTTATTACATATTCACGATTTAGTTCGTTTTTGTAAACAAGGTGTTGTGGCAGCATATCATGTTGTGTAGGACTCTCTACAACAGATTTCTACACAACATGATATGCTGCCACAAAACCTTGTTTACAAAAACGAACTAAATCGTGAATATGTAATAACTTTAGCAAGGCACGACGAAACTCCCTGATGCTGATCTGAAAAGATCGAAACATGTCGGAGTGGTTTTAAGTGTTTTAAAGTGTTTTAAGTGAAATTTATATTGGTACATTTGTTGGTTAATAGTTGAAGTAATTTTACAAAATGCACAGTGCAACAAAGAGATTCATTGTTTCTTGACGGTTATCTTAATCTTGCCAAACTACCTGTAATGCACGAAGGATGCATACATCCACTAATTCAAAGTCGAATGTTAGGCTCCTATCTGTTGTAACTTCACACTCATTAACTGTACTTAAACCCAAGTTTTGGGTGCATAATTGTACATATGTATTTACAAAATGATCTTCCGGATAGGTACAACATTCACAACGACAAGAAAATCAAAAGACAAAAGCTGCTCTGGGTTGGCGCTTTCTTTAACATTCAAACCCCGTTTATACTGTCCTCAATTAATTGCACGTGGTTACGCACTATTAAATAAGTACACATTTCATTTTTAAAGAATAAATTACCCGGTTTCTTAAATATTACACAGCTAATTTTAATACATTTCGGTAATCGTTAAAAGATAATTTGTCCCATGCATGCGCTCTGTCGATCAGTTGCAAAGCAACACATTTCTTCGACAGCAAAGTACTTTTTGTTTTCTGTTACCTCCTGAAGTATCACTAGTTGGAAATATCTTTTTAAATTTACATGCCAGAAAGGCAGTAAATTTATGTAATACAAAACAACTTGATGTTCTATGGTTGTGCACATATATTACCCACGGCCGACCTCCTGCGTAATATTCTAACATTTGTAACATTTGAAAAAGCGAAGAGACTGGCCTCAGTTTTAAGAGGAATAGACAAAATTTCGTGTGTTATGTCTTATTTTCTTAAGCATGTTATGTTGTTATTTGAAGCTGCAGCAAAGCTGTAACTGGCCTTCAGACGTTCATTTTATGTAAATTTAGGTCTAGTTACTACATAAATGTCTTTAAACCTCCATACATGTCCTGTACGTTTTTAAAGGAAAGGTGGAACAATAGAAGTGACGGGAAGACGAGGAAGAAGACCTAAGCAGCTATTGGATGACCTTAAGGGAAAAAAGAGGATATTGGAAATTGAAAGAGGAAGCACTAGATCACAATCTGTGGAGAATTCGATTTGGAATAGGTTAGGGTCCTGTCGTATGACAAATAACACAATGAGTGAATTTGTCCGGTGTCCTTAGTTGCGTTCTGTGATAAACAGAGCGTCTGTACTTCATTGTATCATGTCGATTTGTCCATTTGCAAAGGAATAACAACTGCAGTTGTGTTCAAATAAAATGCGTCATTATCACTGATTGTTTAGTTATACCTGCTGTGTGTTTGATCATGTAGTGAAGAACTGAAAATGTGTAAATAATGGCGGTGTGTATCGCCAGGTGGAAGTAGTTTTCAAGTCAAATTTAATTCGGCTAATAGTGAATAATCGAACGGTTGCAAAATTAATAACGATTTAAATGTTTAAGAAATTTACACTTGTTGTAAAAGTAGGCCATTTGTATTGCCCTGATACATAGAACGAAATATTAAGATTTTGGAGTAAAGTTTGACAGAATTAGATTATCGTCTGGATAGTAGCAGAAATTATATACGCAGAGCAGTGTGTTACAGGGACGTGTCGGATTTGTTGCACTACATAAGGCTGTTAAAATGGGGAGTAAATCACTTTTGACTCAGTCCATAATTAACCTTCGTTAGATCTATTCTTCAATTAAATATAAATTAAATTGGGCATTAAAGTTTAAAAAATGTAGGCTTTGTGTCACATTTCTTCTTTTCCTTGGATATTTATCTTCATTCGGAGAGGACTGAAACTGAGATAAATCCTAATTTGGGTCACAGAATCATAAGACAGTGAACCTCTAAGATTTTCTTTTTGTACCTAGTCACAAATAATGTATGAAAAAAGCGGAGTTCAGATACGTATTCATATTCCGATGGTCTTAGAAAATTTGCTGGTGCAATATATGACGAACATAACCGCAATTAGCTAGAGCGAATTTGAATTTTACAGAAGCCAGTCTGTGTTTCACCTACCTTGATTTAATCCATGCCTATATTCTGGGCTCTTCATATTATATTGATAGACAACTTCACTGCAAATAATTTAAAAAGTTTCAGTCTGTAACGATGCAATGTTTTGATATAGGCCTATTAGCACATTATAATTTAATTTTTAACATACTCATAAAATCGGATATAACAGATTTTGACGTTTTGTTGACCGTGCATCTCAGTATATTTATCTCAGGAATTAGCCAACTTGATGCACAAAATTTTTGTTTTACAGTACGTTTATTTCATGCCTCTACACGTTTCGAGCATATGTGCTCATCATCAGGAGGTCAAAATTGCATTACACAGCCTCTGGTATCATCACATCTACAGGTGGCCGTCTCGTTTATGTCACTGTGTGTAGATGGCCGTCTGGTATGCAGGAGCATATGCTCCTGCATACCAGACGGCCACCTATAGGTGTGATGATACCAGAGGCTGTGTAATACAATTTTGACCTCCTGATGATAAGCACATGTGCTCGAAACATGTAGAGGCATGAAATAAATTTACTGTAAAACAAAAATTTTGTGCATCGAGTTGGTTAATTACTTAGAAAAGGATATAACAGGTTCTTGTGGAATTTTTGTGTCATGTAATTTTTATGAAGAAATTTAAGTATGTGCATTCCGCTCCGTTATTTTGTATTTCATTTAAAATGCATCCATTAAATTCTTGTCTCTTGAGGTAACTGTAATTGCCTTCAGATTTATTAAATTCCATTCTTGCTGAGTCCTGAGGGTTTCACCACAAAAACTGCAGTCACGTGTTTTGTATTGAAGTCACATAATCTTAATAAAGACCCTTAACTACGCATTCAACTTTCAATTTCCTGTACTAAAGACTTGTCCAGGAGTGTACAGAACTAACCACATTTCATTACTAATCCCACTATTTTGTTGCAGTAAATGTGGTAATCACTTGGTTGTCCTTGACCGCTGTATTTACCGAAGGGTGTACGGTTTACAGTATCACTGTATGCTGTTGCGACCAGACTAGATGCTGTCACCACATCAGAAGGAGTACCACCAGGTACTCTCTATTTCGTTCGTCTAGAGATCTTGAGTAGTTTGTCACAGCAAACAAGGAGATTATAATAAGATCTTTAAAGTCTTGGGTTTATTTTACGAAGCCTCTAAACACTTGTTAAAACCAGGACAAAAATCACAGACGTCAAGTAATCAAAATCCATGTAGGCATACCAAAACAACATTCAGGTGACAGAAGTTTAGTTCATATACGAACACCATAAGATCTTAATAGTTATATCATTTGTCTGACACCACCGCCAGAGCAGATATACCTTTATCGTCAGACACCATTACACTAGTTGCAGAGGATTTCTTCTTCAGAATCCCGAGGTCCTGCACATTCTCTAAGAAGGACTTGTGAGCTGTGAGTATCTTTGTCGATTCTACGTCCTTTTTGAGCTCCTCCATGTCACGCTTCAGCTTAGCGCGTCTGTTCTGAAACCACGTGATGACCTGTGCGTTGCTGAGGCCCAGCTGACCCGCGATTTCGTCCCGGTCTGCGGGTGACAGGTACTTCTGGTATAGGAAGCGCTTCTCCAGTTCGAAGATCTGGTGGTTGGTAAACGCGGTCCGCGACTTCCTTTTCTTCTTGGCTTGCTGGCGGTTGTTGAAGAGGTTCAGGTGGTTTGTCTGTCCATCTGTAACACACGTGAAGTCAAATGCTTAACCCAACAGAACACAATGGGCCTTAAAGTGTAGTTTGTAGGAAAGTGACCTTCGTCAAACCTTGTGAGGGCGGAATTATTATTGTGAACTCAGTAATGAAACTTGGGGTGCTACAGCAACGGGAAGTTTCTACAGGGGGACTATAAAATATGTGTGCCTTACTTGGTGACTGATCCGATGAAATCAGTAATATAGGCCTTACGCATTTTTGACATCTATTACTTGGAAAGGGGACCGCGGTAGCACAGTGGTTAAGGTGCCGTGCTACAAATCGGAAAGTCGCTGTTTCGATCCCAGCTGGTGTCAGTTGATTTTTCATTGACATAAAATCCTTCCGATCGCACTATGGCCCTGGGGTCGACTCAGCCTCTAACAGAAATGAGTACCAGGAGTAATTCCTGGGAGTAAAGGCGGCCGGTGCGTAAGGCTGACAACCTACCACCATCCTTGTGCCTTTGTCACGAAATATGGGAACCTTAACTTCTTGGAAACCTCTGGGCCACTTCAGGCCTGTAACGGGACTGCTTTACCTTTTTACTACTTGGAAACAGCCGGCACGGCGCAGTCTTTCTGGCGACTAGGACGTTCCGAAGTCCCGATTGGATCAGGAAATTTTTCTGTCCTTTGAATTGTCCGGACCGGCTCTGGACCACCTCAGCTTACTGCTCAATGAGTGCCGACCTTTTTTATTATTCCCTGGGGGTAAAGGGACCGCTGCGTGTTATTGTACACTCACACTCATCTAGGACCGAGGTTAAGAATGAGTGGAGCTCTACCCCTGCTCCTCCTATACATCTTCAGGACGTGCACAACGACAACTATACTTTTAAAAAAGTGGAGACAAGTTTCGGTTTTCTTCAGGAAAAGGAATCAGTGGCATATCATTAGGTGCATTGCCTACTCGTTTCCACTCTTGTGTAATTTTATGTTTTAATTAATGTCTGAAATTATTGTACTTAATTACTTGATTTGTTGAATACAGGAATACCCACACAGCAACAAAAATTTGCTTCGCCGCTACGGAGCGTGCTTACGTCACCGCAGCTAAAAAAAACGGTAAATTCCACGAACGTCACTTGCGTCAGCTGTAGGCCCCTACTGTAGGCGTCGGTGTTCAATCTACGTATGCAACCGCTGGACGTGACTTGCTGTGAGTACTTCCAACATGTGACGTACTGCTGTCATTGACATGTTCATTACGGGTTACGTTTTCACCATTTTTTGGCGCCAGGTGCGATTCCGGCAGTTCTGCAGTAACACGGTATATCGCCACGTGCATGAATATGCTACACGCACATTCCTAAATACAGATTTGTGTTTAATTAGCACACCAACTAATGCACATTCTTAAAATTTTTACATTAAAACATTTAAAATCGCTCCAACATGTTTCGATCCTAAGATCATCTTCAGGTAGCTACACCGTTCCTTGCTAAAGTCACATTTTTTAAAACACTCACTGAATAATTTCCATATAAGGAAATTAATCAGTGAGTGTTTTTAAAATGTGACTTTAGCAAGGAACAGTGTAGCTCCCTGAAGATGATCTTAGGATCGAAACATATTGGAGTGATTTTAAATTTTTTTTATGTAAAAATGTTATGAATGTGCATTAGTTGGTGTGCTGATTAAATGACTCAACGAAACGCACGGTGCAACGATAAAGACAGATTTGTATGTCCAGATATCTAAAAGGATCTCTTGTCATTAAATGTGGAATACAAATATGGAACATTTGCAGCGAAGTGTGGAATTTTAAACTTTTTTTTTTTTTTTTTTTTTTTTTTTTTTTTTTTTTTTTTTTTTTGTAATAACGAAAGATATTTAACCAACCCAAAAATTTTATTTTTC
>Ga0123355_10016959_pt1 | contig 11493 bp, 9 predicted proteins | sample TergutEmb28metaG_3_FD_89872 | JGI IMG/M metagenome (GOLD analysis project Ga0123355, IMG submission 89872) | Embiratermes neotenicus P1 segment gut microbial communities from Petit-Saut dam, French Guiana - Emb289 P1 | ecosystem: Host-associated > Arthropoda: Insects > Digestive system > Gut ...
ATCAGTATGAACTGTAAAGCAGACGATTTGCCCGACAAAGTAAAGAAGCTGTTAGTAGCGTAGCGGCGTTCTATAGCCCCTTCCTGACGAGTATACTGTTAAAAACAGCGTACAGGGGAGGGGTTTTTCATTTTGACCCGAAGTAAATGGATTAAGTGGCGGTACTTTAGAAGATCGCGCTTGAAACAGTTTGAGAAGTGCTTTGTGACGATGGCTGCGTTTATGGTGGTTACGTTTTTATTGGTAGCTGTTTTCAGAACCATTTCGAATAATAGTGTAATATCCCCAGAACTTTCAGATGTAAGTGCTTTTCGGATTCCGTATGAGTCTTTTCGAGAACTGGAAATCTTGTCTGTGAAGCATGGCCGCCCAATGGCTATGATGCTGACCCTATTCTCACAGGAGTTCATGTTTTTTCCCGATAACGGTGTGGTTCCATGTGTAAGCGAAATAGAGCAGAGCTATATTTTTAACTTCGATAAAACAAAGAGACGCGTTAGTGACAAAAATACAGCTCCATTCAAAGCTATGTTCAATAACCTGCTTTCTGAAATGCGTGTATTCCCCATTCCACAGGATTATGCTCCAGATACTTACACATTTTCTGATAGTTGGGGGGCAGCACGAACTTACGGGGGTGACAGAATTCATAAAGGTACTGACATATTGGATAAAGAGAATACCCGCGGCAGGTTGCCTATAATCAGTATGACGGATGGCATTGTATTCAATCACGGATGGAATGATCTGGGTGGATTCTATGTAGGGATAATCACGAAAAACGGCACATACTACTATTACGCTCATTTAGATAGCTTTGCACCTGGCTTAACAAAAGATATGCCTGTTAAAGCTGGCCAACTGCTGGGATATATGGGCGATACTGGTTACGGGGAATTAGGTAGCAGGGGTCATTTTCCTGTTCATCTTCATGTAGGAATCAGCCCAAGGGTAACATTTACGGACGATGAGTTTTGGATTAATCCATATCCATTTTTAAGATCATTAGAGGAAAAAAGAATTTCCGCGAGGCTTGCTAGGTACTAGATACTGGGTACTAGGTGCTGGATCGTTTTTGCTACGGTAAGGCTTGCAGAACACTAACTGAGCATCCGCTTTTAGACGCGTCTATCTATAGTGCTTGGATGTAAAGCAAGCTTTTAGAGAGGAAATCATTTAATGAATATAATTGAATGGGAAGAATTTTTAATTCCTTACGAGCAAGCAGTTGATGAGCTTGTGGGAAAGTTTCGTGCTTACGGTCGGGAACTGCAGAAAAAAGGCATACATTCGCCAGTAGAATATGTTACTGGTAGGGTTAAAAAGGTTGGTAGCATATTAGAAAAAGCACATAGAAAGGGCATCCAATATGGACAGGTTGCAGAAAAGATAGAAGATATTGCTGGGATTCGAGTTATATGTCGGTTTGTGGAGGATATTCATAAAGTTGTGGCTATGGTTCGCGAGCGAAATGATGTAGATATGGAAATAATAGAAGAAGGCGACTATGTATCTCATGGGAAATCCAGTGGATATCGTAGTTATCATATAAATGTTCGGTATAGCATGTGGACTGTAACTGGGGTCAAGTCGATTTCAGCTGAAATCCAAATTAGAACAATGGCAATGAATTTTTGGGATACTATTGAGCACTCCCTTAATTATAAATACAATGGCAATGTCCCACAGGAACTACAAAAACGGTTGATATCCGCTGCGGAAGCGGCATATTCCTTAGATGTAGAGATGAGTGCAATCCGCGACGAGATTATGGAGGTTCAGCAAGTATTGACCAAGAAAAATGATTTGGTTGATAACATTTTGAATAACATGCGGGTGTTGTATACCTGTGGACGTGTTGACAACATAGAGGAATTAAATGCCCGATTCTTAATACTGTATGAGCAGGACGATTTGGAAAAGTTAATGGAGTTTAAAGGGCAACTGGAAATGCTATCAGATTTATATCAGGTTGAGGTTGTATAAAGGGCGAGTAAACCTCGCCCGAAGTCTCAATCAGTGAAGAGGCATTTCTAGCACCTAGCGCCTAGTAGATCGCTCAACTCGGGAAATTTTGCGCTTTGTAAAAAGAAGCTAACAGCCGTATTTGCGACAAATAATCGTTCGGAAATGTCTAGCTCGGCCAAACTGGCAGCAATATAGCCACCGTTGAAGCTATCACCGGCGCCGACACTTCTGAGAGGTTTCTTGATGTATTGGTTCATTGTAAACACAGCTTTTTCACTTTGGGAGGCTGCTGCCGCATAGTGTGGTGTATGTATGACAAGCTCGTCTAAGCCAATTTGCTCTCGGACGTATTCAATCTTCTTCAATAATGGACGTTGTTCATCGTCCATTGTTTCGTTATGTATGGAAAAGAGTGCTGCTGCTTCATGCTCATTAACACTTAGCGTCATAGGGAATTTCTCATTAAGTATTTTGAGATCCTGCAATGTTTTGATCAGCGAAGTTTTATCTCTTTTAAGGAAATCGGCGAAATCGAAAAAGAAACGGCGTTTTTTACCATCGTTTGGCAGGTGAGCGCAAACTTGTGAAACAATCTCATCAAAAGCTGGCAATAAAGACCAGTACCCTACACCAATTATATCCGATTCAGACAGTAAAGAATTTATTTTTTCCATTCCCAGTATATCGACTATTTGCTTCCAGCATACAGAGTGTGTTGCTTCCATGTACGACATTAATATCTTGCCATCATCGAACTCTAAAATATGTGTGGTTGCAGGAGCACCCAATGAAGTAAGATGACATATATCGTTTACCTCTTCGAAAACCGGATCTGGTTTGTCTTTACCGAATACACCAATTACAGCCGTATCGACACCTAATCTTGCTGAGGCATATCCAGTGTTTGCTGAAAACCCACCAAAAGCACGCCGTTTTTTCACTATTTCAAGGCCGATACCACCTGTTCTGCTGTTTGAGATTCGTTCGGCAAATTGTCTCATTTGGCTGTAAACCGTGTAATCATTCAAATTGGCCCGCGCGTTGACTATCTCCCATACTTCATCAACGAAACCATCAGCAAACATAACGATCTTTGCTTTCGATTGTTCTAAACGACTAACGATTCTCAACAGGTCAAAATCTGACATATAAGTTCTACCTCTCTTCTAGCGTAATCGTATATCCGTACTCAAGGCTTTTAATACTAAATAAGTATCGAAACCATCGCAAACATCAGCCCGTCGCCTTTGAAAATTGGTTGTCTACATTTCGCGCAAAAACTGGTGCCTGGCTCCTATGCCTAATGTATTATCATTTGCACACTATTTACAGAACAATAATAACATATGCCAGTTCCTTTGCGCAACCTAACCTGGGCAATTGGATAAGCATCTTCATTGCTCAGAAAAGTGCCTCGGAACAGCACAACTGAAATACGTCGTATATATATATTCGAACAAAAGCTGACAGCCGATGGACGGGCCACTAAGATTTGCGGTGATTTTGACATTTAAAGATATGTTCGACTCATAGGGGCGATGCCTACATCGTCCCGCAATTGCACGCTTTCTCGGGACGATGTGGGCATGTTCCCAACAAACCTAAAGCTTTCACATAATCACCGATACAACTCATAGTCAAACATTACCTTTGTGAATCCAGCGTCTGATAATGCTTGTATCGCTTCAGTAGGATATTGTTTTACAGTAACTCGAGTTTGTGACGCAAATATATTTTTCTTTTGAAATGTTTCTACAAATGCAATCAAGACATCAGTTAAAGTATCACTTTTGTACGCGCTGTCGCAAAACACACGAAGGATTTGTCCCTTTCGCTCGAAAACAGCTATAGGTATACCTTGTTTTAAAGCGACTACCGTCCCAGAGACACTAGTGAATTTTTGGTCAGCATCGTAAGGTAAGGATTTCCCCCAGACTTGGTTTGGGTCGGTTGAGGCGAGCCAGTTGATTTTGTTATCTGGCGATTTAAGCCCTTGAATAACACTTGCATAGGCATCTTCGCGAATATACTGCGCGCCGGATAGTCCTTCGACAAAGTATCCACGCCTTGCACGTCCAGTGTACTCCCACGAACGTAAGGTTTCAAGAGCGGCAGACCAGGTTGCCCCTATTAGATGTGCTGTTTCACGTGAGAGTATTGGAGTTTTGTCAAAAGCATTACTTATGCGTACTTCCATGCTCTGCGCCTTAAGTGGACGGACTATATCCCAACGGCCAGAGGATGTCATGGCAACTGCTCCAGCGGCTTTTCTGCGTGGCGACAATTTTTCGGATTTATCCCGTTCAAGCCAAATGCGTACTGGGGTAAAACTGTCAGCATAAATTATTGACTTTTCCATTAAGGAAAACAGTACTGCTTGTAGAGGCTGTTCTGTAGTGGGTGCTACAGTATTTAAAAATGATGCTCCTCTTTTATGCAAAAATTGAAGTATAGCTAGTTCGTCCGAATCCAAGTATTGACTATCAAAATGTTCAGTTAAATCCAAATCCCAATCAATATCAGAATATGGGTGGAAAGTTAGGCATTTATTATTGATCACCCAAAAATACTCCCCTGTAGACAGGAGATTGTTAAGCAATTCAGGGCGATAATTGTTTACTCTAGCAGGAAGTAGGCTTTGCTCCCACAATGTGACAGCATATGGGCAAGCAGATAACTTTTGCATGGCTTGTTTTAACTGTTCCTGCGGTGGAGCTAATGTTCGAATTCTCGATGCAATAAGCGACGCATAGTTAGCTGACGGGACAGTTTGAGCCTGGCGGCGTTCAGTGATCGTGGCTCGGCGTGCGCGCTCATAGAGTTCGGCATGATAATATAAGCTGCTATCGAGTATAACCGCACTTTTATCTTGATCGCATAGTGAATCTAAAACTAATCGGGTAACATCTTCTGGCCAAAAATATCGTTCTGAAAGAAGTTGGACATCCATAGCACCTCGATAGCGCAAAGCACGCCGCACTATGTTTTGGCGAGCTTCAATGTCGCTCTCATTAAGAGCAGCATGATACACATCTTTATGTTCAGCCGCAATCCATAGTCCCGGCTCGATATACAGGCATCGATTTTTTTCTGCCAAGTTTTCAAGCCACTCTAGTGGTATCGGCAATTCTCCAGCAATTAAATCGCCCTCAATCATTAGCAGGGTATGAAGTGCTTGTTCATCCTCAGGTAGCTTGCCCCGCTGTGAAACGCGCTCGAGTTGCGTGGCAGTTGGTTTTAGTTTTTCCGCAAGAACGTTCTGCGTGGCAGAATCGGCCGCAGCAATTACATTATTGGTGCTTGGGTAATAGGCGTACATCATAACTGCTTCGGCGGCTCGGCGCAAAGGCAAGCAGAGCGGCGAAGGTTCTTCGCTGAACAATTCCCGTACCTCTATTGTATTCGCTTGTATATCCTTCAACACATATTTTAGTGACGGCAAGTCCCAATAATCTTCCAAGCACTCACGCTTTGTTTCACACATAAGTGGGTGTTCTGGGTGGCTAATTGCAGAATCGAGCATTTCGCTTGCGCGCATTCGTTGAATCCACAGCGGATTGCGTTTGTTTTGCCTTACACCCATCATTAAAGCACGTCCAGCATTGTGGCGAAAAGCAATATTAAAAATTGGTGTACCAGGTAATGCGGCTTCAAGAAGCTCCTTGCATGTTTCGGGGTTGATAGCTTGCAAAAGGCCTTCTGGCAAAGCTTGTTCGCCACGAGCCATAAGCAGGACACCGTCATCATCGTCATAACAGTCCACATCCATGCCTGTCAGATTTTTTGCAACGGCAGATAGCAAGATAGCCAAGGGTGTGTTCACTTGCCTCCCGAATATGGAGTGAAACATTATCTGATGAAGCCCAACCTCGTCCATAAAATGTTCTGCTATGATTGCTTTGTCGCTTGGAAGAACTTTTGTTATTTCTATCTGTCGTGTTATGAAATCGGCAGTATCTATGGCTGCGTTTTCGTCCAGACCTAAAGATTCAAAGTGTAGTATAAGCGAGTCATTGTACGCTGCTTCGGCTATTTTCCGCATATGCTTCCCAAAGGCAAGCCCTGTTTCAATCTTGCGTCCTTGCCCAATCTGCACGCGCCAAAATGGCGGTTTTGCCCCTTCGCTCGTGGTCTGTGCGACTGTGACAGTGTCCTTGTTTATTCCAGTTATCTTCCATGCGAATGAACCAAGCAAAAACTTAAGACCTACCCGTTGCTCAAATACAAACTCTTCATCCAGTTCGCCGATTTTCACGCCACTTTCGGTTTTTGCCGTAAACTTACCCGTGTCGGGGATTGTTCCACCAGCAGAAACTGCAAGCATTCGGCTGTAAGCATCACCCTCTACGCGCTCGTTGATGCGGTCATAGTTTAGCCTCGGGCGTACTGGGATTTCCTGCGCGTGTTCAAAGTCACCTGCCAGCATTTCTAATACCGAACATACATTGTTCTTGGTGACTTCCCGAAAGGGATATGCATGTGGTAGCAGTTCCATCACATCGTCTAGTGTATATCCCGACCCTCCAAAAGCTGTTGATACCGACATAGACACTAAATGCTGTGCTAACACATCAAAGCAAAACCTTGGTGGCTTTGACGGTTCAATGTTACCTTCTCTGGCTGTTTGTGCGGTCAAGGCGCAATATAGGTTTTCCGAAACCATTCGCGGGTACATTTCCATTATACTAAGCCGCCCAGGATTGTGTCCTGCTCGCCCAAGTCGTTGCATAACACCGGAAATCGATAATGGGCAAGCAACTTGAAGAACTCTGTCGATTTCGCCAACATCAATGCCAAGCTCCATGGATGAAGTTGCACACAAGAGACGCAAATTACCGGAACGCAGGTCGTTTTCCACTTCAAACCGCTGCTCCTTGGAGACACTTCCATGATGTGTACGAGCAAAGCCTTCGCCTTTTAATTTGTTCACATAAAAAGCCAACTGCTCTGCCATCAAACGTCCTTCAGTAAATGCAATTACACTTCTTGCATCGGCACAGGATTCTATGACTTTTTTTGCAATTTCCGGCCAAATAGTCCCTTCGGGCAACTTCCCTCCAGGGAATGGGTTTATAATTTTAATCTCAAAACTTTTATTCATAACAGGCGCGATAATCTGCACAGATGCAATGCCGTTTGAAAGATAATCCGCAGACAATTCCAAGGGCTGGATTGTGGCTGAAAGCCCAACCCTTTGCAGCGGACAGCCGCATAGTGCGTCTAACCGTGCCAATGAGAGCATCATGTGCGCACCGCGCTTTGTATCCAGCATGGCATGAAGTTCGTCTATGATAATGCTTTTTGCTGTTCTAAGCATTTGCTGACCAGATTTAGAGGTGAGCAGTAAGTATAGTGATTCGGGAGTGGTGATTAGGATATGTGGAGGCTTCTTTGCCATTTTTGCGCGCTCTGAGGTTGTTGTGTCGCCTGTTCGCAAGGCTACCTTAATTGGTGGCAACTCATGTGCTGATATTCCATTCAAGGGCCTATACAAATTTTCACGAATATCCCCAGCTAATGATTTCAGAGGAGAAATATAAATGAGCAATAACTGCTCTTCCAGTTTGCCGACACGAGCCTGCTCCATCATTTGATCAATGAACACCAAGAAAGCCGAAAGGGTTTTACCTGTTCCGGTTGGGGCAGATACCAAAACATGCTGCCCGCTAGCAATGGCGGGCCACGCTTCTCGCTGAACCTTGGTAGGTTCTCCTAAGGTTTCGCTAAACCATTGTGCAGTAGGGTCAGAAAATATTTGTTGAAGTTCTTTAAGCATTATGAGTGGCCTCAATTCGTTGATCTAGTGTTGGGCCTGATGCCTATGGCAGCCCAAGTAATTAGGACATTGTATCAAGAACTGTCCACAAAAACAACACTTTGTTCTCTTGATATTGCGAAGATTACGAAGATACTCATTGTTCTTAAGACAGACATATGTTAAGATAAAATGCGTCCAATTAGGCAATTTTGAAGCAATTTGAGGAGGATCTGAAAAGCTATGAAATCATACAGAAAAGAACTAACCATACGAGCAAAATCCCGCCGCGCATACATCAACATAACGCCGGATGTAGAATCAGCATTGGCAGAAAGTGGAGTTCGGGAGGGCTTGTGTCTAGTAAACGCCATGCACATAACAGCCAGCGTGTTCATCAATGATAATGAAAGCGGATTGCATAGGGACTTTGAACGCTGGTTGGAAAAACTCGCTCCAGAAAAGCCATATGAGCAATATGACCACAACGGATATGAAGATAATGCCGATGCCCATTTGAAGCGTACAGTGATGGGGCGCGAGGTTGTGGTGGCCGTCACCAACGGCAAATTGGATTTTGGTACATGGGAACAGATTTTTTATGGTGAGTTTGATGGTATGCGAGATAAACGACTGTTGATAAAAATTATCGGTGAGTAGCCGAGAGGCATGGGGGTGCACGCTCATAAAGCAAAAGTGAATAAGCGCGTAAAGGGAATCTGCAAGCAGGAACGGGGTTTTTGCAAATGAACATACAAATCTTCGGTAAATCAAAATGCTTTGACACCAAAAAAGCAGAGCGATATTTTAAAGAGCGGCGAATCAAATACCAACTTATCGATATCAGTAAATATGGACTGAGTAAAGGCGAATACCAAAGCGTCAAAGCCGCTGTTGGTGGTATAGACGCTCTGATAGACGAAAAATCGAAAGCATATGAAAGCCAGTATATCCGCTACCTCGCCAGAAAAGATGACATAGAAGAACGCCTGTTGGAGAATCCGGGAATGTTTAAAACGCCAATCGTGCGTAACGGGAAAAAGGCAACAGTTGGTTATCAGCCTGATGTATGGAGTAGTTGGGCTTGAAAGGTGAGGAACGAGCTTGAGGTATAATTGACATGTATGCAAATTGCGTGTTGCATATGGCCAATCAAAGAACAGCAAATAACCGCACAACGCCTATAAATCTGGTATTTGAGGCAAATGACGTTGTGCGGTATTACGAGCGTCTTTCAACTACAATTAATAATAGGCTGAATCTGCTCTTTTTTTATTGCCTTTTCAATTGTCGGGATAACCAGATCGATATTTGCAGTCATAGACTTCGGTTTGCGTATATGATTATCCTGGTTAAATGGCACGAAATAAATGTTCTTTGCGTTCAATAGCTTGCCAATATTCTCAAGGTTAAACCCAAGTGCGTCGTTTGTGGAAATAGCTATACATATTGGTTTGTTATTGCGCATTAGCCCTTTAACCGCCATTAATACAGCTGTATCGGTAATGCCACTAGCCAGTTTTGCAAGAGTATTTCCAGTACAAGGCATTATAAGAATAATATCTGCCATGTCCTGCGGCCCGACTTTTTCTGCTTCACAAAGTGTACAAATAATTTCCTTGCCAGTTATCCTCTCAACCAGCCCTCTGAAATACTTCGATGTGCCGAAGCGAGTATCACAACCAATCGCATTTTCAGACATGATGGGTAGTACGTCAGCTCCGTACTCTACAAGTTTTCGAATTTGCTGTATTGTCTCTTCAAATGTGCAGTACGAGCCACACATGGCTACGCCTATTCTTAACCCTGCACAACCCATGTTTATTATCCCCTTTGGATCAACAACTTAATAATTGCATCCTTTAGTATTATAGCGGCAGACTTTGGTGCCACTTTTCCCGGCAAGCCGGGTAGATTTAATGCTAAAATACCCATTTCTTTGGCAGCGATAAAGTCGGCCCCACCTGGGGCTGATGCGATGTCAATTACCAAACAATCAGGGTTTAAATACTGCAGCGTGCTTCTATCAAGTAACATTATAGGTACTGTATTAAAAATGAAGTCGAATTCTTTTAACCGGGTTTTTAACATATCTAATGCTACAAAGTCTAAACCGAGGCATTTTATGAAAGCCTCGTCTACAGCATTGCGTGCTTCAACAGAGACTATCGCACCTATCCCTTTAAGCATGTGCGCCAAGATTTTTCCACAACGCCCATATCCAAGCACAAGGCATCGACTGCCAAGCAAGGTGATATCGCTGTTTTCCATAGCAGCAGCAATGGCCCCCTCTGCTGTTGGCACAGCGTTCATTATTGCTACCTCATCAAGATCCATAAGATCAATAGCTTCTATTGAATTCATAGCAGCCATTTCTCTTACGTTTTCTTTAATGGCACCAGCTATGAACAGCTTACACCCATTTTCTTTCATTTTACTGAATAATTCTTCTATTACAATGGGAGGGTCTGGTGTTATTTGAAATAGAGTCACTCCGTCTTTGGAACAAGGTATAGGTCCTATTACTATTTCATTATTATAAGAGGGGATTTTGGCTACCGTACATCCCTCATTTTTGAGCAGATTATACAGAATGTGTTGCCGCTTATCCCCTCCAAGTATCGCAAGCCTCATGTTAATTCCCCCTTACAGCTTTTTTTAGAGAGAGTGTCAACTGTTGGTATGCTTTGTCTAGTTTTTTAAAATTCATGGCACGAATATAGATTTGTTCTATTTGTTCATGTACTGAACGAGAAGCTTGCATGGCACTCATGCTTTTACTTGCCAGCTTCTTAAAAAGGCGATCATTATATTTAATTTCGCTTTCATACTTACACATAGGTGCGCAATGCTTTTCTAGGTTTATTTTAGAATATACCTGGACCTTTAGTGGATGATAGCGATTAGATGTGGTGTAACAGAGCCTTAATTCAGGAATTGTTAAATGCTCAATTTTAGAAGGTTTAATGGGACAGAAGAAACTTTCTGTGTCGAACCCGCGCTTATTTGCAGCAGACTGTATATCCGATAATATTAAATCTGCGCCCATGCCATCACGCGCTTTTAACTTATATACCCGAGAACTAAAAAAATTGTTGAGAAACGAGTCAGTGAAGTTTATAAGTCCATCAGGGGTAAGCGCTGTAGCAAAAAATCTGCGGTTGTTTCCCTTTCCGGCAGAAGAGGTGGTTGGAAGTCCTGCCACCAATTGCATAGATAATTTGTTTATGGCAGCTTTATTCATTAAACCCTCGAAAATAAGGGTGTTATTGCGATACACATTATAAGCAGCTTTCAGGTAATTGCCGGCACGTTGGCTCAACGCTTTTTTTTCGGCTATAAGCGATATCAATTCGTCTCTGTTTAATAACACTTTATCCACATCAACAAACTTGCCTGCGTTGAATGTTTGCTCTACTATTGGGACTGTAGGTTCAACCTCGTGAGGAGCTGTTCCGTCAAATACACATATGTGTAGTTGGGGGATGCATACGCCATCTAAGCTGTTTGCATCGTTTGAACAGTGAAGGCGCTCAACCACAAACCCTTCATTTTCGAAATCAGTGGCTAACTTTTTTATATACGTACTTTTGCCAGAGCCAGACGGGCCTTTTATTATAATAGTGTTTTTTGTTTCTTTGAGCGGTAAGACTTCTTCATAAAAGCTGACAAATCCTTCAGGAGTGAGCGTGCCTGCAAACATATGTCTAGTCATAGCATCATCCTTCAAAATGATTGTACAATGTCAGTATATTAAAAAAGACCTGAAA
>Ga0123355_10016960_pt1 | contig 11493 bp, 9 predicted proteins | sample TergutEmb28metaG_3_FD_89872 | JGI IMG/M metagenome (GOLD analysis project Ga0123355, IMG submission 89872) | Embiratermes neotenicus P1 segment gut microbial communities from Petit-Saut dam, French Guiana - Emb289 P1 | ecosystem: Host-associated > Arthropoda: Insects > Digestive system > Gut ...
GCGGTTGTACAATTGAGAGGCAACTTAACATAACGGACAGTGAGAGCGGTTGTACAGTTGAGCGGCAAATTAACATAAAGGACAGTGAGAGCGGTCGTACAGTTGAGCGGCAACTTAATATACTGCACAGTGAGAGCGGTTGTACAGTTGAGCGGCAACTTAATATACCGGACAGTGAGACCGGTTGTACAGTTGAGCGGCAACTTAACATACCGGACAGTGAGAGCGGTTGTACAGTTGAGCGGCAACTTAACATACCGGACAGTGAGAGCGGTTGTACAGTTGAGCGGCAACTTAAAATACCGGACAGTGAGAGCGGTTGTACAGTTGAGCGGATGCTTAACATAACGGACAGTGAGAGCGGTTGTACAGTTGAGCGGCAACATAACATACCGGACAGTGAGAGTGTTTGTACAGTTGAGCGGCAACTTAACATACCGGACAGTGAGAGCGGTTGTACAGTTGAGCGGCAACTTAAAATACCGGACAGTGAGAACCGGTTGCACAGTTGAGCGGAAGCTTAACATAACGGACAGTGAGAGCGGTTGTACAGTAGAGGGGCAACTTAACATACCGGACAGTGAGAGTGTTTGTACAGTTGAGCGGCAACTTAACATACCGGACAGTGAGAGTGTTTGTACAGTTGAGCGGAAGCTTAACATACCAGACAGTGAGAGCGGTTGAACAGTTGAGCGGCAACTTAACATACCGGACAGTGAGAGCGGTTGTACAGTTGAGCGGCAACTTAACATACTGGACAGTGAGAGCGGTCGTACATTTGAGCGGCAACTTAACGTACCTGACAGAGAGAGCGGTTGTACTGTTGAGCGACAACTAAACATACCGGAAAGTGAGAGCGGTTGTACAGTTAAGCGGCACCTTTACATACCGGATAGTGAGAGCGGTTGTACAGTTGAGCGGCAACTAAATATACTGGACAGAGAGAGCGGTTTTACAGTTGAGCGGCAATTTAACATACCGGACAGTGAGAGCGGTTGTACATTTGAGCGGCAAGTGAACGTACCGGACAGTGAGAGCGGTTGTACAGTTGAGCGGCGCCTTAATATACCGGAGATTGAGAGCGGTTTAACAGTTGAGCGGCACGTTTACATACTGGACAGTGAGAGCGGTTGTACATTTGAGCGGCAACTTAACGTACCGGACAGTGAGAGCGGTTGTACAGTTCAGCGGCACCTTAATATACCGGACAGTGAGAGCGGTTGTACAGTTGAGCGGCACCTTAATATACCGGACAGATAGAGCGTTTGTATAGTTCAGCGGCAACATAAAATCCCGGACAGTGATTACATTAGTATCGTTGAGCGGTAACATAATATACTGGACAGTGAGTGCAGTGGTACAGTTGAGTGGCACCTTTACAAAACGGACAGTGAGAGCGGTTGTACACTTGAACGTCAAATTAATATAACGGACAGTGAGAGCGGTTGTACAGTTGAGCGGCACCTTAACGTACCGGAGAGTGAGAGCGGTTGTACTGTTGAGCGGCAATTTAACATACCGGACAGTGAGAGCGGTTGTACCGTTGAGCGGCACTTTAAAATACCGAACAGTGAGAGCGGTTTTACAGTTGAGCGGCACCGTTAAATACCGGACAGTGAGAGTGGTTATACATTTGAACGGAAACTTAACTTACTGGTCAGTGAGAAGGGTTGTACAGTTGAGCGGCAACTTATCATACTGGACAGTGAGAGCGGTTGTACTTTAGAGCGGCATGTTAACATAACGGAAAGTGAGAGCGGTTGTACAGTTGAGCACCAACTTTAAATACCGGACAGTGAAAGCGGTTGTAGTGTTGAGCGGCACTTTAACATAACGGACAGTTAGAGCGGTTGTACAGTTCAGCGCCAACTTAATATACCGGACAGTGAAAGCGGTTGTACAGTTGAGCGGCACCTTAACATAACGGACAGTGATAGCTGTTGTTCAGTTGAGTGCCACCTTAACATGCCGGGCAGTGATAGCGGTTGTACATTTGAGCGGCATCTTAACATACCGGACAGTGATAGCAGTTGTACAGTTGAGCGGCACCTTAACATACCGAACAGAGAGAGCAGTTGTACTGTTGAGCGGCACCTTTCCTTTCCGTACAGTGAGAGCGGTTGTACTTTTGAGCGGCAAATTAACATACCGGAGAGTGAGAGCGTTTTCACAGTTGAGCGGCTCCTTAACATACAGGACAGTGAGAGCGGTTGTACAGTTGAGCGCCACCTTATCATACCGGAGAGCGAAAGCGCTTGTACTGTTGAACGTCAAATTAACATACCGGACTGTGAGAGCGTTTGTACAGTTGAGAGGCAAATTAACATATCGGACAGTGAGAGCGGTTGTACTGTTGAGCGGCACTATAACATACCGGACATTGAGTGCGGTTGTACAGTTTAGCGGCACCTTAACTTACAGGAGAGTGAGAGAGGTTGTACAGTTGAGCGGCACCTTAACATACTGAACAGTGAGAGCGGTGGTACAGTCGAGCGGTAACTAAACATACAGGACAGTGAGAGTGGTTGTACAGTTGAACGGCACTTTAATATACCGGACAGTGAGTGCGGTTTTACTGTTGAGCGGCACCTTAACATACCAGACTTTGAGAGCGGTTGTTCAGTTGAGCGGCACTTTAACATACCGGACACTGAGTGCGGTTGTACAGTTGAGCGGCACCTTAACATAACTGGCAGTGAGAGCGGGGGTACAGTTGAGCGGCACCTTAACTTACCGGACAGCGGAATGGTTGTACAGTTGAGCGGCAACTTAACATACCGAAGAGTGAGAACATTTTTACAGTTGTGCTGCACCTTAACATACTGGACAGTGAGAGCGGTTGTACTGTTGAGCGGCACATTGTCATACCGGAGTGTGAGAGCGGTTGTACAGTTGAGCGGCACCTTAACATACCGGACAGTGAGAGCTGTTGTACAGTTGAGCGGCACCTTAACCTAACGGACAGTGATAGCGGTTGTACATTTGAGCCGCACCTTAACATACCGGCCAGTAGAGCGATTGTACATTTGAGAGGCACCTTAACATACCGGACAGTGAGAGCGTTTGTATAGTTGAGCGGTACCTTAACATACCGGACATTAGAGCGTTTGTACATTTGAGCGACAACTTATCATACAGGACAGTGAGAGCGTTTGTACATTTGAGCGGCACCTTAACATACCGGATATTGAGAGCGGTTGAACAGTTGAGCGGCACCTTAACATACCGGACAGTTAGAGTGGTTGTACAGTTGATCGGCTCCTAAACACACCGGACAGTGAGAGCAGTTGTACTGTTAAGCGGCACCTTAACATACCGGAGATTGTGAGCGGTTTTACAGTTGAGCGGCACCTTAACATACCGGACAATGAGAGCGGTTGTACATTTGAGCGGCATCGTTACATACCGGACAGTGATAGCGGTTGTACAGTTGAGCCGCACTTTTACATACCGGACAGTCAGAGCGGTTTCTACAGCTGAGCGGCACCGTAAAATACCGGACATTGAGAGCGGTTGTACAGTTGAGCGGTACCTTATCATACCGGACAATCAGTGCGGTTTTACAGTTGAGTGGCACCTTACCATTCCGGACAGTGAGAGCTTTTGTACAATTGAACGGCACCTTAGCATACCGGACAGTGAGAGCGGTTGTACATTTGAGCCGCACCTTAACATACCGGACAGTGAGAGCTGTTTTACAGTTGAGCTTCACATTAACCCCAATCTAGATATGTCGTATGACATGAAATTTCATATGTTGAAATGCAGTACGTGAACTGCTAATGGGCTGCAGGCTTTTGCTGCTTGTTAAAGGCTGTTACTGCTTTGTCAGCTAAGTGCATTATATTTGTATGTTTGACTGCACACAGAGCAAAATGGAAACCGACGGAACCGCGCCTTCAGCATCACCATTAGATGGGCCGATTATCACACAACAGATATCTGAACAAATATCACGCCCCGAATATCCTCAGGTAAGTTTCAATTATCGCTCTGCAGCCAATAGTGTCTATGGATATTTACAATATTCGATCCTAATAATATTCTTACTAGTGTCCTGCTTTCCCCCCACGTAAGTTTCAAAACGTCGCAAAAACTACGACATTCACGAACGCGATATTTGAAATTCAACCTCGAATATTTTAACATTTTTGTTTAATTGGATACAAAATTAAATTATCTCACATTGCACCGAATGTGACATATTAAATATCTGTTTGAATTTACACCTCTCCACATGTACACAAAAATAATTTTCCCCACTTTACCCCTTATTACCCCAACTAGAATCCACATTAAACGTTACGTAAAATATGTGGCAAAGTTACGTTCTAATTATTGTATCATTCAAATAAATATTCCTTCTTCACATCTACTACCATGCCGTCATTTGCAGCACTGAAATCTGTTTCTTCAAACTGTGTTCTCTTCATTGCACTTTGTGTGATCTTTAAGCTTCTATTGATATTAAAAGTGAACAGACATTTTTAATTCCGTCGATTGGCAAAGTGCATTTTGCTGGTTTGTAATAATATTACAAATTCCGCAAAATATTTATTTCCATGTAGTACAATGTGAACAGATAGGGTAGCAGAATTTAAGAAAAATCTACACTATCGTTCCAATTTACCACAAATGTGAATTATTCTACAGTTGTGTGAATTGGTGTACCGTTGGGTGAATTGTATACAGTTGTGTGAATTGTTGTAGAGTTGCGTGAATTTTTATACAGTTGTGTGAATTGTTGTACAATTTTGTGTGAATTCATGTAGAGTTGTGTGAATTATTGTAAAGTTGTGTGAATTGCTTACAGATATTTGAATTGTTGTACAATCGTGTGAATTATTGTACAGGTGTGTGAATTGTTGTACAGTGGTTTGAATTGTTGTAGAGTCTTGTGAATTGCTTTAAAGTTTTGTGAATTGTTGTACAGTTGTGTGAAATGTTGTACAGTTGTGTGAATTGTTGTAGAGTTGTATGAATTATTGTACAGTTGTGTGAAATATTGTACAGTTGTGTGAATTGTTGTGCAGTCGTGTGAATTGTTGTAAAGTTGTGTGAATGGTTGTACAGTTGTATCTATTGTTGTACAGTTGTGTGAATGGTTCTACAGTTGTGTGAATTGTGTAGAGTTGTGTGAATTATTGTACAGTTGTGTGAATGGTTGTATATTTGTGTAAATTGTTGTACATTTGTGTGAGTTGATTTACAGTTGTGTGAATTGTTGTAAAGTTGTGTGAATGGTTGTACAGTTTTTGAATTGTTGTACAATTGTGTGAATGTTTCTACAGTTGACTGAATTGTTGTAAAGTTGTGTGAATTGTTGTACAGTTGGGTGAATTGTTGTATAGTTGTGTGAATAGAAGTAAAGTTGAGCGAATTGTTGTACAGTTTTGTGAATTGTTGTAGAGTTGTGTGAATTGTTGTACAGTTGTGTGAGTGGTTGTACTGTTGTTTGAATTGTTGTGCAGTTGTGTGAATGATTGTAAAGTTGTGTGAATTGTTGTAGAGTTGTGTGAATGGTTGTAGAGTTGTGTGAATTGTTGTAAGTTTGTGTGAAAGGATGTACAATTGTGTGAATTGTTCTAGAGTTGTTTGAATTGTTGTACAGTTGTGTGAATTGATGTACATTTGTGTAAATATTTGTAAAGTAGTGTGAATTGTTGCACAGTTGTGTGAAATGTTGTAGTGTTGTGTGAATTGTTCTACAGTTTTATGAATTCTTGTACAGTTGTGTGCATTGTTGTACAGCTGTTTCAAATGTTGTACAGTTGTTTCAATTGTTGTAGAGTTGTGGTATTTGATGTAAATTAATGTGAATTGTTTTACAGTTGTGTGATTTGTTGTAGAGTTATGTGAATTATTGTACATTTGTGTGATTTGTTGTAAAGTTGTGTGAATTGTTGTACAGTTGTGTGAATTGTTGTACTGTTGTTTGAATTGTTGTACAGTTGTCTGGATTGTTGTACAGTTTTGTGAATTGTTGTACAGTTGTGTGAAATGTTGTACAGATGTTTGTATTGTTGTAGATTTGTTTGAATTGTTGTAAAAATTTTGAATTTTTGTACAGTTTTGTGAATTGCTGTACAGTTGTGTGAATTGTTGTACAGATGTATGAATTTTTGTACAGTTGTGCGAGTTATTGTAGGGTTGTGTGAATTGTTTTACAGGAGTGTGAAATTAAAAGTGTTACGAGAATTGTTGTAGAGTTGTGTGAATTGTTTTACAGTTGTGTGAATTGTTGTAAAGTTGTGTGAATTGTTGTACAGTTGTGTGAATTGTTGTACAGTTATGTGAATTATTGTACAGTTGTGGGAATTTGTTTTAGATTTGTGTGAATTGATGTACAATTGTGTGAAATATTCAAAAGTTGTTTGAAATTGACTACAATAATTTGAATTGTTGTACAATTTTGTGAATTGTTTTACAGTTGTGTGAATTGTTGTACAGATTTGTGAAATGTCGTGCAGTTATGCTAATTTTTGTAAAGTTGTTTTAAATGTTTCACAACCGTGTGAATTTTTGTATAATAGTGTCAATTATTGTAAAGTTGTGTGAATTGTTTTCCAGTTGTGTGAATTGTTGCATATTTATGATAATTGTTTACGGTTGTGTGATATGTTGTAAAATGGTGTGATTTCTTCTACAGTTGTGTGAAATGTTGTAGAGAAGTGTGAATTGTTTTACAGTTGTGTGGATTTTTGACCAGTTGAGTGGATTGTTGTACAGTTGTGTGAATTTTTGTACAGTTAAATGAATTGTTTTACAGTTGTTTGAATTGTTTTACAGTTGTGTGAATTGTTGTACAGTTGTCTGATTTGTTGTATAGTTGTGTGAATTGTTTTACAGTTGTGTGAATTGTTGTACAGTTGTGTGAATTTTTGTACAGTTGTGTGAATTGTTGTAGAGTGATTTGAATTGTTGTACAGTTGTGTGTATTGTTGTACAGTTGTGTGAATTGTTGTAAAGTCGTGTGGAATGTTTTACAGTTGTGTGTATTGTTGTAGAGTTATATGAATTGTTGTACAGTTGTGTTAATTGTTGTACTGTTATGTGAATTGTTGTTCAGTTGTGTGAATTTTTGTACAATTGTGTGAATTGTAGTACAGTTGTGTAAATTTTTACAGTTGTGTGAATTTTTGTACTGTTGTGTGAATTGTTGTACAGTTGTGTGAATTGTTTACAGTTGTGTGAATTTCTGTAAGTTTATGTGAATTGTTGTACTTTTGTGTGAATTGTTGTACAGTTGTACTAATTGTTGTACAGTCATGTGAATTTTTTTACAGTTGTTTGAATTGTTGTACAGTTGTGTAAATTGTCGTAGAATTGTGTCAATTTTTTACAGTTGTGTGATTTGTACTGTTGTGTGAAATGTTGTACATTTGTCTGAATTGTTGTAAATTTGTGTGAATTGTACAGATGTTTGATTTGTTGTAAATTTGTGTGAATTGTACAGATGTTTGATTTGTTGTAAATTAGTGTGAATTGTTGTAGAGTAGTGTGAACTTGTTTAGATTTGTGTAAGTTGTTGTCTAGTTGTGTGGATTGTTGTGTAATTGTGTGAATGGTTGTACATTTGAGTGAATTGTTGTATAGCTGTGTGTTTTGTTGCAAAGTTGTGTGAATTGTTGTAAATTTGTGTGAATGGTTGTACATTTGTCTGAATTGTTGTATAGCTGTGTGATTTGTTGCGAAGTTGTCTGAATTGTTGTAGAGTTTTGTGTGTTGTTATACGGTTGTGTGGATTTTTGTAAAATTGTGTGAATTGTTGTAAAATAGTATGAATTGTTGTACAGTAGTGTGAATTGTTGTACAGACGTTTGATTTGTTGTATAGATGTGTGGATTGTTGTACAGTTGTGTGAAATTTTGTACATTAGTGTGAATTGTTTTAAAGTTGTTTGTATTTTTGTACAGTTTTGTGAATTTTGTACACTTGTACGAAATTTTGTACAGTTGTGTGAATTTTTGTACAGTTGTGTGAATTGTTGTACAGTTGTATGAATGTTTGTAAAGGTTGTGTAAATTGTTGTACAGTTATATGAATTATTGTACAGTAGTTTGAATTTTTGTACAGTTGTGTGAATTTTTGTACATTTGGGCGAATTTTTTACAGTTGTTTGAATTTTTGTACATTTGTGTGAATTGTTGTACATTTGTATGACTTGTACATTTGTGTGAATCGTTGTATTGTTGTGTTAATTTTTGTACAGATGTGTAAATTATTTTACAGATATATGAATTCTTGTACATTTGTGTGACTTGTTTTATAGTTATTTGAATTTTTGTACAGTTGTGTGAATTGTTTTACAGATGTGTGAATTAATTTAAAGATGTAGGAATTTTTGTACAGTTGTGAGAATTGTTTTACAATTGTGTGATAAGTTGTACACTTGTGTTAATTGTTGTACAGATATATGAATTTTTGTACAGTTGTGTGAATTTTTGTAAAATTGTTTGAATTGTTGTACAGTTGTGTGGACTGTTGTACCTTTATATGATTTGTACAGTTACTTGAATATTTGTACAGTTATTTGTATTTTTTTTAGTCGTCAGCTTTTTTGTACAGTTGTGTGTATTGTTGTAGAGTTGTGTGAATTGTTGTACAGTTGTTTGAATTGTGGTACATTTATGTGTATTGTTGTACAGTTGTGTGAATTGTTGTACAGTTGTTTGAATAGTTGTACATTTATTTGAATTGTTGTACATTTGTGTGAATTGTTGTACATTTGTTTGTATTTTTGTACAGTTGTGTGAATTGTTGTACTGTTATGTGAATTGTTGTAGAGATGTGTGAATTTTTGTATATTTGTGTGAATTGTTGTACAATTGTGTGATTTTTGTACATTTGTTTGAATTGTTCTACGGTTATTTGAATTTTTGTACATTTGTGTGAATTATTGTACATTAGTGTGAATTGTCGTACAGAAGTTTGAATTATTGTACAGTTGTAAGAATTGTTGTACTTTTTGTAATTTTTGTACAGTTTTGTGTATTGTTGTACTGTTGTGTGATATGTTGTACATGTGTGTGAATTGTTGTACAATAGTGTGTATTGTTGTACAGGTATATGAATTTTTGTACAGTGTTTTGTATTACTTTACAGTTGTTTGATTTGTTGTAAAGTTATTTTTATTTTTGTAAATTTATTTGAATTGTTGTAGATATGTGTGTATTGTTGTACATTTGTGTGATTTGTTGTACAGAAATGTGAATTGTTTTACAGTTGTATGAATTGTTGTTCAGTTGTGTGAACTGTTGTACAGTTGTGTGAATTGTTGTACATTTGTGTGAATTGTTTTACAGTTGTATGAATTGTTGTACATTTCTTTGGATTGTTGTACAATTGTTTGAATTGTTGCACAATTGTGTGAATTATTGTACAGTTGTGTGAATTGTTGTACCGTTCTTTGATTTGTTGTAGAGTTGTGTGAATTTTTGTATAGTTATATGGATTATTTTACAGTTGTTTGAATTGTAATACAGTTGTGTGAATTGTTGTACAGTTGTGTAAATTGATGTACAGTTGTGTGAATTGTTGTACAGTTGTGTGATTTATTGTACAGTTGTTTGAATTGTTGTACAGTTGTTTTGAATTGTTGTACAGTTGAGTGAATTGTTGTACAGTTGTGTGAATTGTTGTACAGTTGTGTGAATTATTGTACAGTTGTGTGAATTATTGTACAGTTGTGTGAATTCAGTAGACGGATTCATAATCATACTACTTTTACAACATAATATGATTACACGCTAAATAATGATACTATGTGCTTCCAGACAATAGTTGCAACTTTGGTGTGTCTGACAGCTGCCATTGTGGGTTCAACTGAAGGCTTTTTACTCTACCTTCTTTTTCAACTTCACGGAAAGGACATTTTCTTTGAAACGGACAAAGTTTTTCAGCCATGGATCGGTAAGAGAAGAGATCTGTTTAGCTTACATTCACATCGCGGTGCAATAGATTCATACGAATTTTAAGTTGTAATTAACGGTTCTTATAATTTGAAATTCGGGTCTTGCGCTACAGTTTCTGAAGTACGAAAATACAGTAACAGTATTTAAAAATGGACAATTTTTCTATGAACATAAAGGAGTAAAACCCGTCAACACATCTAAATTGTATTTTACTTAATTTTGTAACAAATTTCAAACTCAAAAGTAGGTTTTTCTTGCTAAAACTCTTAAATATATATTACATAAATTTCCACAAAATGGAGTCTGAATTTTCTTACTTTTCGCACAGTCATTAACAAACTAACCAAAACACTAACCCTGCCCGCACCAATTTCCTTTCATCAGCTTTTATTTCCAAACTTAGTCAAGACACGTCATGCGCATTACGGAATCAGCAGCTGTTACCATTTTCAAAACAGCCAGCTAGTGATCCGTATTCTAATGCATACAATTCCAGTCCACCGCCCATTCTATTTGTTCCAAATAATTTTTTTAAAATTATTATTACTATTGTTTCATGCATTAGCACCAACACTGTGGCACACATTTATCTCTTATCGCTAAGTATCGAGCACAATTTCAGTAACACTAGTCCTTAGAAAGACACCACCAACACGCTCAGGTATCGCCTTTGTAAATTATATCTCTATGTTTTGACAAAATTATTGTAAATTTATCAACCTATAATAGATGTTACGATATATAGTATCATAACTTGTAAGTGCTTGTGACTAATTCTTCTTGGTAATGGGCCATGAGGGATGAAGTACGTGGCAGGCAAACGTAGAGAGTTACGCATTATTGCACAATAAAGTGTAAATTTCGGTTCGATTACTAAGATTGTACAGTCAAGTACAGGGTGATATGCAGCACTCTAATACCCTTTCGGTATACCTGTTCACCTGTCTACACGTAACGTTGTGAACAATTGTAAGCAAAGTTTTATATCTTTAATGTTTGGAAAATTTTATCGAAAATTATGATAAGTTTCAATATTAATTAACAAACTTACAAACTAACGGACACTTGATATGAAAGATTGAATTAGTTTATCTTCTTATTTCCAGTATGCCTCAATAAATATTTGTAGGTTTGAGAAACTTTAAAGCAAAAAATGTGGAAGGAAAAGAAACCTGTTTAATGTCCAGTAATAATTTCAGAGAGAATATTAAATATGAACAAACACATGTATCAAATTTCCACGCTGACGCACATTATTACATTTCCTAAACTTTTATGACATCTTCCAAGTGACCAATAGAGGCATTAATATCATTATTGTTTGTAGTATCGAGCGGAGCAAATTTGGTATAAGAAAGTGAATTAACTTGCACGCAACAATACTAAATGTGTTGGATGAGACAAATTTTACTTACCGCCTTTCTATTATTCTGTGTCGTTGAGGGTATTTATGTTTGTGTCAGCACAGTAACTGTTCTTGGGTGCACAGACACGAATTTCTGCATATTTGCAAGAAACCTCACGCATTTGTACAATGGAATTTTATTTATGTCATACACAAAATGTACAGTTCTCCTTA
>Ga0123355_10016961_pt1 | contig 11493 bp, 9 predicted proteins | sample TergutEmb28metaG_3_FD_89872 | JGI IMG/M metagenome (GOLD analysis project Ga0123355, IMG submission 89872) | Embiratermes neotenicus P1 segment gut microbial communities from Petit-Saut dam, French Guiana - Emb289 P1 | ecosystem: Host-associated > Arthropoda: Insects > Digestive system > Gut ...
CAATTATTACTGGTATAATCGTACATTTCAGGTTCCACATTCATTGTATCTCTATACATAAACTCTTGTATTTTAACTTCTTTTCCGCTTCCTTTTGCACAACGTTTCTGTCTGCGGGTATTGCCACATCTGTCAGTGTTCATGTTTTCTCTTTTTTGCTTTTAAATTATTATATCTGGCCTATTTGGTGTAACTTCTCTGTCTGTGTGTACTGCTTGATTCCACAACACTGTGACATCTCTCTCTTCACACCCTGGCTTGGGCATGTGTGTATACCATTTGTCTGTGGTTTCAGTGCCTAAGGCTTTGCATATTGAGTAGTGCAAATGTGTACAGACTTTGTTGTGTCTCATTAAATATTCATTCTTCGCTAAAATGGGGCATCCCGAGGTTAAGTGGTCAATAGTTAATTCATGTTGCTTACATAATTGGCATATACTCTCAATTTCTTCCTTCAAAATTTTATTCTTAAAATAGTTTGTACTAATTGCTTGGTCTTGAGCTGCCACTATTGTACTTTTTGTTTCTCCCTTGATGTCACCAGATTTTAGCCAGCGATAAGACTGTTCAATGTCCACCAGCTTTTCATCTAAGTTACGTGGCAATTGTCCATGCATCCTCTTCCCGTGCCACCTTTCTTTTGTGTTCTCCACTATGCTGTCCTTCATTTTTCTTGTTTCTTTCTGCACTTCTGTCTTGAGGCATCTAGCTATCTGTAACACTGCTGAGTTGATGTTGTGTTGGTGTGTTCTGACAACCTGTATTAGTGGGTCTTCCTTCCTATCTACATATTCCACCAATTTTGTAATTTCTAATTATTATTATTATAATGTGTATTATAATTATAAAATTCATAGCATAATTATTATATTACATTTCTAATAAAGACCTCCTCAAGGAATGCAATGAGGAAGAAAATTTGGAATTAACTGGGGATGCTACTACTTCCTGTTATAAAGAATATAGTAAATGTTTTGTACAATATCACGTATTTGCCCAGTCACCACCAGGTTAAGGCCTTAAGGATAAATATCTAATCAATCCTTCACACCGTTCGCAAATTGTGTAAAAATGTTCCACTGGCAGCATTATTTAGGAGTAAAGGTAGTTCATACACAATCTCTACGCCGTCATGTATCCTGTGTGTAAACGTACCAACCAACCATCCAAGGAGCTGAGCTAACTGACGTCCCTCGATCTGTTGAGCCATTCCTCCGTTACCGCATTGCTGGGCTCAATAACATTTCATTTCATTTATTTCACATTCCATTAATCTTATACAGATGTGGAAATAGTCATGTGCACATATAGCATAATAACAAGCAAGTGTACATTCACTATAAACAGTAAAAACTGTGCCTTAGTGTAGTGTCAAAGTCTAGTTTTACTAGTAATTATGCATACTATAATTAAAATAAGCCTAAGTAATAATGAAATTGAATGTGATATCAGCACTAATTATGTATCAAAATATTCCTTTAAGCTGTAGAAGGAGTTATGTAACATCTTTTTAATGTTAGTTTAAATTTATTTTTATCACCAGATAAATCTTTAATAGTTTCTGGTAAATGGTTGTAAATCTTGATTCCTTGGTAATAAACACCTTTTTGGTATATTGTCAAGTTTGCTGCGGGTATGTACAAATCAAAACTTTGCTGTGTAGTAATTTTACGTATGCATTTGTGAGTTAGTCATAAATTGCTCTTTATTTTTAGTAAGAAATAAGAGTACCGAAAGTATATGTTGGGATGGAACTGGTAGGATATTTAATTCTTTAAATGGTTGCCAACAAGAGGCATTCTTACTCAAGTTCATAATTATTCTAATTATTCTTTTCTGAACTTTAAATATGTCTTCATTATGTGAAGCGTTCCCCCAGCATATAATTGTATAAGATATAATTTAATGGGCATAAAGAAAGTATGTACTTCTCAGTACATCTAGTGACATAAACGGCTTAATCGACCTGATGGCGTAACAAGCCTTATTCAGTCTAGATGTTAGTTCACTAATATGATGCTTCCAAATTAAGGTGGTGTCAATGGTTAGTCCCAAAAATTTTAAACTTCAAGCAGTAGCAATTTTCCTATAACCGAATGATACCTGCATATTAATTTCGTAATTAATCTTAGTTGAAAATTGCAAAAAGTATGTTTTGTCATAGTTTAACATTAACAAATTACTGCTAAACCATTTATTTATTTTATTAAATATCTTAGTATTAAATTTAAATTTGTCCTTATCACAGTTAGCTATAACAAAGCTTGTATTATCAGCAAATATAATTGGGCTGGATTTATCCTTCACACTCTTGGAAAGATCATTAATATATATTAAAAACAATAATGGTCCAAGGACTGAACCCTGTGGTACTCCATGTTGCACTTCTTCCCATTTAGAGTAATATCCATTTATCCTATTGCAAGCATTTATAGTCACTCTCTGGTATCTGTTTCTTAGAAAGGATTCCATTAATTTGTGGGCAACACCTACTATACCATAAAATTTCATTTTCAATAACAACATGTCATAATTTACACAGTCGAAAGCTTTTTTCAAATTACAGAATAACCCACCAACCAATATTTTGTCATTAAGGGATGATAATATGTTATTAATTAGTGTATATATATAGCTGTTTCAGTAGAATTGTTACACCTGAAGCCAAACTGTTCTTTTACTAATATGTTGTTTGAAGTTAAATGATAATAGAGTCTTTTACATATAACCTTTTCAAAAATTTTTGAAAAAACAGGCAGTAATGAAATGGGCCTGTAATTAGCAATAAGTGTTTTGTCACCTATTTTTTATACATCGGTTTAATTTCCGAAATTTTAGTCTGTCTGGAAATGTTCCAGTTGTAAGCATTCTATTACAAATATATGTTAGGGGTGATACAATAAATGGACTGCTAATTTTTAGAATTCTTCCCGTTATTTCATCATATCCACATGACTTTTTACCTTTTAATTCTTTAATATTTTTTTTCCATTTCATAAGTAGGTGTATTTTTTACTGTGATATTTGTGAAAGATTGTTTAAATGCGAAATATAAATAATTTAACGGGTTGATTTTATTTGAGTTGTCAGTAGAGGACTTATTGTTAGTAATGTTGTCGGGGACAGAGACATAATAATCATTAAATTTTTCTGCTATAGTTTGGTAATGTGTTGTAATCTTTCCATCAATTTGCATCATTAATCTATTATTACAATTTTTCTTGTTGTTAGTGATTGTTTTTATGATACTCCAAGTTGTTTTAGGTTTGTTGTTAGAGTTTGCTAATTTATTGTTGTAGTACATTTTTTTGGCTGCTGTAATAACTTTAGATAGAGTTTTGCAATAATTCCTATAATGTGTTTTCAGTTTAGGATCATTACTCTCCCTACATAGTAAGTATAATTTCCTTTTATTATTATATGACGTTTTTATCCCAGTTGTTATCCAGGCATTAGAATTTTGCATAGTTTTTGTTCTTTTGGGGGGGAAAACTAGCATAAAAGTTCCTGAGGAAGGTATTTAAAAAGTTATTAAAAATTGTATTTGTATCATCATCATTACTAAATACATTGTCCCATGTTTCATAACTTAGGCTAGCTGGAAATTCATTTAATGAGTAGTGATTTTTCTATAGGAATAAAACTCATTAGTGTCATCTGGAGTAATAATATTGAATAAGCTACAGACTTGATCATCATGGTCGGATAAGCCGTTGATCAGGGGGATATTAATAGTTTGCATTCTTAAATTTAGTAATGAAAATATTATCAATCATAGTTTGCGTATTATTATAAATTCTTGTAGGACATTCTATTATACTATACAATACTATACAATAACTGGGATTGCTCTTACGCTAACGATTGTGTGTATATACACATGTTCTTCGCAAAATAAAGACGTTGTTCAGGCAAAATAACTGAAAAATAATTCGGAAGGCAGTCACAGACGCCTGCTGCAGAAATATTTCCGCGTTCCGTAAATTCTGCAGCCATGTACTATGTAATATTCTCGTTGTTGTTATTGTGTTGCATGTCGAATTTTGTTCCGACAACGAGGACATTTCTGTCCAGGGGTTTCAACGAACGACCTTCAAGAAAACACCTAGAGCGTACATGTAACATGTAGTATTCCCGTTTCGTGATCACACTCCAAAGACTCCGTGATCTACTTGGGTTACAGCATTGCAGTGAATTTCTTTATGTTTAATATTCATATTCTTTTATGTCTTCGTGGTTTGTTTGTAATTAGTCTAAACGGAAAGTGGTATAATATAAACATACGTCCTTATTTCAGGTTTATTAATGTAGGTCTCTGTACCACCTCTCGTAACCAATAGCCACGGATCGTAGCAGACACAGTCGTACACGTAATCTGGTGACAAAGATAACGAGACTACGTGCAGCTGACGTGTTGTTTTTTCGATAAAACTTTAGAAAAAGACTTCCGCTTGGTTCGTGAGTGACATCGTAGTTGGCCGTCGATTTACTCTTATCTATGGTCGATGTTGCTCGGCAGGTGACAGGTTGTAAACGAGCACGTAACTCCCATGCATGCGTAACACGTATTGCCCGTATGTCACCACCGGATGGTAGCAACATGTGGACACCAGAAAGTTTATAAAGTGTGTATTGCATTCATATTGGAGGCGTAATGGAACCCCTGTACCATCAAACAAATCGACTTGTGCAGGAGACTCAGCAGTGTTTTGAAAAGTTGGACAAGGCTGGTGATACAAATTCAGATGCAACTGAAAGAGAAATTCAAGCAAGAATAGACTCTATCACGAGGTGAGTGTAGTGTGATGTTTGATGACATGATTTTGCTGCAACACGAGTGAATGCAGTTGCTGGTTTTGTCTGTTTCAGCAACTGTGAAAAACTGGACATTCTGATTTACAAAGAACCCCTGAACAGGCGAACAAACGGGAAACTTCGAATTGACCAATTAAAATATGATAGAGTGCATTTGCAGGTAAGGTTGACCCTCTACTTTGGATAACGTATAGTGTAAGTGCAGTGGAGGAAAACATATGGACCTAATAAAGAAAAGGAGCTTGAGTAAATTCTGTAGTTATAAGAATGTGTTTATACATGCACCGATACTCCAAAAGACTGATGTTTGTGGGAGGCAGTTAAGAGTACCTGGATGATCCTTTTACCTTGTAAAGAACTGGTTAACATATAACCAGCACTAATATGTCCAAACTATTGTAAGAAGGAAGCAGGGTTTCCAACAATGATCTGATTGTGTAGCATGTGATGGTATGTGTAACCGACATCCAGCTGTGCAAAAAAAAATATTCTGATGCTTATTATTTGTCAGTATTGTGATTCAAAAGTTGTCACAACACATCTGTGTGCTTTGTTCCTTAATGTATAAATCAGGACATAATACACCACAGTTTTTTGCTGTCCCTGCCAGAATGTAATGATCTTTTAATCCCTTTCACCCAGTTGTTGTACTGATAGTACACTGATTTCTTCATGGTGCTAGTTAGACCATTGTGTCAACTAGGGAAACGAATGTGTAATTTAATAGGATCTTGAAGAGGCTTATAAGTATTACTGGTTACAGAGAGTAGTTTTGCACTGTACTAGTATCAATCTGAATTTCAGAATTGTTGAGTCTGCCTTTGTATCTGGTAAGTAAGGATATCTTGTTCATTATATGACAGGGTTCCAGTTCCTAGCCAGTGGCCATTGCTTGAAAAGCTGTAGGGTATTTGCAGTTCCCTATCCAATGGGAATGTGAGGTTTGTTATGTGCAAAGTGTGTTGAGAGTCAAGCTCACTGTCTTACCTCTATCTCCATCCCTCATGGTGTGGTGCTTAACCATAAGAAAACCTTATGAGACTATATAGTCATTGCAATGATCCCTGAAGAGTGAGGCATAAGATTACTCTGAAATGCAAGTAACCATCTATATTTCTTGATTTCAAACTTTCCCCATGTTCTGAATGTGTGCTTTCTTCTGGGTAATTCCCCTGGCGTCTGTATGCAGACGCCATGGAATTACCCAGAAGAAAACATACAAAGCCATCTATAAGACTACATCCCAGAAGACCAAGCATAAGTTAACATTTACCTTACTTGAATATATACCAGATACCTTTCATAGACAATTGTAAAATGCTGAAAGTAAATGATTATATGCATGATGCTATGTATGATTTTTAGTGCAATAAATGTCTGTACTTAGGATACATAAGATTTACCTGTTGCATTATACACTGAAGTCTTGATAGAATTCACATTTTATCATCAGTTTATAATGGCATTTTATACTGTATTTTGTGTAGGCAGCATTAGACACATTTAGAAATCACAGATATCAGCGTCTGCAAGAGGAGAGAGAACGAGAAGCTCTGCTGAACGTCCAGTTCCAGCCTAACACCTGCAAAGAGACCAGCATTCTCATGGATCACAGTCAGAAGCACCACAATTCCCTGCAGGTAATACTGGAAACAGTGCTGTTCGTACAACAAACAGGCCCAGAAACCTGTTGGTACCAATTGGAAAGTGTCGTCAGTAGGACCTGAGGGAACTGAAGTACTTGATTCATTGGGAATATTTATTCTCTGTCGTGGAACCTACTTTTTCTATTTTGACCATATATTAAGTCATCAAACAATAGAAGGCATTGTACTTTAGGTTATGTAGATTAATACTACCCAGTATCTTCATATACTTTATAATGTATATTATTTGCATAGTATTTGCCATAAAATACCATATTTACCCAAATATAAGATTACTCTGGTCTGAGATGACCTCTTCAAATAAAACACAACTGCCAAGGGAAAAATGTATTAATCCAAATCTAAGACACCACAAAAAAAAAACACCTGCTTAGAAAAATATTTTACTGTCAGTTTCATACACATCATACACAAAACATGTCAGAATCTATCTACTTTGACCATTTAGTGTTGTATCTTATCTTATTCTACAATATATCATCATCATTGCTATTCATTGCTTGCAACATATAGCACTTCTTCATACCCTTCAGTAAGTTCTGGTGAGATCTGCTGCCATGCCATTATAATGCACATTGATGCAGTGATACATTTATAATGCTTGATTTATAATGTCCTTGAACCCATGAAGATTCACAATTTTCTCCACAGATGGTATTAGTTGTGTTAAGAATTTTAAATACATGTGTTCTGGATTTTTGTGTTGTGTCTGTTGTATGATCAGTCTGAGTTCATAGCTCTTCTGTGATTTTTAATTTGTGGATTGGTAGAATTTTTTTTTTTTGAGTCTTATAGTTAATGTGTAAGTTTTCAATAGCCAAAGTAATGGGGGGGAAAAAAAAACCTCATTTTGCATTCAAGTAAATACAGTACAATAGGTAACGATCCCAGAATCTTTTCCTTTTGAAAACAGTAAATAGGAATTATTGAACATTCATTTTTCTTCCTTCTGTCCTTTCTGTGGTACAACAACCCAACTTTGACCTAGGCTGCTTCATTGTTGAGGTTCCTAGACCACATATAGACACACACACACACACACACAGACATATCCAGTAAAACTTCTTTGAATGCGTGGTAAGCTCGTTTTAATCACTAGTTCATCGCATCACATAATCATAATTTGTGTACTAAAACACAGCCTCAAGGGCAAAGAAAATTGGAAAGATAGATGTGGCTGAAATGAATGTTTCAAATTATATGTGGTTCTGTCTCATATATTGAAGTATGTGTAAATTAAGTTCTTATATTTGGTGTAAAGAATTTGTCACAAAAATTGCTGTATCTGTTAATACTGATGTTCCACTGCATGCAATAATGGAGGAGTGAAGGAGATAGAGTTTTGGCTTAGTGCCAAAAAATAGATGGGAAAGAGGGGTCTGAAAAATGTAGTTTACTTTTAAGAAATAAGGTTTATTTCTCTGAAGGTCTGATCCCTTGCCTTTCAGAGTAGTGCATGTGTTCATCTTTTCAGAATGCAAGTCGTGGAGTTGATGACTTACTGCAGTCTGGTTCAGGAATTTTGGAAAACCTAAGAGATCAGCGGACGACCGTCAAACGTGCACACAGGCGTCTGTATGACATTGCAAACACATTGGGATTGTCCAATACAACAATGCGTTTCATAGAAAAGCGAGCATACCAAGACCAGTTTATACTATTTGGTGGAATGGTGTTTACCCTAATTGTGATAGGTCTGATAGTTGTCTACTGTACATAGCAGTAGACAGTGCAGTGTGCTCTGCATATTTCTTTTCTAAGGCACAAAATAATTTCCTAAAGACTGACATTTTTCTTGCTTCAGAAAACTTTGTAAATGTGTTGATACAGGAAAGTACCTACTACAGCTGCTTCAATGTTTGTTACCCTGTTTCATTAGCATTCCAGTGCAGTTATATTAAAGTTGTGGACTGAACATCATGGATGAGTGGGTATCTGCTGTATATTATGCCAGACCGGGGTTCATATATCTACTGGGAGACTGGTTAACCTAACTTTGGTATTTCGTTGATTTCCTTTGTCCTTCCAGGCATATGTCAACATAGTACCTCAGGCTGGGCAACAACCACTCCCTTCCAAGTTATTTCCAATTAAACAAAGCTATGTTTTTAAGAACTCTGCTACCCATATCTTTGAGATAAACCTCTACTATGAACACCACAATCTTAGGTAATTGTTCTCTAAAACCAGGTTCTTTAACACAAAAACTTGCCTCTGTGACATCTACCAAACATCTCTTGTAATCTGACACTGGTTTGCCATATAACTTGACTCAAGAATTTAGCACTTTGACACAGATTAAAATTTGTTGCAGTAAAGATGGATCATTGTCCCAGTTCATTTTATGTACATATATTGACTATACTTGTGATGAAGGTTGTGTTCATTGTAAAATAAAGTGTATATTGGAACTGTTATAAACCTGAGCTTTATTTGGCGAGCAGGTTTGTACAATTCACATGTCATTGAAACACATCCACATAGGCTTGTTTTTAATGATACTTAAAACACTGATAAAATTATGTAAGTGGGGTTGTGGGTGCCACATGCATATTTTTAAATTAAATCCATTATATTATTTAGGAATTGTGCACAATGCATTTAATTCTGGCATTTTAAGATGCAGAAAATTAATAATGAATATTTTCTCCAAACTCAAAACCTTGATCACGTTTCAAGCAAACATACAAATGACAATCGCGATCCATATCAAATATTTAGAAATTACAGTTATAAATCAAAATTACATTCACAAAATACACAAGTAGATTACATTTGGGGAAGATCTATTATCACTCAGTTCTGAATCATCTGTCTTCACATATGCATCCTTAATAACAAAGGTGAAAATAAAACTGTAGTTTTACAGGTTGTTTTCTATCTGAAACTTGCTGTCTCATATGAACAAAGGAAGACAGACTGAGGGATTTCGAGAATGTGATGCTGCAGGAATGGTTGACCCTTACATGGAGGAAGTAACAGAAGGCTGGAGAATAATAATGAAAAGCTTCGTAAATTTCACTCTGCCAAATTCCGGTAACGTGATCAAATCAAGGAGAATGAAGTACGCAGGGCATATAGCATGCATGGGCAGAATGAAATGCATACAAAGGTGGGTTGATAATGCTAAAGTTAACAGAGAACTTGCAAGGCATAGGCATAGAGGGATGCTTAATACTAAAACACATCTTTGAAAAATTGGATGGAAGGGTGTGAATCGGTTAGACTACATACCAGTGGCAAGATGTTACATATACAGTAGGTCTGTTGAAGATTACAGTTTCATAAAAGGTGGAGCAATTCTACACCATGTACTTGCATACATTCCATGGATCCAGAATTACTACCATACAAAGTACTATAAATGTTTCATGTCCAGTTTCGTGAATCAATCTTTAAACACACATCGAGAATGTGCAAGAAATGTGTATTATGTATCTTCTTAATGGTGCTCAAATTATGCCATTTGATTCCTAAAACTTGTGACTGTGTGGTAAATTTGGATGCCAGCATAGAATGCATTTTTCCAAAAAGATTAAAGATTGGCGTTTAGTTTATGAAGATCCTACATATGGATGAATTTGTTTGGAAATATTTTTACTTATTGACATGAAAATATATATTGGCATGGAAATTGTAAAATCTCTTATTTCTCAAATAAACCCTTACGTGAAGTTCTAGGTTTTACACAACCCAAAATTCCAACATCTTTCTATTGGTCCCCCCCCCCCAGATGTCAAAGGAAGCACTTCAAAAAAACTATTTTATATGGGGTTGGGAGGGGGAGGAAATTCGTCGAACAGTGATAAGACTAGCTCAGCAAGAAGGGCTGTAGTTTGTAAAGTTACATGAACCGAAATTCATGATAATTGTGGCATTTGTACTCTGGGCACAGATTACTACGGTTAAGTGCGATCATAACTGGAAGACTAATACGTTGCCAACGTGAAAACAAACCTTTTACCTCTCGAATACTGTAGGCACCTAACATGGAAACTAAAAATACAACTCATTAACAATGGTACATACGCCACCTCCTTCGCCATTGATTGTATTTCAATAGCTTACACAGACCGTCTTATGTTGGTATATGGATTATACCTTCTGTGACAAACTTAACGCGCTTGATCGTACGTGAAGTGGTACTCCCGAACTACTATGTTGTAGAGACTGCTAGTCAGACAGACGCTACTGGTGTACATTTTTTCCCACAGATGGCAGAGAGAGAGAGAGGCACGTACGCCAGGTATGTAACTCTCATGCAGGTATGGCTGCTTGAATACGTTTCGCGGGAATTATGGAAGACAAGAATTGTACACATTCCATTTACAGTACCATTGTAGTGAAATTTTATAGTGTGGTGTTATAATATGACACCATTCCGTTATGTTCTTGAATAGGGGTTTGCTTTATGTTAGGAGTGGCAAATATCCTTCAATGAAGTGAACATAGGTAGATTGGGCTGTTAAAACGACAATCACACGAAGTCAAACCAAATCGGATGAGATACCAAGTGATTATCATGCATGCAAGCGTGTAAAATGTGTTTAAATACTGGTCGTCTATGAATCGTACGAAACGATGTGGAAACGGTAATCAGCCGAGCTACCGAACCAGGCCGGAACATCTCCAGCATCAAGGAAGTAGGTAAGGTCGCCATTCTGCTCTAGCTTAATTCGTTTCTTGCCAGCGCTCTCCATTAGTTGCACAGAGATGAAGCTGCGGTTATAGTCGTGGACTTCGTCTTCTTAGCGAATTACGCTTTAGTCATGCGCAGAAAAGTTTTCGGTCTTTTGCTTATTCGAGAACAAAAAGCGAAGATCTCAAGCATAAGAAACAAAGTCAGGAAACAGGTATATAAAGTACAGTACCAACTTCACAAAAGATTTGAGTGTTTGTTGATGTTGGGAGTAAGGGGGGGGGGGGGGGGGGTGGGGTTTGGGGGGACAAAAAAAAAGGAAGGGGAAATAAAAAATTAAGAAATTATAAAACAAAAAAAAAAAAAAAAACC
>Ga0123355_10016962_pt1 | contig 11493 bp, 13 predicted proteins | sample TergutEmb28metaG_3_FD_89872 | JGI IMG/M metagenome (GOLD analysis project Ga0123355, IMG submission 89872) | Embiratermes neotenicus P1 segment gut microbial communities from Petit-Saut dam, French Guiana - Emb289 P1 | ecosystem: Host-associated > Arthropoda: Insects > Digestive system > Gut ...
CGACAATAATCATAGTGGAAATTCTCTCGCAATTTTCGGTCTATTTCATTTATATCAACATCGGATTCGGCATACAACGTATATTTGTTTCCGTTCGGAACAAGTAGCCTAAACCCGTCACCCGCAATAACCTTGCGAACATGGACTTCGTTTAACTTTTCCCCAAAATAATCCGACACATTCCCGCTTTTACCGATGAAATCGAAACAGTAATTACCGTTATACCGAACAATATCGCCTATGTTATATCTGTAAAGTCCGCCAGATGTGGTGAGGATTATCTCATATTCCTCGCCGATATCCAATTCATCTTTCAGTCGCATGTCGCCATTTTCATCAATAAACTCAAAGAAATGCGAGTTAGTTAAACGTTTGCCAACGCCTTCAATCGGAATTGTCATTATACCTTCGGTAGCAAGCAATCCTTTGGGTTGAATATAGGCATCGGGAAATTCATTTTGCAATTTTTCCGCGTAAGATTCGGAGTTTCCGTCCGCCCAACAACTGATAACTTCTAAATTCGGAAACAATTCCTTGGCGGTTATTTTTGCTTTTTCAAGCATTATCAGAAGAAAAGTGGGATTCCATATTGAAACAAATCGCAAATTTTTCGCACGTTTGATGTAATCAATAGTTGTAAGCCAAAATTCGTCCATATCGGCGATATTCTTGACACTATTAGGAACACAAAATTTATTTGCGACAATTCGTCCTAAAATTCCACCTATGTATTCGTCATCGCTGTTAAAACCGATAATGCCGTCATTTTGAACTGCCTGCGGAGTAATGGAAAAATACATTTGCCCATACTTCAAGCGTGGAAAGTGTTTGTTTAAATCCCACAGCCATTTGTAAATCGCAGAGGAAAATTCGTGTTTCAGCCCTTTTGTGTAGGGTATTAACTTCCTTGCGAATGTAGAACCGCTTGACGGCTCTAACAATAAAACAGGCTCTTTCGTTAATATGTTTTGTTCGCCTTCTTTAATTTTTTCTATGTAAGGCGCGTAATCCTCATAGGTAGTTATCGGCACTTTGTTTTGAAAATCAGCAATATCTTTAATATCACAAAATTCATACATCTCACCGTAAGTTGTATGTTGGTTGTTGGATATTATTTTTGCTAATTTTCTATCGTTCAAGTATTTTCAGCCCCAATCTATTGAGATTATCTAAACTTAATTCAGCTAAACAAACCAATTCATCGCCGATTTTATAGTTAGGATTTTTCTCTAAAAAGAAAGCGGTATGCTTATTTTTCATTTTTGTTTCATCGGCATCATCAAATTCTTCTTTAAGAAAGTCTTTACCCGCTGTATATATGCCGTTTTGATACCTGTTGCCAAATTGTTCAATTGCGAATTTGTCAATGACTTCTTGCAATTTTTGCGGTGTTTCATCCTCAACACAAGGATAGAATTTATGGAAAAATGTATGCAAAAACTTATATGTTTTATAGCCTTTGGTTAACAGCAACCAATACGTTTTGCCATCAAATTTCTCGGCGTGTGACATTGCGTTATTCAGCCAAGACGGCATTAAATCATTTTTTCCCCAATATTTTTTTTCGATAATCGTGTCGCCTGAAAACAAAAGCTGTGTATGCTCATCGTAACGGAATATCGCAAGAGTAGTAAATCCGTGTATCACATCATTCTCGTCACAAAGTAAAATAACCTCCGCTTTTTGTCGCAGATCATTAAAAAAATTGTTCCTGGTTATGTTTACATAATATTTCATCATTATTGAGTACATGACTTTTATTTGTTGTGCAGATAAATCTTCAACTTTTACTATTTCCCCCCAAATCATTAATAGTACCTCCAAGTTGTTATATACATAATTTAAATCAGCCTATTATAAACCATTGAAACAGAAAAATAAACTTGCACTTAACAATAAGTTTTTTGTTATTTTAATAATATCATAACACTCACGCAAAATCAATGCTTTACAAAAAATTGGAGCGACCAATCAGAAGCCTAAAAATAATCCAACACAGAAAAAGGCAACTCCTTATTGCTAAATCGCTCCCTAAAACATTGTTTAGCCACCCCAAAAGCGTTATACGCTTCTACAAAAACCTCCAAAACAGCACGCATCGTCTCCAAACTTCTCGCAAAACACCTGCTTCGTCTTGCAAGAATTGGAATGTAATGCCTCAAATCGGCGTTCACGCCCTCAACCGTAAAAGTGTTACTTTTATCGCAAATATTGCGGATATGTTCGCCATAATAGGCAATATCGACATAGCCCCAATATCCGTCCGTTGCATATTTTTCAGCAGATGGAGCTGTATCTACAAGTCTTTGTATCCGTTCCGGCGACTTGTCAAACGCAACATCAAAACCTACTATTTGCCGTGGCTCACGACTCACCATCGTTATCAAATACATATTTTCACGCGTTTCTGTGCGTGGTTTTTGTCCAATAAACCAATACAATTCATCAACTTCTAAAATTTGGTAACTGTTTTTCAAGGCTGTTCCGTTTTTTTTATCCAGTTATACACATTCGCCTTGCTCATGCCGAAAAACTTCCCTACTCCTCTACCGCTTACACCCGAATAGTACATTTTTATCGCTTGTTGCCGCTCTGCCTCTGTATACTCGCGCTTTTTCTGCTCAAGAGTGTAAATTTTTCCACATTTTTTGCAGCCGTATCGCTGTGTGCCTGAGGGGTTAAACCCTTTTTTGATTTGATTTTCTTCCGCTTCGCAGTTTGGACATTTTTGGTTTGTTATTGTTATTTTTTTCATTTTCATCACCCGAGAATATTATATCACAAAGTTTCTTCACTGTCCACTTCTAAAAAAATCAAGTTTGATATTTCGCAAATGATCCTTTAGCAGTATGTAATTGCGTGGACAATTTCAATTAATACAATTTTAGCGTTTCCGCATTTTAGTCTTGACTTTTGTTTTTTGAAAGTCATCGCCGAAAAGTGCAGGGGCGTAAGATTTCGCTTTGCGAAATCCACAGCCATCTGCCAGAAACGCAACATATGAAAATCCTGAACGGAATTTTGTTCGGGATTTTTTTCGTTCGCTGTTAGGCGAGCGAATGGATTTTGCAACGATGATTTCTGCTCCGTTGCAAAATTTTATTGGACGGATTGCGTGATGGTTTTTCGTGCCGTCCAATACAGTCAAGCGGAACGCTTGCCCACGAGGGAGCAACGCTCCCGAATGACACGTTTGCCGCTTGCGGAAACTGTCAGAGTGGGTCACGTTCTTTGAAACAAAGGAACGTGGTGGGGTTCGGCGGTGTTACCTCATTCCCGCTCTTTGCTCAGCTTGTTCGCGATTTCCAAGCCACTCGGTCATATCAATCAGCATCTCAAAATCATAAAATGTAATCTTCCCGGCGGTGTATTGCCGCTTCAAATTCTTCGCAAATGTACGCCAATCCGATAGTCGCTCTTTCGTCATTTTGTGCGGACTTCGGCGATGTTGCGCGCCGTAACGATTGCTCAATTGATGATAAAGTTTATCGACTTTTTCTTTTGACATTTTTTCTTTCTGCTTCACACTCGGCGCGATTTGTTTGCAGGTCTTATCGTACCCCTCCGCAATCCTGTCACAATAGATGGAATTCTTCGAGAACGGCAAAAAATATTGTTCGCAAAACTCACATTTTTTCACCGAAATATTTTGAGTCGCCATATACTCAAATTCAAAATAAATCAACGCCCGCAAATCTTCCGCAGAATAGAAAATTTGTGGGTTCAATTTATTTTTCTCGCTCAATATTTTGTAATCAATTCGCAACTTATTATGCAAAAAATAATACTTGTGAATGAGTTCATTTTCCGAAATTTGCAAATTGTAAAGTCGTTTTATCGGTTTAAGTTTGTTATCCTTGCTGTCAACGTCCAAAACTTGTTCAATCAGTCGAAATAAATCCTGCCGAAGCTGATTGATTTTATCGAAAAAAATCAACGCTCCCTCAATAATTAACGCAGTCACATCGCATAAAATTTTATCATCATTTCCGTTGAAGTTGGCAATCGTTTCCACAAAAAGTTCTTCGCCCGGAAATTTGCGAAAAATATTATGAGCTAACTCTGCTCCAACGTTCATCTCGCCATATTTTTCATCCCGAATTCGCTCCAAATAAATGTCAAAACAATAACTAAACATCGGGTGATATGCTTCCAATCTTCGCATAACCAATTGATATGTGCTTGCAAAAATGAAATATGGTTTTTCTTCAACTTTGTCGAGCGAAACCACGCTGTTTTCATCGTGAGGTAGCATATTTATGCGTTTTTGTGTATTTTCAATCCAAAGTTTGAGTTTATAGAAATCCGAATCCAAAAAAGTGAACAACAAATTGCCGATAGGCTTCTCATCTCCGTTATTCAATATTTCCCCTTTGTTTTCAAAACAAATATATGGTCGATTAAGCATTTTCTCACTCCCTTTTGCGTGTATCAAATCATAAATATTATTTCTTTAATAAATTATACACACGAAAATTATAACACTAATTTTTAATTTTGTCAAATCATTATATAATTTTCTTGCGCGCAAATAAAAAAATGAAAAAGGAGAGTTTTATGAATCAAGATTTAGCAAATATACTGCCGCGTGAATTATTCACGCTCGATGGAAACACGCTGATGGCACGAGAATTTGAGCCATTACAGTTCTCCGTTGACAAAATTCTGCCGCACGGATTATTTATATTGGCAGGAAGTCCGAAAGTTGGTAAGTCGTGGTTGGCGTTAGATTTATGCACCGCCGTTGCGGCGGGCGGAAAATTGTGGGATTATTCGGCAACACCGGGCGACGTGCTGTACCTTGCATTGGAAGATAATTTCAATCGATTACAAAATCGGTTGAAAAAGGTCGGCATAAACGGCGAAAACGCCGCAAACTTGCATATGGCGGTAACTTCGCACGGAATCCACGACGGATTGATTGCGCAGATTTCTCATTTTGTGAATCAGCATCCAAGCGCAAATTTGGTCGTAATCGACACGTTGGAGCATATACGAAACGGCGCGTCAGATAAGAGTATGTACGCCTACGATTACAACGATATGAACCGTTTGCGAGAGATTACCGAGAAGCACAAGTTGACGTTGTTGCTCGTTCATCACACGCGCAAGGCAAGCGACCCCGACCCGCTCAACACGATTTCGGGTAGCACAGGCTTGGTCGGCGCGGTTGACGGAGTGTTTGTCCTTGATAGGGCAAGTCGAATTGAAAATGTTGCACGGTTGACGATTGCGAACCGCGACACAGAGGGATTTTGTTTTGAATTGCGGCTTGATAAAAATACTTGTCGTTGGGACTTTATGGGCAATTATTCCGGAGATGATAGTAACGAGGATATTCTTACACTTATGTTGGACGATTTTCTGTCCGATGAGTGGAGCGGAACGGCGACGGAACTTTGCGGAGAGTTGAAAAAATTGCACGATGCTGTTAACTTCAACCCTGCAACGCTGACAAAGCAGTTGAAGATGCAAACCGATTTATTCAAGCAAATATTTAATATTGATATTAAATTCGAACGAACGCATAGCAACAAAATCATTTCGCTGAAACGGTTGGAAAGTTGATGTTTCAACCTTTGCGTCGGTGCGTCGGCAAATATGGATACCCCCTACCGGGGGTGTCATAAATAACCGACGCACCGACGCGCAAGGTACAAAAAATATGAAAAGCGAGGGTATAGATTATTAGTAAAAAACATATGACGGTTGTTCGCAACCAAGCATACACACGAGGGAGTTGCGGAGTTCGCGAACGGCATAACGAACGTAAAAATGAATGTTACAGCAACGCTGATATTCAGTTGGAGCGTTCGCCGATGAATGTGTACTACAAAAAGCCCGAAACAACTTACGAACAGGCGTTTGACAGGCTTGTTGGGGATGGAATTATCGTTGTAAAAGGCTTGAAAACCGATGGAAGCGCGAAAATTATTGACGAGATGATTTTCGACGTGAACACCTCATATTTCGAGGAAAATGGCGGCTACGAGTTCGCAAAGAAATTCTACGAGGAAGCCTATCATTTGGCGGTCAAAGAGGTCGGTGACGAGCGGTATATTCTCTCGGCGGTTATGCACGCAGATGAGCGGAACGTTGCGGTTTCAGAAGAAATGGGCAAAGATGTTTTTCATTATCATTTGCACGTCGTTTATGTTCCGGTTGTTGAGAAAGAGGTTAAGTGGACGAAACGCTGCAAGGACAAGGATTTGGTCGGCATGGTTAAGGAAGTTATCAATCAAGTTAGCCATTCGAAGAAATGGCCGAGACTTACGCAGACGGACGAAAATGGCGAAGTGCTTCGCAACGAAAAGGGCAAAGCGGTTCTCGTCAATTCCTATTCGCTCTTGCAAGACAGATTTTACGAGCATATGAGGTCGGCGGGATTTCAAGATTTCGAGCGCGGGAAATACAAAAGTACGGCGAAACACTTGTCGGATATGGAGTTTAAGCTACAAAAAGATAAGGAACGCGCGGCGAAATTGGAACAGGCGATTGAGGACAAAAAGATTAAAATTTCAGATTTAGATGAAAAAGCAGAAAAAAAGCAAAAGCAGCTTGATAATTTGGAACAAAAAATAACTCCGGCGAAAAAGGCTGTTGCCACCATTGAAGATATTGAGCAAATGGGGAACAAACGCACTATTTTGGGAGATATAGCAATATCTCCGACGAATTGGAAAAAGGTGTCGGAACTTGCCAAAGAGGGCTTGAAGTCTCGTGGGATTATTGCGGATTTGAAAAGTAGAATTTCTAAATTGACGGCAGAAATCGGCGAACATATTAAAAAAATATTTGGACTTGAAAAGAGATTGGAACAATATGAAACGAAAAAGCTCGGCATTTCCGACCAAATGAAGTATTATCAAGCACTTAACCGCGCACCGAATCGTATGCGGCAAGCGATTGCCGATATTATGCGGCAATCGCCGGAAAATGTGGGGCAGGCGCGGCAACCGATGCAAATTAAGAAACAAGAAATTTCAAGATAAGGAGAGGATTTATGAACAAAGTTTTACGAAATTACAATGATTTGCTAACCATTGAGGATTTGTCCGCAATCTTTGAAGTCAGCAAAAACACCATATACAAATCCGTCAAAGACGGAAAATTTGGAACACCGATTCAAATTGGTCGGGCATACAAAGTTCCGAAAGTATATGTAATCAAGAAGTTTTTTAAGAATTATTCTTGATTACCAACCCTACCTATGCTATAATACTGACAAGGTTAATTGTAGCATAGGTAGGATTCTCATAAAATTTTAAGGAGATGATTACTTATGACAGCAACAGTACAGACAAAGAAAAACAGACCGAATTATTACATTGTAGTTCGTTATCAAGATGAAACGACGAATAAGGAGCGTCAGAAATGGATAACAACGAATATTTCGGTCAAGGGCGACAACAAACGCCGCGCAGAACAAAAACGCAAAGAGGTTTTAGCTGAATACGAGCAAAATAAAATTGATTTGAGTAAAGATGTTTTGTTTACGGTGTTTATCAAGGAATGGTTGGAATATTTGAAGCCGTCTATTGAATTAGTAACATACGACGGTTACAAACTAATAATCTACAATCAAATTATACCGTTCTTTGAGCCGAAAAAGCTGAAAGTTCGAAATTTGACACCGCTCCACATTCAGGAGTACATAAATTTCAAACTCAAAAAAATATCGCCGAACAGCGTTCGGAAACATTTGTGGAATTTGTCAAAATGCTTGGATAGCGCGGTTAAGCAAAAGTTAATTGCATTTAACCCGATAAAAGTCATTGATATGCCGAAGCCCGTCAAGTACAACGGCGCGAAGTTTTACAGCGAAAAACAAATTGACGAATTATTATCCGCTATCAAGGGTGACCCGATTGAGGGAATTGTTATGTTCGCTATCTTTTACGGTTTGCGCCGAAGCGAAGTCTGCGGATTAAAATGGGATGCTATCAACTTCGATAACAAATCTTTTCAAATCAAGCATACCGCCGTTCAAATGGGAACGAAAATCTATAAAAAGGATTCCACGAAGAACGCCGCAAGCAATTCATCACTACCAATGCCCGATATAATTGTTGATGTGCTGAAAAAGCTAAAATCGGAACAAGCACAGAACAAACTATTACAGCCAAATGATTATATTGACGAGGGTTATGTTTTTGTTCACGACGACGGACGGCTAATCACACCGAATTATGTTACGAATCATTTTAAGCGAGTTTTAAGGTGGAACAACTTACCCGCGATTAGATTTCACGATTTACGCCATTCGTCCGCTTCATATCTGCTATATTTGGGGTTCAACCTCAAAGACATTCAAGTTTGGTTGCGCCACGGCGACATCGGAACGACGATGAACATTTACGCGCATTTGGATATGTCGGCTAAACGAAATATCGCAGATACGTTAAACGAGAGGTTTGCGGCGTTCGGATAAGGGGAAATTTACAATCGTGGACAAAATCGTGGACATTTCCAATTTATAGGCGATTTTAAAGGAAAAGCAAAAACCCTTTATCCTCGCTAACTCCCAAGGATAAAGGGTTTCGATTTGGAGGCACCACCCGGATTTGAACCGGGGATAAAGGAGTTGCAGAGCTTAGTTTTATATCGCCTCATGTCGAATCGAAATCACTTAAACCCATTTGTATTAAGGGGTTTGCGCCTGAGTGTGCATTTGCGCCTTTATTGCGTTTGACTGATTTTTGACTGATTAAGAATAAATTCATTGAGTTTATTCGAACTAATTTGTTTCTGTTTTTCCTCCAAATGAGTGTAAATCTCCAAAGTGATATTTATTGAAGAATGCCCTAAAATATCCTGCGCTGTTTTTATGTCAACTCCGGCATTATAGAGAATTGTCGCGAAAGTATGTCGGAATTGGTGCATTGTAAATTTTACAGTTCTTATATCATCTTCATTCTCGATATCCGCGTTGATAAATTCGTTATATTCAGCCAAAAACTTATTCCAAAGGCGCACCAATGAGCTTTCGGAGTGCATTTTGTTCGTAGTATTCACAAACACATATTCAGAAGCGGTCGTACGCCGGTCGTAATGCTTTTTCAAAATTGGTTTTAAATTATTCAGCAGAGGAATCGTTCGCACGCTCTTTTTCGTTTTCGGAACTTTGATGTGGGGCTGATTATTTTTGAATTCAACTGCTTTATTTACAGAGATGGTCATTTTGTCAAAATCGATATCATCCCACGTTAAAGCCACTATTTCGCCGCGGCGCATTCCAGTGTACAATAACGTCAATACAAACACACCTGTTTCACAGCTTTCCTCAAAAACATTCAACAAGTTAATATCAAGTTCAGTAACAATATCTTTTTCTTTGTTATGAACAACAGGCAACGACGCTCCCGAGGTTGGATTGATATGTGTTAAATTACTCATTATAGCCATTTCGTACATTTGATTCAATGTGTCACGAACTTTTCTTATAGTGCTTATAGAATAGCTTTTAGCTAACTGGTTAATTAAATTTTGCACGGCTGAAAGGTGCAATTTGCTTAACCGAACATCACCTATATTTGGTTTGATATGATTTTTTATTATGGATTCGTATCGCCTTACAGTGTAATAAGCTGAATTCGCTTTGTACGTCTTAACCCACATATCCGCCCATTCGCCAACTGTTAATTTTGTGTCGTCAATAATTATGCCTTTGTCGAGCGCGTTCTTGAATTCTCTCACTTTTTTATCGAGCTCGTCCTGTGACCGCGCGTAAATGTTTTCATAATCGGGGCGACCGTTCTCTTTTTTTCCGATTTCAATCTGTACCAAGTATCGGCCATCTTTACGTTTTTTATATCGTTTCGGCATAGGGTCACCTTATTCCGTTGGTGTGAATTTTTCGAGCCATTCATCAGGTATCGATTTAGCATTCGTCAACAACATTCGCAATGCATCACGATGGATGTTGTAGTCCGCCTCGCTCAAAATTACGAAATTTCCCGATTTCGCCTTAACGCAGTATGTTTCGTCGCCTACTGAGGCTTCATATAAGATATGTGCCAGTTTATCCCTGCCACTTCCCAAAAATTCGTCAAGTGTTAAATTTTTCATCAAAACCGCTCCTTTTATCTTTTTTCGGGCATCAATGTTTGAAGTCGTTCATGCGCAACCATAAAATCGGATATTGCCGCACTTCTCGCGCTTGAAAAAGTTTGAAGGCTCCCTGTTGGGTTTGTTGCAAGATTAGTCAATGCAATATATGCCGTATGCAAATCCAACAAAGCGTCATACACTCTTTCGAAACCAACAGGATAGCTTTGCATATCTCTAATCATATTTTGCACTAAACCTCTATCTCTGCTTATATCAGCTACCCGCTCTCTTGATAATGGTGAACGAAAATAATTTCCAAGAGCTAAGTCAAAATTGACACGACCACTAACCATTGCGCCTTGCATGAACTCCTGCGTGTTGGGGTTAGAGCGTCTGTTGTTCACAGCATCGCCCCACACTTGAGCGACCATATTCGCCTCAGTTTCTGCATCTGCTCCGCTACTCAACATCAATAACGACACCTCGTTTAACATATCAACATATTCATTATGGCGATTATTCGCGCCGAAACACCCCGTCAATGTAAACATTAAAACCAACACTAAAACAATACTTAACACTCTTATATGCATATTATTTCCTCCTCTTTCTCTCACATTTGACGTTTGATATATTCAAATAATTGTTTCATTTCATCATAACGAGCATCTAACTCTTCGCTCGACAATTCACTCTGTTGGTGTCGGAGCATAGTTTTAGGCAACATTCCGATGTCCTGCTTTTCTTTCTTAAAATGATATGATATCTTCTATCCATAAGGTAGAGAAAATGGACGTATTTGTAGCGTTCATCTTCATAAAGAAGGTATTTGTTGAAAATATCATCGTTCCTGTGTTTTGTGTAAGTTATAGTGTGTAAAACATTGACGCGGGCAAACTCAAATAAAGCGATATAATTTTCGAAATCATTGAGCCTATCGTATGCTGACAATTCATATCCAATCAATATTTTATCAAAGTCCACAAGTTCTTCGTTGCTTATTTTGTCAGTATTTTGCCGTAATATAATTCTGCAATAATCCACAAAATTCAGTAGCATTTCTGCGTTTCGAGTTCGTGAGAAAAATTGACTGGTCCAATTTATCAACGGGTAAGAAAGCAATGTCTTGATTAAATTTAGGCGGTCGTCTGCTTCGACAAGCTGTGAAAATGCCTCAATATTGCTGTTTTGTTGATTTTCCATATTCAACAACTACTATATTCGTCGTAACATTCAAACGTAATCCCTTGTCGCTCATAATACTCAAAAGCCTTATGTAGGAAATTTTCCGTAACACCACATTCTTCTGCGACTTCAAAATTATTACGACACCGCCCGGCAGATATAACTCGTCTGAGCCTATATGCCGGGAGAACCCTTTTTATAGCCCAGCGAATGGCAATAACTTCATTTCTGCGCTTAACCCAATATTCTAACGATGGA
>Ga0123355_10016964_pt1 | contig 11492 bp, 6 predicted proteins | sample TergutEmb28metaG_3_FD_89872 | JGI IMG/M metagenome (GOLD analysis project Ga0123355, IMG submission 89872) | Embiratermes neotenicus P1 segment gut microbial communities from Petit-Saut dam, French Guiana - Emb289 P1 | ecosystem: Host-associated > Arthropoda: Insects > Digestive system > Gut ...
CTCAAACACCCTCAGCTTCCTTTCCTCCCGCAGTGTCAACGACCAAGTTTCACACCCATACAAAACAACAGGCAAAATTACAGTTCTATATATCTTGATCTTTAAATTTTTGGGTAGCAACCTAGAAGACAAAAGATTCTGCACCGAATGATAGCAAGCATATGGGTGCATATGAAATATAAACATACAACAACTATGGAAAGAGGTAACATAATTAAATCCCTTAAAACAAAATAGTCATATATAGATATGATGAGATTTCTACAAAGATTCTAAAAATAAGTTTCCCGTTTATAATTTCACCATTAAACTATATACGTAACACAACTCTTGCCAGTGGCATCTTCTGAGGCAGATTGAAAATTTCTGTAATAAAACCACTACATAAAAAAGGCAATAAGCTTGATTTGTCTAATTATAGACCAATAAAACTTTTAACTTCCTTTTATAAAATCTTCAAAAGAGTAATACAAACTAGACTATTGGATCATTTCATAAAATACAATATTTTAATGAAGGAGCAGTCTGGATTCAGAAAAAAAATTAACAACAGAAAATGTTACATGTAGCTTAACCAATGAAATACTAATGTGTTGAATAAGAAATTGTTGGTGGGGGGGTATATTTTGTGTAAATCATGATATCCTTTTGTCTAAACTGGAATATTGTGGAATAACCGGTATTGAAAACGTATCATATAAAACCTACCTTAATGATAGATATAAGAGAGCATCTACATATAATAAGAAAATATTTCTTTCTTTCCAATTGGGCTCAGGTTAAACATGGTGTTCCACAAGGCTCCATCCTTTGAACCTTGCTTTTTCTCATACATACGAATAACAGATTCATACCCGTATTATTTGTTGATGACACTAGTATTTTATTCAGCAACTCCAATTTTAAAGGTTTTGAGGAGAATATTAATATTTATTTGAAACTGTGAACAAAGGGTTTAAAAGAAATCAACTTTCTCTAAACTTTGAAATAAACACACTATACCCATTTTGTAACAAAGAACAATACACCTACCTATATGCAAATGGGTTGTAATAAAACAATCCCCAGCATCACCTATACAAAATTCTTAGGTCCAGTCATTGATAATACCTTGACTTGGAAAAATCATATTGAATTGTTGATTAACAAATTTAGTACAGCCTGTTATGTAAAATGATCAGTCAAAATGTACACGTCTCAACCTAAACTATTAACTATATATTATGCCCCTTTTATTCAATTATGACATATGGCATGATATTTTGGGGGAATTCAACCCATACTTCAGATATCTTCAAGATACAAAAGAGCGTATTCAAAATTATAATGGGAAGGAGGAGTGGAGAATCTTATAGGAAATTATTGAAAGGGTCAAAAATTTTTCCACTCAAATCGCAGTATATACTTTCTTCACTTTTATTTGTGACTAATAAGAAAAGCTACCTTACAACAGTTCCGGATACTACAGTGCATATACTAGACACGGCAATGATCTACATTTACCTCAGACAAACTTGGCTATTTATCAAAAAGAGGTTTATTATTCAGGCATTAAAATCTTTAATAATCTTCCATCAGATATCAAAAATACTTCTGGCAATCTTAAGAAATTTTAATGAATATTAAACATTTCTTGATCACACACTCTTTCTACACTTTGGATGAATATTTTCTAGATGATACATGTGGTAGATGATTCAATTTCGATTCAATTTTGATTTTTATTAAAACTTTTATTCAATTTTTAATTCTAATTTTATTCAATTTTATGTCATGTTTTAATCTATTGTATAAATTTATCAGCTGTGTTTATATTAACTCTACTTATACATATAATTATCACAAGCTGTTCTGTTGTGTTGTTGTTGCATTTTGTGCAGTTGTTATGCCTCTTGTATTCTTGATGTAATATGGGTGTTTCTGACACTTGTAAGGATCTACTGAATGTAAATAAATAAATATAAGAAGGATATAAAGAAGAATTATGACACAAGTGTCCAGCTAACTTAGAGGAATGAATTTACTTTTAGTTTATGAACAATGATGTCAGTGACTCAGACTACACAAGCACTGAATGGTAGGATTATTGACGGATGACAGAAACAATGTGGAAGGAAGCATTTAAAGCTTCATTAACACTTTAAACGCCGAGTTAAATCCCATCTGCCATCTGCTGGCATTATTAGGAGCTCACCATATTCTCCACGTTAGCAGGATAAGGGTTAAGGAATTACACTGGCATTAGCACAGAGTGACTAAGGAATGAAGAAAAAGAGAGAGGGAGAGGGGGAGAGAGAGAGATAGAGAAGAAAGAAAAAAGAAAGAAAGGAAGAAGAATCAAGAAAAGAAAGAACAAAAAAGAAGAAGATATATACAAACCAGGGCAGTTGGTGTCCCAGCTGAAATTCCAACCTGGCACTTCTCGAACAGAAGTCAGGATTATTACAGCTTGGGTCAACTTGCTCCGTACATTAAAGTTGTGAAGTATAAAGTGTAACATTTACTGTACTCACCTTGGGGCCTGTGCATATCCATCATGTGGTGGTTTCTCAATGTCAAAATCTTTAGGAAAATATGGAGATGTCTCTGGTCGAAAGTCAATACCTGGCTGCAAATATGGGAAGAACTTGGGTGGGTCTGGCTCCAATTTCTCTCTGCAAAAGTGTGACTGCATATTAGAAGGACAAAATTACAGTCATTCAAACTGTAAGGGCACCAACATTTTCTCCTGTGACGATATTAATGGTACAATTTTATTCACATTTTCAAACAGAGGGTTAAGGAGACTGTTCAATATAGTCTTAGATTTAAATAAGGACTCTTGGTATGAAAGTCTATGCACTGAAAGCAAAATCAATACACGTCATCTGTTTGGAATCATCTATTTGCCATGAAACATACCGCTGAAAATTAAAAGTCAAAATCTAGTAAACAGACAGAAGGAAGGGTGAAATCCACGTTCTCTTCTGCTTTGATGAACTTTGAAATCACTTAAGATAAAACTGACATCAAACAGTTAATATCAGTAACAATATTGTCTGTAAAATCTGTAGCATTGTCATAAACAAGGCTAAGCCTGAAAAAATTTACACACTGGTTAAGTCTCGTGTGAGGTTCTAGAGTGAAATATTGGTCTCAGATACAACTCATAATCATGAAATGGCAGAAGACAGGCCTCAATCATGAAGCAGAAGAAAATATCTTACGTAATCATACTTTTATTTCCACTTGGTTTGAATACATTAAGTTAATTTACTTTTGAGATTTTTTTAAATACGTTCAGAACATAAGTCTTACATTTAAACAAAGAAACTGATAAAAGTGACGCACCTGAAAGTGACCGCAAAAGGTGAAGGATCACTCACGCCGTATTTGTTCTCCACCCGCACACGGAATTTATAATCACGGAATGGTTCCAAATTATGGATATCACAGGCACAGCTTCGAATTCCTGTAACACAAACCCAGAATTACTTTCTCATGCTTCACACACGAATTCTGTAAGTACTCCAAACTGACATTCCACAAGTTACCTTTTATACACAATTTAACAATTATTTTAACAGTAACTTAGCTACTGTAATTAAATTTGTTACAAAGATTTCAATTACATTTCTTCAGAGGTAAATTTCACAGTTTAGCCAAGGGACTATCCCTAAGAAATCAGGTCACTCTTATTTTCTCTTTCATTTACAATTTTACAAATAAGCGTATTACAGATAACTATGTATTCAAGCACTTTTCATTAGTGTCATACATCTACATAGTATGTTGATGTCCATTTTTGTCTCATGTGGTATCAATTTGGGAAATAATTGTCAAACCATTTTGTTCCTAACTAATAAAAGAAACCGTCAAAGTCAATTCATACTATATCTGGTGTAGGACCACAGTGGAAAATTTAAGAAGCCAGATTAAGTGTGGTGTAGGACCATAGTGGAAAAATAAAGAATCCAGATTAATATTGTGTAGTACCACTGTGGAGAACTTACAAAGCCTGATTGTCTGGTGTAGGATCACAGTGGAATGTTTAAAAATTCAGAAAAAGTCTCACAAATGGCACAGTGGCAAAACAGCATTCAAGGGAACTGCGATGCAAGTATGCAAGGGCACGAAACAATCATGTATTACTAAAGCAACAACATACAGTTTGCTGCTTTATGAGATCTTCATGGAAAAGTAATCCATGTTATTCTCTATCCTTTATAGCAGGAAAGAAACTTTCAAACAGAAACATGTATACAACATCATAATTTAATATTACAAACATTTCTCTGACATGCACAGAAAATTTACAAAAATAATTTGATTTGATTATTATAAAGATGAATATACAGTGACTGTAATAGGATTTTAAAAACTGTCTGAAAATAGTACTGACAAATATATTAAGACTTGAAACTGTGGAAACAAACAGAACTGTGCAACGACACAAGACCACTGTCAAATCTGTCAGCATGTTTGGAATCCATCAGAAAAAACTTCCACTGTTTAGGGATAGCCCCAGGACTCCTAACACAACTCGCTGCATTAACTTACTCTTCATAAGGTACAAAGCCCAGGATGCTTATAATGGTGTAGGCTAGTTTTTCATATACTTGTCAGTAAAACATTCTGCTTTATAGGCGAATGGTTAACTCAACTGCATCCATTTGGTTGCAATTTTCTGACAGCCTTTGTCAAACAGAAGACTGTACAAAACGGCACAGTTTCTTGATACTGTATTATTCCATCTTGAACATGTTCCATTGTAACATATATACAATTTATTTTTTTGTTGATTCTATACAATTTAACCTCAGCCACACAGTTTGTACACCTCAAAAGTAGGAAGAAGTAAATTATTTATGCACTTCAAAGTTAAAAATATGATTGTTGTAATGTGATTTCATAATTGCTTATTTGGTATAGAACTGTTTGCTAATTTGTTTCATATGTCACATTAGCTGTAGCTCTAACATTCAAATTTGACAACAGATCTATCTTCATGTCACAACAAAAATACAAATTGTGCTAGCATCCACTATAAAATAAAACAGTGACATCAGATACCCACTGAAATAACTAAATTAATATTCAACAGTGTTAAGAAAAGTTAATGCAGAGAGTTGAGTTACTGTTAGTGCCTTACAACAATATAAGATGGTAGCAACAAACACAAAGCAGTTAGTGAAACCAGAAGTGAAGCATCACTCTGGGTTTATAATTTGTTAAATTTCAAACATTTGCAGCTTCCATCATCACATGACAAGATAACCTGATGTTCTGTAACATGATATTTTCATATTTGGCCAACCAACCAGTATCTATTTACTATTTTCAAAATACAGTCACTAAGAACAAGGGTCAAAACAGGATTTACATTTCAGCACTCAGTGACAGAAGTTTTAAGCAGTTATTGTTGGCGTGCTCTTGCACTGCCAGTTTGAAACAACTGTCTTTCATGTTTACTGCTACCATTTGTTGCAGGCTAACCCTCAAAACCCTTACTTCTATATACAACATTAGTGGTTTAGTGGCAATAAAAGGGAAATACAGAAACAATTTAATATACCAAGTCATGACACAGACATTGCCTTGACCCAAAACGAAACACATATAAGAGTTAATGTAATATAAGAGGAGTACAATGCATGCCACAATAACAAACTTTACATGCATATGCAAATGAGTTTGCCCATTTGTCTTGTCATTTCGCGTGAAATTAAATGTTTTTTCCTGCATTCTACAATCCAACAAGATAATGGATTAATTTCTTTACTTGTCATTCATACTATATTACAATCTATCATATTTCACCCTGCTGTGCTAAGGAAAACATCATTAAATACAATATTGACTTACAAATTTTACAGTAACTGCATGGTAATTCTTTCACAATTTAGAGTAGCTATAATCCATACACACCTACAGAGACAAACAATTATATTATAACAAAAATGGAAAGGTGAACTCCAGTTTGGATCATACACAACTTACACCCATTTTCATTGTAACTTAGCATTCCTCGTCAGTATTGCTGTAGTTACTGTCTGCTACTTAAACAGCCTTTGCACTGGACAGAGACATAAAATGTGTGTGCATGCATGCACATGTATATAAAAAAGCAATGTGATTTCAGCTTTCTTACAAGATCTCTGGACCAAGGTAAAAGCCTCCTAAACCAACTTTCATCATAATCCACTAAAAACAGCAGCTGACATGATTTCCCCATTATGTATCTCCTTGTGCACTTATACAAAAGAAATGCAGAACATAGGTAATAATTACAATGACAATAATACCAGTAATATAAGTTGTGTACAATGTTTTTTATCTCAGTAATTAACCAACTTGATGCACAAAATTTTTGTTGGTTAATTACTGAGATAAATATACTGAGATGCACGGTCAGCAAAACGTCAAAAAATTTGTGTACAATGGTTATCAAACAGAAAATGTAAATGGTAAATCAGCACAACATGCAAGAAGTAATCCTGTAGAGATAGGTAGTGGGATAGTTTGTATATTACAGCTGAAACTTGACTCAGGAAAATCATTCTAAAAATCAGCGCAATATATGTATGCATAGCATGTGCAGTTTCCATGAGTTAGCATCTGAATGTCAGCCAGAAGGGTTCACGTTAACAGCCAATCACACTACAGTACTCACCTAGCTGTAAATTATTCTGCTCTGATGGAAAGTATCAATCCTGCAATGCTCTGCAAGATTGTATCAAAACTAGAATTTCTTTACCTTGCACTAATTAATCAATGGCAAAAAAAGCTGCAGAGAAGGAACATAGATGCCTTACCTCAAAATGACCACAATAAATAAAAAATGTTAAAATACAGTGTAAAACAAAACAAATAATTTTCATCCATGACTAACCAGATTTTAAAAACACACCAAGTGACCCACATCAGCATTTCATAGGGACAGCTTCTTGGATATGCATATTTACTACCTATGCAGCAATAAATGAGAATATCCATCATTGCAGCTGATATTAATAATTTATTCATATTTCATAGCAGAATACTACATACTCCAAATTACAGTGTTAAAAAGCTTCTCAGTACAATGTATGACAAATAAGTTAAACTAGCACAGAAGACAGTAATATAAAATTAATTTGAAAGTTAAGAACAGCAAATTATTTGATGCTTACAAATAAAATTAGACAGATGTTTCAGAGACAGCTGAGCTCATGCAAACTTATCAATACAATTAAATAAATGCCCCATTCATAAAAAAACTTTATATGTAGTAATATATTAACAGGTTCAAAAGATCACACCTTGGTTATACCATGTGTTCATCATTTACTACCCAACTGATTATTGGACAATACAAGTAACCCTCCATGAACAATGAGGATAACATTTCTCACGCACTTTCGGTCAGTCACAGATAAGGCAGTTCAGTACCAGGGAATTCATTGCAGAAAGAACATCCACACATTTTTGTCAATATTTCCTTCTATTTTTTGACTGTTAATCAGACAAGTAGGGAACTTAAACTGTAGCTACCCAGCTGGTAAAAACAGTAATATGCACCATTCAGTCATTAAATTAGAAGGAATGTCAGCAGTGGTGTCCATCCCTACTGTAAATGTTGTGATCACTTTATAACACACTCAAAACTAAAAATTAAATTTATCACTACTATAAGACATAATTTCAACAGGCCAATTGCTTAGATGTGAAGGATGTAAAAACCAAAACAATGTTATGTCAATTTCAGTGGTGGTACACAATACCACACTATTTCCATGAATCTGGGAAATACTTTGTAAGAGGCAAGAAAGATACAAAATCTACTTGGATATGAAAATTTAAGAGTTTGATCTTCTCATTATGACATGGCGCACTTTGGTATGTTACTATCGAAGGTGTGGAGAAACCTGCTCGCTCCATCTTAAGCACACAAGTGCACACAGAGGCAGTAGGTTCTTCTGAATTGATGGTACACTACCAGATTGCAAGATAACAGTCCAGAAAATGCTTTACCTAAGACTGCATATGTAACAGTACCTAACAGATTGTTACAATCAGTTATGATTACAATACTGATGGGCATGGAGGAACTTCTCTATGGGATATATGGACCAACAAACACAAACAGCAGAGTTAAAACATTTCCAGTGAGGCTCAGTAAAGTATTTACATTGTCAAAGTGTAACATGGATTATAATGTCAAAACAATGCCAATACGAATTAAAAGAAAACAGATCTTCAGTCAAAACATAATATATATTTTCTCACTGCAAATAGCTACATATTTCAGATTAAATAATTCATCAGTGGGCTGATACAAGAATTAACTGCAACATGCCGAACATATACTTTATGTTCGGCAGGAAGTGCTTTTTGCATGCGATTAAGTCTTGCATCAGCCGGATGATGGATTAGTCAATCCAAAACATGTAGGTATTTACAGTGAGAAAATGCAAATTATGTTTTGACTAAAGATCTATTACCTTTTAATTTTGAGTTTACAAACACAATGGGATGTGTTCTGTCAAGTTAATGCCAAAACGGATCAGTAGATTATTTGTGTTGCCAGTACAACATAAGCTAAATCGTGCCAAAACACAGCTTTATGGCTCAGTAACTGTTATAACATCAAAGTGAAACTGCAGACAACTGCTTTAAATTTACAGATGGAAGGCAGACTATGTTTTACATTAATAGCAGAATTCAGATGCTAGCTCTTAACTCTTGTAACCAGCACATGAATCATGCAGGACACCACTTATTCATTCACCTATAAACACAGAAGAAATCTTTCACATTACAAGGTCAACACATGCCCCCCACCTCCTCCCCTCAAAAAGTGTCCAAAATATCTAGAACACTCTCAGACACAGCTCCCCAAAATGTAAAGCAATAAGTGGAGATAAACTGAAAGATGGGACAGCAGGGTCAGGGCTTCAACATAGGTTCATAGTGGCATGTCAAAATCATGCACCATGAAAAACAGCTTGAAGTTAAAACTGTATCTATATGAAACTCTGTCTCAGAGACCATAGTGTGTAAAAATGACAGCAGATCCCACAAGACAAAAATTAAACACTGAAAACATATTTGAGTCCACTGGTTATACCTAAAACTGTGTATAAGAATCACACACCGCATACAGAATGCCTTCATTACTGTATGTTGTGCCATGCTGATAAAATAGATGTTGTGTTACCTACAGAGAATACAATTCTTACAGACATCTAGTAAAACAACAGAGAAGTTGGAAAGACTGGAAATGTTCCTGGTACTGACACAATTGATCTCAGCACAGACATCTGAACACTCAGCATCAGAACGTATTTAAAGTGCATCACAATACCTCTGAATTCAATGTTACGTCTACTTTCCTTTCTTGTTACCTTAAATAAAATAAGGTAATCTGAAACCAATTCAATTTTGTCATGAATGAGAGACATTCTTATACATATGGCCAAAACACTGGCCACAGACTGCAAACAATGAGTGAGTGAGAATAAACTCTCTCTCCTACTCCAAGACACGCACATAACAGGAAACTTTTAAACATTTTTTTCACATCATTTGAACACATGACTGTAGCCAGAACATACTGGACAAGATAACATGCTCACATTGCTGCATTTATCAATATGAAAAACAAAGAACAAATCAAGCCCTGAACACACACTTCATATCAAGTTCAACACACTTCATGAGCAACAAATGCATTACTCTACTTTCTGATAAGGGAAATCCTCATTAAAGTTACTTTTGTTTATGTTATGATAATCCTCAGGTATCTTTTGTACAAAACTCAGCTACAAGTTCTCCACAAAAACGTAATTGTAAATAAGACTAATATTCTGGGTTTTTACCAAGTGGTTTCGAGTTGATGAAAAGAATACAGACATCGTAAAGCACAGATGCCAATATTTCCGCAGCAAGAAATAGTCCAAATTTTACAACATCAATGTGTGTACATTTACGTTACATTCCTCAGCGTGATCATTGGTCACAGTAAGTGAGTGAGAGAGAGAGAGAGAGACAAGAGGGACACCAGGTGTTGTTGGGATAAGGAAATATGCCTATGTAAAGTGTAACCACTGGAGAAACACAAATTAAAACTCTGAGATTTTGACATTTACGTTTACTGTGGATCACAACTCAACTCTGACTAACCATCAGAGTGTGCTTAAAGTTTATATGCATTAGGATGTCTATCATATTTAAGCAGTTTAAAAAGGGGTACAAGGATATCATGTATGACAATGCAGTTGCTTGCACAAAGTTTACAACAGTTGATAGGCAAACACCATTTGATGTTTCACCAGTAATCTGATTGCAAATGAAGCATTATCCAACTTTCTATTGACGCAAGTGCTGGAGAGTATCAAAGTCCCCATCCTCAAAGAGAGAACTGTAACTCTGTTCTCACTCAAAAAATTCCCACAGCTGCCAAGTCTGCTAAGTCTCTCTAATCTTTAATTCTAATTTTTGTACTTGTTTTTTTTATGTCTGTATGCATCTAGTAAAAGAGATGAATATATTTTACTGTAATTTTTACCTGTACGAGCAGTGAACCAATCACCATCCGGCTGTTCTGACATCTCCACTCTGTATGTCACTGGCTCTCTTGGTCCAATAGGAATTGAAGGCTTCCATGACAAAGTGAGACGACGATCAGTCATACGACTGATGATTGGACGATCTGCTAGAGGTAGTGGTGCTCCAGTCTTGCGGAACTTGTCAAAGTCGACATACAGGTCTCCAACAGGTCGCTTTGGTTTACTATCAAGAGCTAAAATACATGACTCTCATTACAAACAGAACAACAACATTCTTTTTGACACAAGAAACGAAAGGCTCACCACATCTTTGTAAGTACACCATTCCCTTCCCCATAACTTTGACTGATGGGTGGGTGGATATTCATTTGGTATGAAGGTAGTTAAGTCACTAAAGTTACCCAGTAGCTGTGAGAATTCAATGTAATGGAAAAGGAGTCATCATAGCTCTAACTTTTATGCACATGGGTCACAGCACATTTATGGCAGGATCAGCTTTTCGATTTTAATGGAAAACACATTTTCTGTTGACCTCAAATTAAAGTCTGCCACTAAAGCCTTCCACACTACTTACATTACATTAGAGCATTTATAAAATTCTTTACTGGAAGATAAAAGAGTTGAATAGAGTAACTTCTGTCTGTTTTCATTAATACTCTGTAAAAGAGGACATGAAGCACTGACCAACAGCTGTGGCAAAAGGGGCAGTATTCTTGATATCACTTATAATTAAGCTAATAACATTAGAAGGCTATCATTAAATGTGTGTAAAGAAAACAGACACAGCAGAAATGAAAGTGCTGATATATTGTGCTACCAGAAATGAAAAATATACATTACATATATATAAAATTGACCAACTACTTGCACTTTTTATTATATTTTTTTAATTTATATCATATATAATATTTCACATATAATATTTTTTAAAAACATATAATTTTTGATTAAAATTCACTCCTA
>Ga0123355_10016965_pt1 | contig 11491 bp, 10 predicted proteins | sample TergutEmb28metaG_3_FD_89872 | JGI IMG/M metagenome (GOLD analysis project Ga0123355, IMG submission 89872) | Embiratermes neotenicus P1 segment gut microbial communities from Petit-Saut dam, French Guiana - Emb289 P1 | ecosystem: Host-associated > Arthropoda: Insects > Digestive system > Gut ...
ACGTCGGCCGGATCTTCCGCCGCAGAGCAAACTACGATAAAGATATCGTCGCCGCGGATTTCACGTACCGCGTCAATGGCCGCGTTGGTATTGGGAACCGCTTGGTTGATGATGATGGCACCCACATCCAGGTTAGAGGCGATCTCTACCAAAGTGGTGCGCATTTGCTCTGGCTCTGTCAGGAAGTAGACGGGCCAAGTTCTGTGCATGACCTTGTCCTCGCCAAAACGCTCCACCAGGGCGGCGGCGCTACGGAACTCTTCCTCGTTCTGGTCAATGGTGTTTGTCACGATTGCGATGATGCCCGGGAAAGGCTCATCATCTTCCACCACGGGATCGTCGTTGTCATCGTCGGGTGTGGGGGTCTCTGCCGGTGCTGGCGTATCTGCCGGTGTAGGTGTCGGCGGAGCTTGTTCTGGGGTGGCACAGGCTACCAGGGTAACTACCATAAGTAAGGCCAGTGCTAAGGCAAGCAACTTCTTCATCTTCATGTTTCATTTTCCTCCTGTTACAAAATAAATTTGGATCATACCTTTGGGACAAAATATACGCATAATATGTGTAATTTTAACGATTATACATGTCTTTAGTTGGTTAGTCAAGCAGGAATGGGCCGTTTTTGCGAAATTGTTAAAATTTTGTTACATATTTTGTGCGTCATGGGTCCCAGCGGAGGCGGATGCGCGTCAAATCCCTTGATTCGAGGCGGACAGATGACACGTAGGGGACGCCCCCCTGGGCGTCCCGTTCCCTTTTGTAGGCGCGGCAACCTGCCGCCCGTGCCCTTTCACAACCTGTGGGCGGCGGATTGCCGCCCCTACGACGCGGTTATACATTGTAAAACGATACCCTGGGCGCGCGCCGTGCGGGAAGTGGATGGATTTTATGCGGACAATGTGATAGGATAAGAGGCAAGACAAACTGTCATGATAGAGCATATACCCAATGAACTGAGCGATTGATTAGATCAGCCAATACTTATGATTAACAATCCGTTTGTGTTTGCATTAAAACATTAATACACAGAAGGGTAGTGTAGAGTTAGCATGAGAAAAGCACCTTGGTATATTTGGTTATCTGTACCTGCATTTGCATTCTTGACATTTTTAAATACAGGAATACGCATTTTATGCTGTAAGAAAACAGATAAAGTCAGCACATGGATAAGGTTTGTGGGGAATACACTGGGACTATGGATCGTCGTTGTGATGTTACCTGCAATCGTTTTTGGACACCTATTTTTCTTTGTCGCAAGCTATTTTGAAACTGGGTCGCTTTTGTCAATTATTTTTGGCGACCTGATATGGGTCATTCTATATTTTTCCGGTGTTTATGCAATGTACAGACATGTCCGCTGGCGTGAGAAGTATATCCCGGATTTGTTGAAACCGAAGCAAAATGAAATATTTGACGAGGTGCAAGGAGAGTAGATAAGATCAACCAAAAACAGCCGTTGCGTGTATCACAACACGCAACGGCTGTTTAAAGTTCAAAAATTTCCGTTGCATTTTCCGAACACATCGGATATACTATGTATATACAACTTGTAAAGGAGATGCGCTTATGCAAACCAGTATTGTAAAGTGGGGCAACTCCCAGGGCATCCGGCTCCCTAGGGCGTTGCTGGAGCGTGCACATCTGAGGCCGAATGATGTTGTCGATATTATAGTAGAAGATGATAGCCTTATTATCAAGAAAGCGGTAGTCCGGAATGGACACAAAACACTGCGGGAGAGATTGGATGGATTCGCCGGTGCATATATGGGCGAGGAGTGGGACATTGGCATGTCCGTTGGGGAAGAGGTGCTATGATGGACTATCGGGCGAGACAGGGGGACCTTGTGTGGCTCACCCTTGACCCGCAAACCGGACAGGAGCAGATGGGGCGCAGACCGGCCTTGGTAATCAGCAATAACACGTTTAATGATTTTACGCGGGTTTTGGCAATGGTCTGTCCAGTCACAAGTACGGACAGAGATATACCAATCCAAGTGCGCCTAGATGCCAGGACGAAGACCAGTGGCGTGATTATGTGCGATCAGGCAAAGATTTTAGATTTGCAGAAGCGTAATGCTGAATTGATTGAGGCTGTCCCGGAGGATATCGTTTTTGAGGCAATTGATATTGTGCACGGTTTCATTGAGATAGCGCCGTAGAAGAGGGGCCCCGCCCTATCATGGATGAACACAAACAAGAACTTGAGGAGCGTCAAGGAACTTATGAAAAAGAGAATCCTCAGCTATGCCCTGCTCGCCTTGGCAGTCATACTGGTCATCGCGGGAATCGCCCAGGGCGACTATCAAGACACCTTGCAGAGAACCACGACCATATGTTTGGAGTGTATCGGAATTGGCTAAGCGCAGATGGATTCAACTCGGTTCCGCCTTGTTATACAATGCCAACCTCCTTGGCTTTGCCCGAGGTACCATATACACGGGCAGCATAAAAGGTATATGCCTACCCGGCTTAAATTGCCACTCCTGCCCCGGTGCCATCGGTGCCTGTCCCTTAGGGAGCTTTCAAACGGCCTTGGGGGATATCAGGACGAAACTGCCCCTCTATATTCTGGGGGTCTTGCTTTTGTTCGGTACTCTCTTGGGCCGGGCCATCTGTGCCTTTCTCTGTCCCTTCGGGCTGATCCAAGACTTGTTACATAAAATCCCAACGCCCAAATTGCGAAAAAGCAAAGCCACCCGCTGGCTGTCCTGGGGGAAATACGCAGTCCTGCTTATATTCGTCATCTATCTCCCCCTGCATTTCCTGTTACTCAATGGAGTGGCGACGCCAGCCTTCTGTAAATACCTATGCCCCATGGGCACCCTACAGGCCGGTATCCCCCTGGTACTCGCCAACCAGGGATTGCGGGCCATTACCGGCGCACTGTTTCAATGGCGGCTGATTTGGCTTGGGGCCATCCTTGTGGCCAGTATCTTTATCTTCCGCTTCTTTTGCCGCTTCCTCTGTCCCTTAGGGGCCATCTATTCCCTCTTTAATAAATATGCCATCTTCGGCATAAAAGTCAATGCCCACCGCTGTACGGGATGCCGCGCCTGTGTCAATTCCTGTAAGCTAGATGTAGAACAGGTCAACGACCGGGAGTGCATCCGCTGCGGCGATTGCCGACCGGTTTGTCCCCACAAGGCTTTGGTGTATAAACGAAAGGATGTCACAAATGAAACGTAAACCAGCCATCATAATCCTGTCAGTATTACTGGCCCTCAGCCTGGCCTTTAACGCCATTATGATCTACCGTGAATTAAGACCGATCCCCTTCGACCCTGAAGATGAGGTTCACGCGGGAGACTTAGCCCCCGACTTCAGTGTACAACTGCTGACAGGAGAGACCTTCACCCTATCCGAGCACAGGGGCACCGTAGTCGTCCTGGATTTCTGGGCCACCTGGTGCGGCCCCTGCGTGGAGAAGATGCCAGTCGTACAGGCCTGGTCAGAGCAGTATGCGGACGAAGTCATCTTTGTCGGGATCAACGTGGGCGAACAGGGGCGGCGGGTGCTGGAATTTATTGAGGAGAGAGGCTTCACCTACCTCATAGGCATAGATGAGACCGCTGATATCCACAGGAACCTATACCCCTCTCCCGGCATCCCCTACACGGTGATTATCAACCGAGACGGCATGATCACCGACACCTTCCTCGGCGGCGGTGCCCAGATGCATGAACGCATCGAGAATGCCATCGTGGAAGCCCTGGGGTAAAGACCGTGTATCCCCCCCCTGGGCGCCTCGCGTGACCCCTCCGGCACTACGTGCCACCTCCCCTTTCAGGGGAGGCTTTGGGTAGGCGCTCTATCCCTGCCTCCCCTGAAAGGGGAGGTGCCGCCCGCAGGCGGCGGAGGGGTCCCGCCCCTTACAGCCGCCTTGTCCTTTGTAGGGGCGATTGCCCCGATCGCCCGGCCCCTGCCCGTCCATGTTCTGCATTTACATATCGTAGGGGACGCACACCTGGGCGTCCCGGCCCTTCACACGACACAACAGCGCCGTAACCCATCTGGGTTGCGGCGCTGTTCAGTGTTTCGAACCAGGTCAAGGGTCGGGCGACCGGGTCGGTCGCCCCTACAATGGGCTATAGCGCAAAGGTAGGGGCGGGGTTCCACCCCCGCCCGGCATTGCGGGATGGGTGTAGGGGCGATCGCTCCGATCGCCCGGCCCCTGCCCATCCATGTTCTGCATTTACGCATCGTAGGGGACGCCCCCCTGGGCGTCCCGGCCCTTCACACAACACAAAAGAGCCGCAACCCACCCGGGTTGCGGCTCTCTTCAGCGTTTCGGCTTACTCCACGCTGTACTTCTTGTCGTACATTTCCTTCTGCGCCGTGAGCAGATCCCACTTCTCCTTGGCCTGTACCTGAGCCAGGGCGAAGAGCTCCTTCGCGCGCTCAGGGAACTTGAGTTCCAGAGAAGTATAGCGCACTTCCTCCTGGATAAAGTCCAGATAGCTCTTCGAAGGTGCCTTAGAGTCCAGGGTCAAGGGGTTCTTGCCATGGGAGGCGAGATCCGGGTTAAAGCGGAAGTTGTGCCAATAGCCCGCCTCAACGGCCCGCTTGGTTGTCGGAATCGCGTCGCCCATGCCGTGCTTGTTGCCGTGGCTGATGCAGGGACTGTAGGCGATGACAATACTCGGGCCCTTATAGGCCTCGGCCTCACGGATGGCCTTGAGGGTCTGGTTGTAATCGGCACCCATGGCCACCTGGGCCACGTAGACATAGCCGTATGCCATGGCGATCTGGGCCAGATCCTTCTTGCGCACGGGCTTACCCGCCGCCGCGAACTGGGCCACCTGACCCAACTGGCTGGCTTTGGATGCCTGGCCGCCGGTATTGGAGTAGATCTCAGTGTCAAACACCAGCATGTTGATGTCTTCACCCGAGGCGATGACGTGGTCTAAGCCGCCGTAACCGATATCATAGGCCCAACCGTCGCCGCCGAAGCACCAGACAGAGGGTTTCATGAAGTGGTTAGAGGCGTTTAAGAGCTCAACACAACGCTGGCAGGACTTGCCGCTCGCAATGGCGGTCTCCAATGCGGCCTCAAGGGCCTTGCCTGCGGTATTCGACGCCTTGCCGTCGTCATAAACAGCCAGCCAAGCGGCGGCAGCTTCAGCCACTTTGGGATCACAGGGATCCGCCACGAGGGACTCAGCCACCATTTTAGCCCGATCTCTCTGCTTCTTCACGCCGAAGTAGACGCCGAGACCGGCCTCAGCCGTATCCTCGAAGAGGGAGTTGAGCCACGCCGGGCCCTGGCCCTCCGCGTTGACGGTATAGGGCGTCTGGGAATAGGTGCCGCCCCAGATGGAGGAGCAGCCCGTGGAGTTGACGATATACATCCGCTCACCAAAGAGCTGGGTGACCAGTTTCGCGTAAGGCGTCTCACCGCAACCGGCACAGGCACCGTGGAACTCGAGCAATGGGCGCTTAAACTGGGAGCCCTTGACGGTTGTCTCCTGGAAGGCCGGGCCGTAAGTGGAGAGGTCTTTCTCCGTGACCGTCTTGTTACAGTAGTCAAACCAGGCCTGCTGCTCCAAGGTCTCTTCTAAGGGCGTCATGACAATGGCCTTCTCCTTGGCGGGGCACACATTGGCGCAGGATCCGCAACTGGGGGCGCCCATACAGTCCATGACAGACGCGCCCAGGGCATAGTGCATACCCTCCGCGCCCTTAGCGCCCGACAGGGGCAGGGATTTGAAACCGGCGGGTGCGGCCTTGACCTCTGCATCTGTCAGCACATAGGGCCGCAGGATGGAGTGGGGACAGACATACACACACTGGTTACACTGGATGCAGTTCTCCGGCACCCAGACCGGCGCGTTCACGGCGATGCCGCGCTTCTCATAGGCCGCTGAGCCCTGGGGGAAGGTGGCGTATCTGTCCTGCACGAAAGTGGAGACAGGCAGGGTATCGCCCTTGATGGCGGCGATGGGCTTGAGGATACGATCCACAAAGTCCACCAGATCGGCCCGCTCGCCCTCGGTCTTTGGTTTCGGCGGATCGGCGGGGGGATTCTTCCAGCTGGCGGGGATTTCGAGCTCGATGACACTTTCCACACCGGCATCGATGGCGGCAAAGTTCATCTGGACAACCTTGTCGCCCCGGCGGCTGTAGGTCTCTTCCGCCGCCTCTTTCATATACTTCACCGCGTCATCTGTGGCGATGAGTTGGGGGTTGAGCTTAAAGAAGGCCGCCTGTAAAATCGTGTTCGTCCGGGCACCCAGACCCAATTCCTGGGCGATGCGCACGGCGTCACAGGTGTAGACTTTGATGTTGTTCTCGGCGATATATTTCTTCTGAGCGGCGGGCAGGTGTTTGCCCAGCTCTTCCGCGTCCCAGCTGCAGTTGATGAGGAAGGTGCCGCCGGGTTTGATGCCTGTGGCCATGTCGTAGCGCTCGATATAAGAGGGTACATGACAGCCCACAAAGTCAGCATTCCGCGTGACGAAGTAGGTGCTACGGATTTGCTCGTTCCCAAAGCGGATATGGCTCTGGGTCACCCCGCCGGATTTCTTGGAGTCGTACTGGAAGTAAGCTTGTACCCGCTTACCCGCGTGGTCCCCCAGAATCTTAACGGAGTTCTTATTGGCACCCACAGTGCCGTCACCGCCGATGCCCCAGAACTTACAGGAGACAATGCTCTCCCCCGTGGTATCCGGCCACTCGATGAGGGGCAGGGACAGATGGGTTACATCGTCTTCGATTCCCACGGTGAAGCCGTTCTTCGGCTTGTCCGACTGGAGGTTGCGGAACACCGCGATGATGTTCGACGGAGGTGTGTCCTTAGAGGCCAGGCCATAGCGGCCGCCCACGATGGGTACGTGGTCAAACTTGGAGCCCTTCAGGGCGGCGATCACGTCGAGGTAGAGGGGATCGCCGTGGGCACCGGGCTCTTTGGTGCGGTCGAGAACGCTGATCTTCTGCACACTGTCGGGGATCACGTCGATGAGATGCTTCACGCTAAAGGGGCGGTACAGCCGGACTTTGATCATGCCGACCTTATTGCCGTTGGCGTTCATCCAGTCGACAACTTCTTCAGCGGTCTCACAGACGGAACCCATGCATACGATGATCTCAGTGGCGTCAGGCGCGCCGTAGTAGTTGAAGAGTTTATAATCGGTCCCGATTTTCTCGTTGACCATGTTCATATACTTTTCAACAACAGCGGGGAACTTATCATATACGGTGTTGGAGGCCTCCCGATGCTGGAAGAAGGTGTCCGGGTTCTCGGCGGAGCCCCGTACCACCGGATGGTTCGGGTTGTTTTGCGTCTTGCGGAAATGCCAGAGGGCGTCCCAATCGAGCATCTCAGCGAAGTCTTCGTAGTCCCAGGTCTGCACGTCTTGCAGTTCGTGGGAGGTGCGGAAGCCGTCAAAGAAGTTGAGCACGGGCACCCGGCCTGGAACCGTGGCCAAGTGGGCCACAGCGCCCAGATCCATGACCTCCTGGGGGGAGGAGTTGGCTAAGAGGGCGTAACCCGTAGAGCGGCAGGCCATGACGTCAGAGTGGTCGCCGAAGATGGCCAGGGCGTGAGTCGCTACCGTACGGGCGGACACGTGGATCACATTGGGTGTCTGTTCACCGGCGATTTTGAACATGGTGGGGATCATGAGCAAGAGCCCCTGGGACGCGGTGTAGGTCGTGGACATGGTCCCGGCTGTGATGGCACCGTGACAGGTGGCGGCGGCACCGGCCTCTGACTGCATCTCCACAACGTGCACCGTCTGACCGAAGAGGTTCTTCCGGCCCTCAGAGGCCCAGATGTCCACAAATTCAGCCATGTTTGACGAGGGCGTAATCGGGTAGATTCCGGCCACGTCGGTGAACGCGTAGGAGACATGAGCGGCGGCGGTGTTACCGTCCATGGTTTTGAGCTTTCTCGGCATAACTGTTCTCCTCCTCAAAAAAGCGGCTTTTACGCCGCTTGTGTTTACTGGTTCATACGAGTCTCAAAATCACCAGCCCGCAAAGCGGGCGTGTTTAATTAATTTGTTGGGTGCAACGATGGGAATCGTTGCACCCAACGGTGATCACTTATACATCTGCGAAATCGTCGTACTCTTCTTTCTTCTTGCTGATGAGTTGCTTGCAAGTGTCCACGCCTGTGCGGAACAGCTTCAAAAGCTCTTCTTGGAAGATGACCACGGCCACAACCGCGGCTGATACCACGAGCAGGATCGAAGCCAGCGTGATGATCAGTTTCAAGTTCTTCATGAGAAACCTCCTTTTTCTAAAGTGATAAAATAATAATATAGCACTGATAAATTGATTGTACAGTATTTAACAAGCAAATACAAGCCAAATCTGCAATTTTCCTTGCAGGCTTTAAGAAAAATTTACACAGGGTATTTGTAAAAACTGGAGATGCACCCAAGGGCGAGCTGTTTTTCCGTTCCGCGAGGCAATTTTTTATAGCTTGCCCATACCGTAGGGGACGGCGTCCTCGACGTCCCGCGTTGCGGGTTTTGCGGGCAACAGGTGAAGGGGGCGTTGTACAATTGTACAACACCGGCTGCAAGGGCCTCCCCCAGTTAGCTTCGCTGACAGCCCCCTCGAAATCGAGGGGGCCTTTAAAGCCTCCCTCGTTTACGAGGGAGGTGGCGCGCAGCGCCGGAGGGAGTGCACAGGACGCCAGGTATGCGCCCCTCGCAAAAATCCATACAAAACGAAAGAAATTGGAGCAACGCCCCCGCAGAAAAGATATACTTGAGATTTTGCCCATCGTATACTATAATAGTTGTCTACGCGGCAAAGCAAACGACTTTGTCGTCATAGAATGAAATCCACATGGTGAGCGGGAGGCAAACAATGAGGCTAACAAAACAAACAGACCGGGGCGAGATTGCCATCATCAGCGAGGTAATCACCACATTGGCGGGTGCCGCCGCGACGAATTGTTTCGGCGTCAAGGGTATGGCGAAGCGTAGCGTGACAGATGGCTTAGTCCACCTATTAAAGCCCGAGGCCATGGGCAAGGGTGTCCTGGTGACTTACAGCCCGGCGGGGGAGATTGTAATTGAGCTCCACATCGTGGTCGATTACGGCGTAAACCTCCGAACCCTGACCTCAAGCATCATAGACGAGGTGCGCTATAAAGTAGAGAGCGCCACAGGGGAAAAGGTGGCCAGTGTGGATGTCTACGTAGACTCCATGGTCGCGGGATAAACGGTCGAAGTCGGCAGAAATAGCAGAAAGCGAGAGACAAGGATGAAACAGTATCTGAGCGGCCGGGATTTTTGCGCCATGTTTGAGGGCGGTGCCGCGGCCATTGCCATAGAAAAGCAGTTGATCAACGACCTAAACGTGTTCCCCGTCCCCGACGGCGACACGGGCACCAACATGACCCTCACCATGGGGGCCGGTGTGACAGAGCTTCAAAAAAAGCAACCCACCACAGTGGGCCAGGCGGCAGAGGTGACGGCCTCGGCCCTCCTGCGCGGCGCCCGGGGGAACTCCGGCGTTATCTTATCACTCCTCTTCCGTGGGCTCTCGAAGGGGCTCAAAGACATGGAAAAGGCTGACGCGAAATCCTTCGCCGCCGCCATGGTAGACGGGGTGGACGCCGCCTATAAGGCCGTCATGAAACCCGCCGAGGGTACGATCTTAACCGTGTCCCGCATCACCTCCAACGCGGCCATAGAGAGCGCGGCAAATGAGGCGGATGTAGAACTCGTCTTAGAGTACGCCATCGCCGTAGGCTACAAGGCTCTGGCCAAGACCATAGACCAAAACCCCGTCTTGAAAAAAGCCGGAGTAGTTGACGCGGGCGGCAAGGGCTATTTGCTGATCCTAGAGGGGATGCTCCGCGCCCTCCGGGGTGAGGAGATCGGGGCCCCGGACCTATCCGCAATGGACGTACACACCGTCGACTTCAGTGACTTCGACCACGAAGACATCACCTTCACCTACTGCACGGAATTTCTCATCAACCGGGAGAACAAGCGTGACCCCCACGCTCTGCGCCTATTGCTAGACGAGATGGGCGACAGTCTCGTGGTGGTCGACGACGATGAGCTGATCAAAGTCCACGTCCACACAGACGATCCGGGCAAAGCCCTCTCAGAGGCCCTGCCCTACGGCGGTCTGATGAACATCAAAATCGAGAATATGCGCCTGCAGCACGCCGAGGCGGCGGGGGAGCAGCAGGGGGGCGAGACCCCCCCCGCAGTCGCGGCCCCGGAGAAACCCGTTGGCATCATGGTGGTCTCGGCGGGCCCCGGCATGGAGGCCGTCTTCCGCGACCTAGGTGCCGACCAACTGGTCACCGGCGGCCAGACCATGAATCCCTGTACCGAGGAGATCGTCCGCGCCGTGAATCAAGTCCCGGCGGAGACGGTGTATGTCTTCCCCAACAATAAGAATATCATCCTGGCCGCCCAGCAGGCCATTCCCCTCTGTGAGAAACATGTCGTTGTTGTCCCCACCCATTCGATTCCCCAGGGCGTGGCGGCCCTTTTAGTCTTCGACCCCGGTGCGGATGAGGCGACTAACACCGCCGCCATGGGGGCGGCCACCGCCGCAGTTAAGACCATCCAAGTCACCTATGCCGCCCGAGATGCGGACTTTGACGGCCACAATATCCTAGAGGGGCAATTCCTGGCCCTCCAGGATAACGCCATCCTGACCCACGCCAACGACTGGGGCTTTGTCCTAGACAAAATCACCGCCGCCGTCAGCGAGTCGGGCCCGGAGTTTATCACCATCTTCTACGGGGAAGATGTAGACGAGACAGACGCCGAGGCCTGTGCCAAAGCCCTCCGAAGAGTAAACCCCGGGGCGGAGATTACCGTGATCAAGGGCGGCCAGCCCGTCTACTTCTACATGATCTCGGTGGAATAACATGCGTCGCCGGCGGGTAGAACAGGCCATTGGCGAGACAATCTGCCACGACATGACGTCCATCCAAGACGGCATAAAATCCGTGGCCTTCAAACGCGGCCATGTCATTGTCGAATCCGATATTCCGATTCTAAAGCGTATGGGGAAATCCCACATCTACGTCTGGGATCCCAACCCCGATGAGATCCACGAGGACGAGGCGGGCTTAGCGGGGGCAAAAGCCCTTACCGGGCCGGGCCTGGTCTATGACGGCCCTCGAGAGGGCCGATACACCATCACAGCCGCCCACGACGGCTTATTCACCGTCAACCGCGCGGCCCTCCGCGCCTTTAACGCCGTACCCGACTACACCGCCGCCACCCGCCCCAACCACAGTCCCGTCAAAGAGGGAGAGGTGGTGGCGGGCATCCGCATCGTCCCCCTAGTCACAGCCCGGGAGAATGTAGAACGGGTGGAGGCCATGACGCAGATTCTCACCCTGCGCCCCTTTGCGCCCCTGCGTACGGGCATCATCATCACCGGCAACGAAGTCTACGACGGCCTGATCCAAGACTGCTTCGAGCCCGTCTTGCGAGACAAACTCGCCCCCTACGGTGCGGAGATTCTAAGTGTCACCAAATGCCCCGATGACCAAGGGGCCATCGTA
>Ga0123355_10016967_pt1 | contig 11491 bp, 8 predicted proteins | sample TergutEmb28metaG_3_FD_89872 | JGI IMG/M metagenome (GOLD analysis project Ga0123355, IMG submission 89872) | Embiratermes neotenicus P1 segment gut microbial communities from Petit-Saut dam, French Guiana - Emb289 P1 | ecosystem: Host-associated > Arthropoda: Insects > Digestive system > Gut ...
CCCCCACCACCACCACCCCCACCCCCACCACCACCACCACCACCACCACCACCACCACCACCACCACCAGCAGCAGCTCATTCGCGTTTCACTGTTTCGATTTGACACGCTTTTCTGGCAGCACTGTGGGTGGTAACTGTTGGCGATGAACATATAAAATATTACTCGCAACTAACACGATATTAATAATACGTAGTGGTAGATAAAATGAGTTTGCAGCTGTTGATCATTCGGCTGGCTGATAGCAGTAGACCGATCCTGACCGTGAGCTCATTCAGACGCAACCAGTCCTGTCATCATTAACGGCGACCGCAGTGATTGACCCACATGCTGCAAACAGTTTCGGAACATAGCATATTTGCTACAGGCAACGAATTATGAAATATAAATCTAAACAAAACCCGTTACAGCAGCTGGTCGTGTTATACTTATAAGCTAAAGCTGAGTCATTTTTGCCCGTGAGCTAAACTGTATATAATTTGTTTTTTTACAATTATGGGGCCTGTGTGGTTGTACGTTGCAACTGTTGCTGCCGTAAGAGCAATACACATTACTAAATGTTCATTGCACTACAGCCTTCTACTCAAATGTTAATAACATTTCCATATCAAGCGTAATCTGAAGTAGGCAAGGTGAGCAACCAGATCAACTCGTATCGCAATGTTCTGCAGCCTAGGAACAGAACTGGAGGATTCTCTAATGCTGCTACTCGAATTATACTCACGCAGTCTACTGCAGTTACAACAACAATTAGACTGCCCGAATAGTGAGATTAGGCTATACAGTTGTACCCAAGGGTGTCTGAAGAGTGTTGAGACTCCTGCACTATAACGACGCTATTCCAACTTCAGACGTTCGTGTAGCTTCGTATGAGAAGATGATAATGGACTGGAACAGATGACTTGGAAGATTGTGGAAATGAAATATTTCAGGAACTAATCATCCTCTGCCTAGACAGACTGAATGTGAGGCTAGAAGCTCTGGCTTTAAAAATACCAACATCTCTAAGTCATACATCCCCGTCGTGCTCCGATCAAATTATTTATATTATATTATATTATATTATATTATATTATATTATATTATATTATGGACAACACCAGACTCCCGAAACACGCCCTCAACTACAAACCTCGAGGAAGAAGAGACCGTGGACGCCCCAGGAAACGATGGCAATGCGTCGATGCCGGAACAGGTCGAACGACCTAATCCATGGAGGAAGATGATGATGATTATATTATATTATATATTCAATAAACAATCGTACATAAACTTGGAGAAGTTTAGGGACGACTGTATGATTTTTTATTGTGTTTAAATAATGCATAGGTCTGATGATGCCCTGGGCATAGTCCGGAACCAGTCACCTTAAAATTGTTAATAGTCTTGTGCATAACGGTTTTCGGAATAAATATATGTAAAAAACCACATGTCAGAAATGCTACACAGTCACTTGCACTTGGGCGGAGTCTGTGGAATGACCTAAGAAATGGGAAATGACACGAGGGTTTTGAACGTGTAATTTGAGGGGTCTTTGTAGTCGTGATCGCTGAGAATACTTGAAAGAATTAGGCGTAGTTTAAAAGTATATTATAAAGTTTGATCGTGCGGAAATAAGATGGGATGGCGTGGACTAGATTTATCTGGCTCAGGGGAGGGAAAATTGGCGGTCTGTTCTGAAGACAACAATGAGTCCTTCGGGTTACAAAATACATTTGCCGAAAGTTTCTTGATTAGCTGAGCAAATATTGGCTTCACAAAGACGATTTTCCCCCTGGAGTTGCTTAGATATCTGTTGGTGAAGTTGGGTTGATAACGAAAATATTTCTGATTTATTTTGTGAATACAGAAACCTTAATTGCACTTTGTGGAAGAAATATCGAATTAACCACTGTAAAGGCAGCTGGTAGTGACAGTTAAAACCTTCCTACCCTCTGTAGACAGGGGTGGTTGTAGATAAGGAAGATAAAAATACCTTTAGCGGAAAGAAAAGAGACTACAAAAGGCATATATCTTGATTTTCCAAGCTTTGTTTTAGCTTCGTTCTTTCTCGTAATTTTTGTGAAAATGGTATCTATCTGATAGAAAAGAAGACAAACCAGAAGCATTTAAATCCGAGTCGTTCCAAGAAACAGCTGAACCTAAATGCGATGAAGTAAACAAGGAAAGGAGAAAGGTTGTTAACTGAACTGGTATCTATGCGAAGTCGGTAGTGCCTCAGATAATTAGTACATTTATTGCTTATGGAAACGTAAGGTTCATTACCGCGTCCACAAGAGCCTATCACTTACTATTATCCGCAGCCAGATATATCCACTACGAGCTTTCATATTTTAACGATTGTATTTTTGTTTCCCATCTATGTCTAGGTCTCCAGAATTTTCCCATTTTTTCAGGTTTTTCGAAATTAATGTTATTGAGATTTTTATTACAGTACTAATGCATACAGAGCCCTTTGAAGACGGAATATGAACAGCATTATGCTTAAGGCACAACTCGTACCGCGCTGTGAACAACCTGCATTTCGGCTATAGAAACCAATTTGTCAATGCGGTATAGGAAAATAATTGCTCTTTGTTCTGAGATTCATACACACACAAATAAAAGTACATTGTGTGGTAAAATGCTGAGTTTCTTAATCTTAGATCGTATGTTACGTATAGTTACCACTGGGATTTAAAGCGTTAAAATCTAGCGCAACTGCTTCTCTCGTTTTGATGTATAACGAGGAACTTTGTGGCTCACACAGTTACGAGGTTTAGGGCAATGAATGAATGGATGGTAATTGCACTGGATGTCACACAGAGGAAACAATAACAGAGAAATGTGGTAAAATTCCTTTAAAATGTCAATTTGAAAGACTGGTGAAGATTTTGTACCGGTCTGTTATAATGATGATGCTGAAAATTTAAGGGCATGATTTCGTTGGTTGGGATGTTACTTACTTGTCTTCTCACAGATGGTTGGAATTCCTGTACTCGTAAAGTGTTTCACAATTATTGGCATTTTTCTTGTATCGTGTGTGATACAGTTTTAGCATACGCCGAGGTATTGCTTTTGTGTATCAGCATTTTATGCTTTAACGCACACGTCAGTCTTCTGTTTTTGTGGATTGTTTTGCCGTACTCTGAGATGCTAGATGATCCATGGCTCCACGTAACTTGGCCTGTGTAGCGTCGAATGTTGTGATTAATGAATTGGTTTTTTTCCCCAATACCACCACATTAATAAATTTGTAAGGATTTGAAAGGGTGAGATCGTCGCCTAATTTTGGTACTAGCATGGGATGTGCCTGAATGGACTGAGTAAGTTCACGTAAAACCGCAATCAGAAACCCGTGACCGGTCCAAGATTCGAAATAGGCATCTCTCGAATACAAATCCAGATCGCTAATGCTACATCTAGCCTTTCGGGCTTAACGTAAGTTAAACGCCTCTCTTTATTTACAGTTTATCATTTGAAGGCGGCTGATTTGCTGGCCAGAAAGCTACATATTTTAATGATGCACACAACTTTAATCCGGGTGGAAACTAAAATGATTTCTTGTATTCATTTTTATAAAAATTAAGCCCGTGTTTAACAATTTTAGCTCCTAAAATATAATACAAAACAGTATTAATATTCAAGGTGTTTTTTGACCAAGCCAACCAATATTGTCTTTAATACATGATACTTGGTACATTGGCAGAGCAGTACTTGGCCAGGGGTGCACAAATCCCGGGCCACCAAATTTTTCACTCCGGCGCCTAATATTTTTGGGTCCTCTATATGGAACTTGCTGTATGTAACCTTGGCGCCTAAGTGTTTTCGTGTGGCTCCTAGACGTTTGAAACACTTGGCGGACCCCTGAAGTAGGAGCCATTTAAACGTTTAGCTGGAAGATAATGTAATGTTAAATCGAAACATTTAGGCTATAGTTATGTGATAATACGTCCTCAATACAGTGTTGCCCGAGTGTTGCAGCTGGGAGCTTATTCAGTCTGTTCAGATTCGTTTCAGAAAACCAGCGTTTTTAGATTCGTCTCAGAAAACCAGCGTTTTTCTGTTTGTGTTTCATGTGAAAGTGTGAAACCATATAAAGTGCGTGGATTGTAAGATGAATAGTTCCTAACACATTTACATATCCAGTGATGAATGTGCTATTTGCTAACAAGTTGATTCGTACTAAGATAATCACTCCGTTGAAAGAAGCCACTTGTATCGAAGAGACACGTAATTAATTTTCCTGGGTAGAGAGATCTGTTCCTGTTTCAAAAACGATAGCGCTGCCATTTACAACTCGATCTTGACCTAACTCGATCAGCATTGTACTCGTATCTTCAGCCTTCAGCGGGAGGCAAGCTGGCAACTGATTGCTGTGGAGCTCGCGAGTTATTAACGGGCAAGAAGAATTGACTGTCAAGAGTGGTCTAATAATATTAAACAAGGAGGGATGTGGCTGTTTGAAGGAAATCGCTCTTCGGCTCTGTACGATCCGTGCCGTGAAGACGTATAAGTGGAATGGAGTCACGTTCCGCATTCTGGACCCGAACACTAAATGTAGTTGCCCTTTGGTCACTTCACGCCTTTGGGAAGGGCTCTACGATCACTGGGTCCCACCTGCACGTAGTGACTGAAGATACGTACACTTTCGCTGCTGTCGGCAGTCGAATCACTGTCACCCAACACGTGGACACCATTTTTTATCTACATGAGATAATAAAATCTTAGGCTGCTATGTATTGGTAATTACCCCCGTTTCAATTCTTCAAATCTTCTAGTTGGGAGACCTTTATTCTCATCGATTTTTTTTTTTTTGCTTCCGCTTCAGACACGCGTTGATTTGGTAATAAACACGACTCTTTCCCACATCCTTACAACGCACTATTCACAATAATTATTGTCATATTTTTATCGAAACTTGATGCCTTTTTGAAACCGAGAGAACGTCATTGTGTAAACCAATAGAAAAAAACATATTCTCTGAACGAAAATAACTTTTCAGTGCTTTAATTTTGAATACGAGATCTCCATCAACCACACTCTGTGTAAAACAACCATGCGAGGTATTTGCTAAGTATTATTCGTGTTCCTACAGCATTACCTCACCCCATAAAGGCGTGTTGGTGATGTGGCTGTAATGCTTTACGCATTCTTACTCTCGGCGCTAGATGGAGCAGGAACTTTCCGCTCCGGCGGACTATCTGGTATGGACATGTTTGCGGAGAGAAAAGTCCCAGTATTCCTGTCCCGTCATGTTACTTACTGTAAGACGCGCAATTTGTACAACAAATAAGGTATGGATCAGCCTGGACCACATCCTAAACTTCAGTAATGTACGTGATATCCTGGCGCTGTTGAGAACTGTTTGGAATAGAGCTGTTCACCTGTTCGGGGTTGTTGAGTAAGAAGAGTGAATTTGTCTGAATCCAAACGTTCGGAAACCTTAAGCACTTCTTTGAGTGCAACTGATCGACTAAGTGAATAAATATCTTTGAATGCGTATTTGGAGGTTTGAGCCGTTGACGGCTCGATGCTTCATATCTGAAATATGCACGACAGTAGAGGAGGTAGACATCTTCCCAGGATCTGTCAGTCCATCTCAGCCTGTACCGCACATCCATCTCCTGTAACACTGACCCGGATGCCCTGGCAGCGGACCAAAACTTGTCTCCAGCATCGCATCTGAATTGTGACCGTACCCTCGCATTTCTTCGCAGTATAGAGTGGTTTAAAGCCTAACGGTTATTATTTTACGTCAGAATCAACAAGCTTAGTAATTAACTTGCCCACTAGCACTAGTACTACTGTGCGTCTTCTCTCATAAGAACAACGCGACTACTTATTTAGATCTACAGAGAGATCAGGGAAGTAAAAAATCTTCGTCTCATATACATGTTGTTTTTATATGTAATCAGCACAGTCGGTATAGTAACTCTGCTACTGGCTGGATATTCCAGGAATCCTGGTTCGATTTCCGGTAGGTGCAAGAGATGGATTTCTTCTCCAAAACATCCTCAGCGGCACTTGAGTCCGCCCATCGTCCTTTTTTAATAGCTACCGGGTGCTGTTTCCCGAGAATAAAGTGGGCCGGGCCTGAAGCTAACTACTGCCTCGTCTAGTACAAAGGTTAAAAATGAATGTAGTTGTAGCTGTAGCTGTAGCTGCGCTCTCTCCCGCCCTCATATGCCGTCATGACGTGTATAGGAACAATTTTAACTTCTCTGTGTTCGTACGTTTTAGTGAAAAAGACTTTAGGTAAATATTGAATATTTCAGTGAGATTCGTGGTTTATTTTGTGTCAGTCATATGTACTTTGAGCCGGTTTTTGAGATTTTTATGCGCGTTCGCAAAATTGCGAAAAGCGACTATTAACTTCGTCATGTCTGTTGTCCGTCCGTATGGAACATCTCCGCTCCCACTGGACGGATTATCATGAAATTTGATATTTGTGGATTTTTCGAAAACCTGTCGAGAAAATTCAAGTTTCTTTAGAGTCGGACAAGAATAAAGGGCACTTTACATGAAGACCAATATTATCTTTTATCATATCTCGCTCATTTCTTCTTAGCATTAGAAATGTTTCAGATTAACCTTGTAGAGAAAATCAAAACACACATTTTTTTTTTTCGAAAATCGTTCCGTTTATGAGATAATGTGGAAGAATATTGTAGAGCGGGGCAGGCCACAGCTCATTGCATCCTGGATACCTAAAGCTACAAATGCACAAGCTCAGGTTGTATAATACTCATTGCTTTTCCACTGCAACAATGTTTGTACGCGCGCCTCAATTTTACGTTATACGTACAGTACATTGCCTATCTTGTTTAATATCAGTCTGACCGGCGTGTAAATAAGTGTTGATGTTAGACCGATAGAAGCGAAAACTTCATTTACCTGGGAAAGGTCAGTCTAGACCTCACGTACCTAATGTAGCAGATTTAAATCCGTATCTTAACTACATGTGTTACATAGACTAGAATGAGATGTAAATCTGATATGTATAAGAGTAGGAGGCGATCTGGAAGCTGTCGTTGCCTGGAAAGACCTGAGCGATGACCGACTAAGACAGATATTCTTGTATGTTTAGCTCAGTGGACCCCCTAAATTGGTACAGTTGCTTCCACATCCTATTTAGTTCATTATTCTTAATGGTTGTTTATTTCGAATACGACATATCCGTTGACAAAATATCATTAAGTAAACAAATAACATGTATGTATCTACAATGTCGAGCAGTTGTTCCATATACACATCTCTGCATTACGTACTGGAAAACAGGAAGAAGGGGCGGTGTTATTTTCCAAATTGGAGTGCAGCTTTCATCTTGTCTGTCACCTGGTGTCAGGTTGACAATGACGGGCAATTGGGATGTGAATAATGAAGCTAACACTGTGCGGACAACTGCAGAGTGTTCGCGTGAAGAACACACTCGCGTCCCTAGGATTTATAATCCCTGATGCGATGAAGTGGAGGGGTTGATCATATTGTGATGCACGGTGACGTGTGATAATCCGCGTTCCTAGTCACGTCGCAATATCCGAGCCAAGCCCAGGCTCGCCGTGCCTGTCAATGTATGCAGGAGCCCAAGGCGTTTACCAGGAATTCTGCAGCCTGGTTTCCTGTGGGAAACTAACCATTTAAGAGGTGTATCGGAGTCGCAGTAGATACCGAGAGCTTTACATATCATTTCAAAAACGTATAGAACTTTGTCCCACACAACACAGCTTTATCTTTCCGTCTATTGTATCATTCATTCATATGACAAATCTTCTAACAGACGTCACTTCCAACCTTATTACGGTACGCCGCTCTTTGGGTTTACTATTATTATTACTTTTCTCCAAATCATCCAGCCTGACGCTGGACCCATTGAACTTCGTACACAGTGGGTACCGAGGCAGTGTTCCTGGGGTTAAAGAGCCGGAATGTGAAGCCACTCTTTCACCTCAGTCTCTGAGTTTAAGGACAAATGGAGCTATACCTCTGTTTCTCACTACGCCTTCATGGTTTTGTATGCTGTTTAACGACTCAGTCTACTTCTGAGATAATTGTTTCGGTGATAAATGAAATAATGTGTGTTGAGCATTGGTGGAATGATACTGACAGGGAAAGGTAAGTACTTGGAGAAAAATCTGCCTCATTGCTACCTTTTCCGCCACAAATCCCACATGAACTGTCTTTTGTTTGAACACCGGCCACCGCATTAAGAGATCGGCGACAAAGCTCCCGCTTTTATGTTGGGTAGTGGTTACTTAAGTACTGAGGCAACTTACACTTGCAGTTGTGTGTTGTGATGAATAGTGTGCTTATCTGACAGTTTTATAATTTTGACAAATAGTTAAATTTGATTGAAATCCGTCATTCGTTTGTGGGATGCAATATAAGGATGGCTAGACACTACTTGCCCAACAAGTTTATTTTATGGAACATAACGAAACGCACGCTTTTCAAATTAATGTCGAGCAGTTGTTCCGTATATGCATCTCTGCATTACGTACCGTAAAACAGGAAGAAAGGGCGGTGTTATTTTCCGAATTTCCAAATTAATTCGATTTTTGACGACTTCAGAGGATTAATTTAAAAAATGTGCATTTCGTTGGTTTATGTTGCATAATTGCATCACAATGCAGGTGCATAAAACATTGAAAAAAGTTCATTTTAAACTCTTCATTTCCAAGAAAGCGGGTCATTTTATATATAGTGGTGCAAGCAGAAACATGCATGCATTTGTGAGTAATAGGCTTTTAATTCGTCAGTTTACAAAACGTTTATCTGTAATATCAGGGCAGTGATTTGTGTGATCTTGTTTTACATATCCGTTTTTATGTGAATAGTAAGCGTCTCACTGCAAACATGTTCTACTAACATTTGCTGCCATCATGCTGTGACATAAACTAAATTAATTCGTATAAAAGATGCTAACAAGATGGACTGTTTCTCAACTTTATTTTGGTAAACAACTCCACATGTTTCGGACAGGCTTAATGTCCATCAGGAGTCTTGATACTGTATTCACAGCAACTGGTATTTGTCATACAAGTTACGTTACTGCTAGCAGACAGTCGACCTAACTTGTATAACAAATACCAGTTGCTGTGAATCATGACTCCTGATGATGGACAGTAAGTCTGTCCGAAACATGTTGAAAAGTTGAAAAACAGTGCATCTTGTTGGCTTCTATGATACGAATAAGAATATACCACGATGCACGGTCCTCAGAATATCAAAAACTAAATTAAATTGACAGTATGATCTTATCTTGAGTACAGAGTGGGGAAGGATTTGAGCGAAGGTATATTTGGTACTGTGGAAGGTACGACTTCAGAATTTACCTGGAGGTGTTCATGAGTTCCAGCGAAACCCAACTCAAGTTAGTCAGTACTCTAAGCGAGACCCGAACAGGGTATTTTCCTATTACAAGTATATCTTATAAAATGCTGAAGGATTCTTTTGGGAGTTTATGCTATATATTTTTAGCTAGGACCATTCAGTTCTCATTTTTTTAATCATTGTCTTAATATTAATCTCTCAATGACGTAACGAGTTACTAGAGAAGATACCTGTTTTGGCTTAACAATCGTCCGATTTCCTGTACTTGAGTAACTCTAATGGATGTTTCCTTGTTTAGTCCATTGAGTGATAAAAATTTTCATACTACAATAAATCGGAAATTATAAATTAAATAGTATTACTTCGTCGCCTATCTGACAAAGATAAAAGGTAAATCAGTCCCATTACAAGCCCGAGGTACCCAGAGGGTTCCAGGAACTTAAGGTTTCCAGATTACGTGACAACGGCCCAGGATGTTGGTAAGTTTGCCAGCCTTATGCACCGGCTGCTCTTTACCCCCAGGAAATATTCCTTGTACTAATTTCTCTTAGAAGCTGAGTCGACCCCAGGGCCATAGTGCGATCGGAAGGATTATGTCAATGAAAAATTCCAATGACACCATCTGGAATCGAACCAACGACCTTCCGATTTGTATCACAGCACCTTAACCACTGTGCTACCGCGGTCCCCGATAAAGATAACTGGACAAATGTAAATTGATTATTGTTCACTTACTGTGTAACTTAGACAAGTCTGCACCACATGACTTGATATTGAGGGCAGAACTCTTCCGATAAGATCAGTATTGAAGTGACAATGTAAGAAAAGGCCGGCATTTACCTCCTCTGAGCTTTGTCTTTGAGACGGTAACAATGATGGACGATATGGGAATAAGTTTTGGCATTTGTATGTAAGACATCGGTAAGTACGTTCTCTGGCAAACGATAACAGATATGTGGGCGGAGCGTCCTGTAGCACAAGCCGTACGTGACTTTGTATGACCTGACATGTAGCACACGTATGTCCTTTTACGGACACAGGAAGACGATACTTCGCATGATGAACAATTGTACCTTAAAAGGGAATAATAACTGAGAAATACGTACTGTCTTTAGTTGGCAGCACGGTACAGCGTGACTTCCATGTGCTCACAACTACAGTGCCGCTGGTCGTTTCATTTTCCTTTAATTTCACTTTTTGAAGAATACGTGATCTGGAATTGTAAATTCCTGGCTGCCAAGTTAAGAATTCATAAGTTATCTAATCTCTTTATGCTTTTTCTACCTGCGTTGTAATATAATCATATAATATTTTTTTTATTTGGCGCAGCAGCCCCAGTGGGCCAGGACCTCCTCATTCACGAGATTTCTATTCGGTAGGACTCCTCTGGACGAGGGATCAGCTCGTCGCAGAGACCTCTACCTGAGAACACACAACACTCACAACAGACAAACATCCATGCCCCCAGTGGGATTCGAACCCAGAATCTCAGCAGACGGGCGGCCGCAAACCTTCGCCTTAGACCGCGCGGCCACTGGGACCGGCTAATCATATAATATAAACCAACAAAATGCACCTTTGTGAAACTAATATTTTAATTTTTACGATGTCTTCTACACGTTTCGAATCCGAGGGCTCGTCTTCGGGAAGTCGGTTGTACGGTTTAAGCAGTCTGTTTATGCCGTTGGCATGTAAACAAATTGTACCATACCTGTACGTCCAACCGTGTTCCTGAAGATGAACCATTTGGTTCGAAACATGTAGAGGACATCGTAAAAATTAAAAGTTTGGTAGCAAAGGTGCATTTTGTTGTTTTATATTATATGATTAGGCAGTCATGTTTGCTTTTAGGTTATGTATATTTTTAATGGCGTTGAGGAGAATATTTGGACCTAGGAGGGACGAGGTAACGGGGGAATGGAGGAGACTGCATAACGAGGAGCTAAATGACTTGTACTCCTCACCCAATATTGTGCGGGTGAAAAAATCGAGAAGAATGAGATGGGCTGGGCATGTGGCGCGTATGGGTGAGGAGAGGGGGTGTATAGAGTCTTGTTGGGGAAACCGGAGGGAAAGAGACCACTGGGGAGACCTAGGCGTAGATGGGTGGATAATATTAGGATGGATCTCCAGGAGGTGGGATGTGGGTGTATGGACTGGATTGGGCTGGCCCAGGATA
>Ga0123355_10016968_pt1 | contig 11491 bp, 7 predicted proteins | sample TergutEmb28metaG_3_FD_89872 | JGI IMG/M metagenome (GOLD analysis project Ga0123355, IMG submission 89872) | Embiratermes neotenicus P1 segment gut microbial communities from Petit-Saut dam, French Guiana - Emb289 P1 | ecosystem: Host-associated > Arthropoda: Insects > Digestive system > Gut ...
GCCACACCGAAACTCCAACACACATCGAAACAAGAACACACGACCAATGTGGTGATACAATAGAAAAGTCGCAAGCTCCTGACGATGGATGTATTAATGTCAGAAACATGTTGAGCATAGAAGTGAAATAAAATGTAATTACTAGTGACATCAAGTTGGTCTCTTATTCTTCAATTATCACAATGATGCACGGTACAATATACATAAGGCAATATATATGTGCATTAAAGTTCATAAACATGTCAGGTTTACAAAAAAAATTGTTCTGACATAATCGTAATCCAGTAACAAAACGCCATTCATTATAGCAGTACAAAGCCAAACCCTAGATAAAATCATAGAAAGTGAGTTTGGGACGCATCCTCTAGTAGGAAATGACATCTCTTAACGACTACAGGACATTCCAGCTGTATTTTAATTTTCTTACTTGTTATGTGTCCATAACCGAAGATTCTCCACACAAAATCTTTCGTTTTCACAGAACTGTATTACATGTCTACCATGCAAAATCAACGGCTATATTTGAACAAAAATTCAATAAATTAGCCTGTCTGGGAGGTACAGAGAAACTAAATACAAGTTAAGAAATAATTAAATATGCTCAGACGTTGCTCGCTACTTGCAATATTAAGAACTGCACTATAGGTTATGTAATTAGTATGTTTCTCAATTCTTACATTCTTATAATAAATGCCAACGAGATGCAATGTTTCTCAAATTTATTTGATAAAGTACTCTACATGTTTCGGACAGGTCCGCTGTCCATCATCAGGAGTATCTCAACACTGTATACAGGCAAAAGGTGTTTGTCATGCTAGTTCTGTTGGCGTCTGCTAGCTTCCTACTGCGTGTACACAGTGTTGAGATACTCCTGATGATGGACAGTGGACCTGTCCGAAACATGTAGAGTACTTTATCAAATAAATTTTAGAAATAATGCATCAATCTGACTTTTATTATAAGGACATATCACGATGCACGGTCCTCTGAATGTCAAATACGTTTCTCAAGTTGGATACATTTTTATCAAAGAAGCTGGTTTAAGTGTATTACAAATTACTTTGCTTTCGAAGAAAGCCATACTTACCACACTCAACATGCTGAGTGTTAAAAGAAACTAAGTACAGCTGATAAGGGCTTTATATTGTGAAATTATCCTCTTTTCTAACAGGAGAAAGTACGTCAGACATTGAACTGATTCATAAGGAGTAAAATAATTAAGGCTACTTAGACATACATCAAAGTGTAGGAGTCTTTCAATTACCAGCACGGATTACGGCTAGCACCACCAGCTCGATAATAGAAAGTTCTTATTTATCACGAAATGTAAATGGCGAAATAAAAGGGAACCGCTGATGTCACCACTACTCTTGAGTTGGAAAACGCATGATCGTAGTTGTATTAAAAGCGGCGAGAGTAAGCGAAGTCAGTGCATTATGGCGGAAGTGCTATAGAGAAAAAAGAATGAGAGTCAAAACAGGCAGGTTATTTGACAAGGAAACCCACAATATCAAAAATATAGGTCGTTCTTACAAACCTTTCTGGATGATAAGATGTCATTATCCTGTCGATGATGGCAACTGTACATTCCTCCTTCGACTCCACTTTTGAACACACCACCACAAGAATCCACCAGTATTGCTTCCAAACAAACAACCATTCGCACAGTTGGTAATATTCACTCACTCACTCACTTGTCCTGTTCAGCTCCCTCTAACACACTCACCGCGTCTCCTGCAGCCATTGAATGTCACAAATAATGAAACCGCAACCTAACAAGTCTAAGTCAGACTCCAGCAGGCATCTTCGTTTCGGTGATTCAGTATTTCTATTAATGATATGAGGTAATGGTACCTATACAAAAATAATTCCTACTCTGTAATAACCAGCGATTATTCAGAAAGGTTCAGTCTTGTTCAGGCGTTGAAGTCACCACAGCCACAACTTCCGTGTAATTCTTAAATCATATACTGAGATATTTCGTTTGTCCCGTCGCTGGATGCTGCAGGTAATTTCAATATTCTGAGTCAGTTTTCACATTGAACAAATACTAATCAGCAACAAAATTAGCACAAGGCTGGATTATGATTCAGGAAATATTCCAAGTTCTTTCTCACTTCTTTTTTTTATTTATTGCGTGTATCCTATTGTAGGAGCTGACTTAGTTGTTTGTGGCTGATATATTATTGTATAGTTTAAACAGTTTTTCAGTTCCAGGCATACATTTAACTAAGTCCAAAGAGAAATAAAACATTCACAGTTATCAGTCAAATATTCAGTGGCAACTTTCTTATAGGGAAAACATGACGATATGCTTAAAAACAAATATCACTTCCTGGTAACTATTGTATGATCTTGACAAATCGCTTAACGCCGAGGTACGACGCAATTAAAAATTTCTTAAAGCAACGTTAACTAGTCGACAAAAATAAGAAAACCTCTCCTTATTACTTATGTTCGAAACGTAACATCTTCAGATTATACTTCTCTGATAATTTCTCCTTTCCACCATTACACTCACGCCGAACGATTCGAGAAGAAAACAACATAAAATAACAATCGCTCGATATTATTTCCGGAAGGCGCCTTCAAAAATAACACCCGCAAAAAAAATCGTAGTTTTTAACAAAATATTTCCCCGTTTTGGCGCGGACTTCGATTGTTAAGACGACGGCGGCGCTAGACGTGATATTGGCACTGCAACGCCGACGTCCAAGTTTCTGCATCCTGCCTGAGCCAAAGTAGGGCACGGACTGAGTGGTGGTGGAGTTGGCCGAACAAACAGCAGCGGTTGTGGCAGTGGGGAACGGGTACAACCCGAGCATCACACTTTCTCCTTTACCTAGCTCGCTTGAAGACCAACTTTCAATTCTGCATAAGAAATAGACGGTAGACTATCAACGAGAGCCCTTGATGGAGGTTATAACCCCTTTAATCTCTTGCACAATTTAGAGCTGATAACTTGTGATGCCCACTGCTACATTTTCGAAAATTTCTGCAGCATCCCTGGTGACACTAAGTATTTTAACAAATCCGGAAGAAATAGAGTGACACGTGTAAGAAGGGAAGAATTAAGGGACCTTAAGTTAGTCAAGACTTGATAATTAGGGGACATAAAGGCTATAAAACTGTACAAACATTGGATCCACCTATAGCAGGCCTCTGGAGCTGCTTTAAAGAAGCACAGTCAACAGCAACTTGTTTCTGCAGCCCAAACAAGGGAAAACATTTATTTCTTCTCCAAGTTCTTGACTTCTAACCCAACAGTAAGGAATGAAGGCCTAATCTGTCATTCCATTCGGAGGTAAGACAATAAAGAAGTGCGATACTCACTTCTTGTTCCTCCAACAAAATGTTCGGTGTTTGAAACTTTGATGCGTAATCAGCAGTTTGATTTATATAGCAAATTCATATGCTGAGGGAGTTAATCTTGAAATCCCTATAGCTATGGGAATAAATAAGAATTAGCCCAATTCACTGCCAAAACACAGACGCTAAGAGCACAAATTTCGCACAAATATGTGATGCGTAATTTGCTGATTTCTTTAATACGCAGAGCCTTCGAAGTACCAATGAAAACAGAATGCAGTGTTTACACTAAATTGTATTTCTGTTATGTTGCTTGGAATTCCTGGACTTCAGGTAACATTTTAAAGAGAAAATTCAATTTGTAGATACTTTCGCATAGTTGTGAAAAAGACATTTAGCTTCGTCACGCATGTCCGACCGCATGTCCGTCTGTCTCTGTGCATAGAAAAATTCCGCTACGGATAGGTGGGATTTCATGATGTTTATTGAGATGTTTTATTCGACATTCGCGAAAATCCGCTGTGGTTAAGATAGATCAAAATAACAGACGCTTTACGAGATATACGCAAAGTCAGGACATCCTGTTGAATAGCTGTTGGTCTAAGAAAAGTTTCAGGTAAACGTTGTAGGAAAAATCACAACATAATTCTTTCAACTACTAGTTATTTCTTCTCTTTACTTGTAGATGTACATTTGTAAACAGCAGAAGTGGCCACATGGCTTAACTAGTATGATGATCTGAGAAGGTTCCAGGATGCGAAGATCCGAAAAAGACTCGGTGTTACTTTACCTGTATAAGTTCTTTTCCCATTTGGTTATAAATTACGATTGTGGCCGAGTAATAAACCCACCTGTCGTCGAAAATTCGATAATAATCTCTCAGTCCGTAGGGCTGCGCTGGAATTCGATCCTCCACACTACCAGACCATTAGGATTCTCTCCTACACTCTGTAATTCGCCTGTGCCTATATGCTACCTTCCGATGGAGATTCGGTCACCCGAGCAGAAAAGTTGCTTTTCCGAATCACAATGTGGTTACTGCAGTTTGCGCGTATAGCTCGCATGCCAAACACGGGATATACAAAGGATAATTCCTGCTGGCTGATGCTTCCTTCTTGGTAACGACCAAATAAGAACTTATTTGGTCACGTTTGAGGAAGCTTGCACCCCCAGATAGTATGATCTGTACCAGAGGCTGAAACTACAGTGTTATGTACACCTGATGATGGGCGCAATGGACGCCCGAAACATGTAGAGTAATTTAGCAGTAAATAAATATATGCATACTGTTGCATCTTGTTGGATTTCTTCAACTTAGAATTACGATGCACGGAACTACAAATATATAAAAAAAAACCTGTAGTATATTCATTTTCATAAATGAGATTTCTCAGCTTCAGAGTTGTGGTCACACAATAAATATCAGTTCACGGATAAAACGGCAAACATTTAAAATTAACGCAATATAACTCCAACTAGTAATGCTCTAAAGTATTAGAACTGTAATAGCTCACCATTGTCAGGAAACACGGCACTTATTAGAAAAAGGCACGTGTTCGGCTACTCATGACAACAATCTCCACTGTCCAAGTCAACAGAAGATTTATAACTCGCACATAACAGTCAACCATTGCACTCCTACCAGTCGCATCCAGCCCACAGATTCACATATTATTTTTTTAATATACGTTTTAAACATTATCCCGCCTCTCACATCCAAGACTTCCAAGTGCTATCTTCTTTTCAGGGATTGTACCAACTATTGCATACATTTCTCCCCATGCGTGCTACGCTTCATTCCCATTATGTCTATCCCGCTCAGGCCTTACCACTGTAATAGTACCTGGCGAAGAGAAGAGAACAGTGCTCTTCTCAGCTATTACGCAGCGAGTAGTGGTAATTCCTTACCGGCAAAAAAAAAAAACTATTTGGAATAGTCGTCTGTCCTCTTCCACTTGAAGAAATAAACCACACCTTTCTTATAGACTGCTGAAAGCGGGGACATCTACAACAGTAAAACAAGTATTAACTGAAAATCTCGGATTCCTGTCTTTTTTTCTCTCTTTCTTTTTGATATTGATGAAAAAATACTTTACATGCAACAAGATTGTACTGCCTTCTTTAATAACAAGATCCTCTATGGAACTGAGAGCAGTTTAGGCAAAATGTCTGCTACCAAGCAGGCCTCCATTTGTTACTCCGAAGAATAAAGTAGGCCACGCAAATAAGGCACATCTATGTCCCTGTATTGTTTCGCGGATCTTCGACCTTATGTTAATTTGACGTAACTTTCTATAGGAGGGGATCAAAGCTCTGTTAACAATTTATGAGCAAGCACTAGTAGCTTTGCACTTTAACGTCGTAGCTTCGAAAATGATTAATCGAATGACTTTGAGGGGAGGGAAATGTGTCTTACTGTACACCAAAATGGGGGACAAGCAACGTGTATAACTCCAGTGACCAAATGAGAGGACAGTTATGCGTCTTATTGTAAGACAACATGACGGGAAGGCAATGTGCACAACTCCCATGTCAAAATGAGGAGGGGGCAGTGTGTATTACTGTTATGACAAAATGAGGAAGGGGCAATGCAGTTGAAATGAAATGACCATCACTCGAGTGTAATGGTAACTTTAGAACAGGAGTGTGAGAAGTGACAGGAAACGCAAGACGCCACTTAAAAATCTGGATTTACAACTGGATTATTGTATTTTTGTAAGTCTACTTTGTAGCACAAAGCATTTACACATAAATGATAAATATCTTTGTTGGATATACGTGAGAAAGACCAACAAGATGCACGCTTTTCCTCATACATTTATTCCAATTAAACTACCCTCTACATGTTTCGAACAAATAAATGTTCATCATCAGGAGGTTATTTCTGTACACGCAGCATACAGTATTTTACCATGCATCTGCGGGGTGTGATTGTGATTCCAATCACATCGTATTAGAGGCTAGATACCCCATAGATGCACTGTAAAATACTGTATGCTGCGTGTACAGAAATAACCTCCTGGTGATGAACATTTATTTGTTCGAAACATGTAGAGTATAGATAAATTAGAATAAGTTAATGAGAAAAAGTGTGCATCTTTTGGTCTTTATCATACATATGTATCACGATGCACGGTTCAGAGAATGTAAAATCTTTCTTGAACTTTGTACAGGGATTCTTATTGTCACCCCCCAGCTATAGACAATACTTTGCCCCTACCGGTAAGAGCCGGTGCAAAACGTGCCGTGAAATCAGAAAGTCACCATTTCAGTCGCCTGCCCTAGAAGGGACAATATGTGTCTTATATAGTTCAGTACAAAGTTTGGGCTTAAAAAATCACGAAGTTCAAGTTCAACGTCAGTTTGCAGCGAAAAGTATTATTAAGACAGCTTTAATTTATTTCGTGTTTTTAGGCGTGTTCTAAGCGGAAATTAAATTGACAGCGTTATGAATTTTATGTTTTGTTGACCGTGCATCCTGGTATGATCCTTGTAAGTAACCAACTCGACGCACAATTTTTCATGTATGTTTATTTTGTTCTCTACATATTTCGGTCAGCCATGTGCCCATCATCAGGGGAATTACTGTATCAATGCGACACCTGGTTTAGGTCACTTTGTGCAGATGGCCGTCTGGTATGCATACCAGACGCATTGATATAATAATTCTCCTGATGACGGGCACATGGCTGCCCGAAACATGTAGAGAATAGAAATAAACATATATGAAAAAATTGTGCAATTTGGTTATTTACAAGGATCATTATAAATCTTCACAGAAATAAAGGCGATACAATCGACTTGTCTCATTTCTACGCGAGAATACATTGTACCAGTTAATGCCAGAAAATTAATGTCCGCAACACCTCATTTTGTGTTTGAAGTGGGAGATAAATAGACATTAATATATTCGTCACTCAGTAACTAATGTGCTCAATCTATGCAGGCCAGACTGCAAGTTCCTTCCGAAATCCCATCTCATTTTTGGTATTCCAAGCGCACTACTTCTCAGTATAATAAGGTTTAATAACACACTACAGCAAAACCTTAGCAATTGACCAACTTAATACACAAATTCGTGTTTTATAATAAGTTCATTGTATTCCTCTACATGTTTCGAGCACTGTTGTGCTTATCATCAAGGGGTCAAATTGTATTCTACAGCATCTGGTATCGTCACATACTGTAGGTGGCCGTCCGGTGCGCAGGTTGCAACCTGCACACCGGACGGCCACCTACAGAGTGTGACGATACCAGATGCTGTATAATACAATTTGACCTCCAGATAACGAACACAATAGTGCTCGAAACATGTAGAGGAATATAATAAACTTACAAGTCCACTCTCAACCTGCGCACTGGACGGCCATCTACAGAGTGTGACGATACCTGATGTTGTATAACACAATTTGACCTCCTGATGATGAGCACAACAATAGTGCTCGAAACATGAAGAGGAATATAACAAACTTATTATAAAACAATAATTTGTGCATTAAGTTGGTCAGATGCTAATATTATACTGAGATGCACGGTCAGCAAAACATCAAAATTGCAACAAAAGCTCCTTGTGTGCATAACGTAACAAGAAACTTCTCTAATAAGAGATATGAAGTTATTACAGAAGTGTTGTACAGGAGTCACGTCTTATGGGAGGTTTCGTGTTGTCAACTAGTAATTAGTCACTGACATTTCGAGGTATCGTATTGTCTTCATTCTCACGGTGAAGCACTTCAATCAATAACAATTCTTGGATTACTAGGCCCCGAACATGAACGCCCTGCAATCCTTCGAAATTTCTTTCACTATTTACCATCGCAACGTCTTAACGTCCCACAGGTCTTAAGTCCTCAACTGTTCCAATATACATGGACAACTGAATCGACAAATATTTGTTTCTTTGTGATTTCACAAAATCATGGGACTAAACACAAGTCAAAGACTTGCGTTTTATCCTTTTTTTTCACAAAAGACACATACATGAACGTATAATAGTGAAGTATGGGTATATCCTGCTGCTTTATTTCCGATACTACTCGAGATATTGCGATTAAATTTAGAGTCACTTCAGCAGAATCGTCAGGTATTTAATTGGTTATTACTTGATTGCGGTGTATGGGTTACCTGCTTGCAACAAACAGACACACCTACAGCGTACATGTCTACCCCTTTTAATGGTTGTGAGGTGCAAATCGCGACAGATGCAAGCCAAGTGCGACAGTTGTTGCTCGCCAAACTACTTGCGGAAACGCGATGAACTAATTATGGTAAACAAGTAACAATTTAATTGCATTCATCTGCATGAAACGGAAGGCGGCCCTAATTTGCGTCAGTGATACAAGTGTACGGGACTATGTAAGTCTGTCTGTCTGTCTGTCTGTCTACACACTTCCCATATACAAACACACCTGCCAAAAAGGAGGACATGTATGAGGCTTAAGCATCCTGTAAAACTTACCTTCGTATTTTTATCCAATTTTAATTTCTTAAGGAAAATTTAGGTTTACGAATTCAGCAATCTGTGTGTCTCTCTGTTTTAGCTTCCTCCCATTCCACGTTCGAAACTTCTGGTAGATTTTCGCAAAATATTGTACAAAATATTATGCCATTGGAGGCCACCCTGATACAGCACTTTACAAATTCTTACAATCAGTAGCAATATCCATATGATAGACCGGAGAGCTTGCCAAGTGGGAAGGACCGCAGTGGCACTTCAGAAATGCTGATAATATGTAATGGAGAAATATGCAACGTCATTAACGCAACAGTTTGCAGAAAGTCAAACAACAATATGGGTGCCATGCAAGAACTGTCTCCAGCTTTCAGTCTGACGATGAACACCAATGAGATATTGTAGACAGTGGACACACATGTGCATTGCTTATGAAGCTAACTGCACGGAGTACAGTCCTAATCGGGAAGCTACAATTTCCTCTGCCGGTCAAGACACATACCACATTTTATGAAACCCAGAGTTTGTTAACGTGTTCACAAGAGCTGGCCACTTGTCCCTCTCTTCATTTGGGCTGTTTACATATTTAGAAGGAAGGGACCGCGGTAGTACAGTGGTTAAGGTGTTGTGCTACAAATCGGTAGGTCGCTGGTTCGATCCCAGCTGGTGTCAGTGGATTTTTCATTGACATAAAATCCTTCCGATCGCACTATGGCCCTGAGGTCGACCCAGCCTCTAACAGAAATGAGTACCCGGAGTATCTCCTGGGGGTAAAGGCGGCCGGTGCGTAAGGCTGACAATCTTACCACTATCCTGTGCCGTTGTCACGAAATCTGGGAACCTTAACTTCCTGGAATCCTCTGGGCCACTCCAGGCCTGTAATGGGACTGCTTACTTTACCTTTACCTTTACATATTTAGAAGGAGCTTGGCAGGCTATTTCGTTCTAGAAATGGTACATTCTTATTACACTATATATATATATATATCTTATATACCATTACAAGAACGAACCTTATGGATAAATGTGCACTGCTTTGGCCCGTCTAACTACGTCAAACACACCATCTTCCGTAATTTATTCCTTTTTGGGTAATTCCCCGGCGTCTGAGTTCTAATTGCCGACGTTTCGGAACTCGCTATCGGTTCCATCTTCATAGGCAGGTGAATGAAACGTCGGCAATTAGAACTCAGACGCCGGTGAATTACCCAAAAAGGAATAAATTACATTAAAACACGGCGAAAGCTTAAAAACAAGACACCATCTTCCATTAATTTCCCTTTACGTATTGCAACCTAAATTTTAATTTACCACAGAAGCAACATGTATAAAACAATGAAACAAAACACAGTTGTGAAAAGTAAGAGCTCACTTCAGTAAATAAAATTTTATTACTTTTTAAGTGTTTTATCCGGTGTTAGGCTGAAGGTGACCCTTGGGGGTTGAAACGCGTTGTTTTAAAAATGACTAAAAATTATTAAAAATAAAGTTGTGTTAACGGTTTTAACTTATTAACTAATTATACGAAAACGCAACGGGATATGCAACTTTAAAAAAAAAACACATATATTCAGAAACGTTGTTAAATACCCTTCAACGCGCTATAACAAATATAGTCAGAAACGCTGTTAAACAGCAATCCTTCAGTCAATCATCCAATCAACCGTGTTCCACTCTGCAAGAATGTTGCAAAACCTGTACACTATTCAAGAGCTGTAAAATCCGGAACAAAGCGGAAAGGTGGTTTCATCCGGACTGACGTTGGAAGCAAATGATCCTCCAGAACAAAAGCACGACAAATTCACATCTCTTCAGACCGAATACTGGTGCCTATTGTCGTATTCAACACATTACACAGTGCGCAACGCTACAGTTAACTGCGACCGACCATCCACTCAACAACCTGCTGCAATCGTGAAACGAGGGAGGAACCAGCTAAAGCGAAAGGATGGTTCACATTTTGAGAGTGTTCCTTTCTTCCTGTCATGACAAGTACTGACCGCTATTATACATGTCTGAGCCTCTAGGGCGACAATATAGTTCTGCAACCACAGCATTACTGGCGTTTCTTGTCTGCCAAAGTGAAAGCGCAACAAGTTGTTTGCGAGAAGGATAATAGCGTCACACAAAAAGAAGAGTAATGCCATGGAATCAGGAAGAGATTTAATCAGCATCACGAAGCTCCAGTCATTCAAGTCAGACAGTGCAATTCGCACAGAAGACTTGGGGGCTGTCGCCTCAGAAGAAATCAGCCAATAGTTAAACTCCTCATTCAATAGATTAATCAGTAAGCTGAACCCCTTCAAAAAAATAACAAGAGCCAAATATTTTGGAAAGACACTAACAGATCAAAATTTTATTACCAAAGAAATTTACAATGGATTAAACCCTGGGAATACTTGCTAATACTTAGGGATCTCGTCCTTCAGTGTCGTAACTAAAACGTGAAGACTGAAATATAAGAATATAATGCTTACGGATAATTTATACGAGTTGGTCTCTTGCTCTGAGAGACGAATAAGTATTGTCTAAGACGGAAGTTCTGAGCAGAATATTTGGGCCAACACGGGGGGGGAGAGTCAACCGAAGGCATGAGACTAGAGAATGCTGCATAGTGTCTACCTTTAAAATTATTATCTTAACCTTTTGGCGTCGGAATTTTTTTTTTTAATTTTAGCACATCCTGTATATAAAACATGAATAAAACAGGAACCAAATACGTTAGAATTA
>Ga0123355_10016969_pt1 | contig 11491 bp, 10 predicted proteins | sample TergutEmb28metaG_3_FD_89872 | JGI IMG/M metagenome (GOLD analysis project Ga0123355, IMG submission 89872) | Embiratermes neotenicus P1 segment gut microbial communities from Petit-Saut dam, French Guiana - Emb289 P1 | ecosystem: Host-associated > Arthropoda: Insects > Digestive system > Gut ...
GCCGCTTACCCCGAGGTCTTTGGCCATTTTCTTAACGCTGTACTGTCCGTGATATTGACGCATGAACATATACTGCGCTACCGGGGTTTTATCGTGAAAATGGCCATTGCTTTTTTTAAGATTCCGTTGCTTTCACGGAGATCCGCATTCTCTTTTCTCAGCCGGGCAAGTTCCTCATCGCGGGCTTTTCCCTTGCCGGGGAATGCTTTAAGGCCGCTTGCTTTTTCGTCTTCGCTTGCCCGCACCCATTGACCCAAGAGGCTTCGGTCGATGCCAAGCTCTTCGGTAATGCTCTTTATTGTACGTTCACCGCTTAGACACAGTGCAACGGCAGATTCCTTGAACTCACTCGTGTAACTTTTTCTTCGTTTCCTCATGATTTACTCTCCTTCGGTTATCATGAGCTTAACTTTGTGTCCACTCAATCGGGGGAAGTTCACTGCATCGAACGTGCCGAACTGCGCCCTCGCAGCGGTATTTGCGGGCCCGGTAATGGCGAGAGCGTACCCGACTGAGGCAACATTGTTGAGAAGTCCATCTTCCGCATCGTTGCCGTAAATAGTGCCGCTGCTCATGTGGAGGTAGCCGTTGCTCTGCACACCACCGCCAAGGGCGCTTGAGGTGTTGCCGGATATTGTCCCGCCCCGCATCTCGAATATCGAATCTGTTGCGGCGTTATTCACGCCGCCGCCAGTGCCGGCTGTGGTGTTGTCGGAGATTGTCCCGCCGTCCAGGACGAGCCTTCCCCCGGCGTCCACGTTAACTCCGCCGCCGAAGTTGGCAGTGTTGTGGTTGCCGGTAACCGAGGAGCCTTCGTTCATGTACATGGTTCCACCGGTAATCAGCACCAGGGCGCTGTCGTTGTTCTCGTCGCCGTTGCCGCCTTCGCTGCGCCCAACCAGGGTAACGTTCTCGCCCAAGGTCAAGGTTACGCCTTGGTTCACCGTGAACATCGCGCCGTTGGCCGAAAGCCGTATCTCCCTTGTCTCGTCCAGTCCGATGATGGACAGCCGCAAAGCCCCTTCACCTACCGTAAGCGTATGGGGGTCGGTTTCCACGTCCTCGTCAATCAGGAGGAAAAGCGTTCCGGGGTTGGTGTTCACGTACGCCACTACAGCGTCCATGTCGTAAGCCGCAATGGGGGCCGGGGCCGTCCAGACTACGGTAAGCGTCATTTCGCCGCTTACGGTGTCGGTGGCGAAATCCCACGCCTCACCATCGTACTGCCATCCGCCAAAGATGTAGAGGCTGGGCACTGCGTCGCTCCACAGACCCGCCCCTGCGGTAAAGGCCCGTGTCGGTTCTGCCGGCAGGGTTACGGTGTGCCCTTCCGCCACCTGTTGCGGCATAACATCGCTTCCGCCGACACCAGTGTCAAAGGTAACGGTGTACATTACGGCAACCCACCTTCCGTACAGGGTTCTGGGGGCAGTAATCGGCGTGTCAAAGTCAAACCGCGGGGGTGTGAATGCGTCCGTGGTGCACCAGCCGTCAAAGTACTGACCGGATGGCGGGGTCGGTTCTGCTGGCTCGGACACGGTTAGCCCGTTCCGCACCTGCTCTGCAGGGACAACAGTAATGTCGCCGCCAACGTCAAACGTTACCGTGTGGTACACGGGGGCGGCAGGGCTGCCATTGCCGCCGCACGAGGACAGGGCAAATCCGATAAATGCAATTACAGCAAAGACACTAACCGCCCGCTGTACAGTTCGTGTGTTTTTCATTTTGAAAAACCTCCTGTAATTTGGTATATAAAAAAACCGCCCGCGAAAGACCCGCAAGGAATCCTTGAAGGAACGCACGGACGGTAATTTTCCAGAGAAAAAAGAAATAGATGGATGTTCACCGCGCCAAGAAGCCAAGGCGCTATTAGCAGGTTGACGCAACCACCTAATAGGTGGTTGACATACGTTTCAAAGTCTAGAGTATAATTGAGCCGTGAAGCCTAAGGTCTGCCCACAGGTTTGTAGGGCCAAGACACGGGTTTTATCGCTATTGTTCGCCACGTTTTTCGCCATGACCGCTTACATAACAAACAGCATATCCCACAATTCCGTTTTTTCAACATTTTTTCGAAAAAAAATCAAAAAAAGCCAACTATTGGTATGGTACCGGCTGTCTGCAAGACTGTCAATAAGGCAAATACGGAGCCCCCTGCTTCGCCCAGCCTTCCCCGGACAGCCGTGGAGAACTCATGCCCTCTGCGGAGCCCCTCCAGCAATGCCCCCGCCGTGCATGAACCTATAGCATAATGCCCGGCAGGGGAGGATATACGGTTTAAGAAGCCATTTTGCCCAATTTCTTAGGCGAAGGAGACCGAGGCTCCGGAGCCGTGTTCCTTGGGCGGGATTCTTAAACCGTATATCCTCTCCTGCCGGGGCTTTTGGCGGAAATGCTCACACGCGGCGGGGGGGGCGATCCACTGGACAAAACCCGGCTTTTGTTTCATATTTTCATATTATAAAACAACAGGAGAAATTGATATGCTGGAAGAAGCCCTTTCCTACGATGATGTGTTCCTTTTGCCGGGGTATTCTGATGTACTTCCCAGAGACTGCGACATTTCGACCACCCTTTGCGCCGATGTGCGCCTGAATATACCCATTGTTTCGGCGGCTATGGATACGGTAACCGAGGAAAAACTTGCCATCGCCCTTGCGCTGGAAGGGGGCGCAGGGGTAATTCACCGGAACTTGAGCCCCGAAGAGCAAGCCAGACAGGTGGGCAATGTTAAGCGCTATTTGAACTGGGTCATTGACAATCCGGTTACCGTAAAGGAAAAAGACCTTATAGGCGATGTTAAAATGCAGTTGGGCAGATTCAATGTTTCCAGCGCTCCCGTTTTGAACGCCGAGGGGAAACTTGTGGGAATCATTACCGGAAGGGATTTGCGTTTTTGCAAGGACGATTCCCTTTTGGCGGGCGAAGTGATGACCAAAAACCTCATTGTGGAGCGGAACGAGCCATCGGTAGACAGCGCGCGGGAAAAGTTCGGCAAGCACCGGATCGAAAAACTGCCCGTGGTGAATAATCAGGGGGAACTTACAGGACTTATCACCGTAAAAGACATGGATAAACGGGAACTTTACCCCCGCGCCGCCACGGACAAGGCGGGCAGGCTTATCGTGGGCGCTGCGGTTTCTCCCGCCGACTACCGGGAAAGGCTGGCCCTGCTTAAAATGGCCAGAGTTGACTTTGTGATAATGGACACGGCCCACGGGGATTCAAAAAACGTGATAGACGCGGTACAGGACATAAAAAAATCTTTCAATGTGCCGGTAATTGGCGGCAACGTGGTTTCGCAGGAGGGAACACGGCGGCTCATTGACGCGGGGGCCGACGCTGTCAAGATTGGGGTGGGCCCCGGCTCGGTTTGCACTACACGGGTTGTAGCTGGCGTGGGGGTTCCCCAGTTTACCGCGGTTTTGAAATGCGCAGAGGAAGCCGCGCGCTCCGGCATACCCGTCATTGCCGACGGGGGCATCAAGTTTTCCGGGGACATTACCAAGGCAATTGGAGCCGGGGCCGACACGGTGATGATTGGCAACCTCTTTGCGGGCCTTAAAGAAGCGCCGGGCAGCGAGATACTGTTCGACGGCAGAATCTACAAGGAATACCGGGGCATGGGCAGCATGGGAGCCATTCAGGACGGCAGCGGAGACCGCTACCAGCTTGGCAAGGACGAAAGCCCCGTGCCCGAAGGCATTGAAGGCCGGGTTCCCTACAAGGGCGAACTAAAAGATTTTGTCTATCAGTTGATTTCGGGGCTAAAAAAGGGCATGGGGTACTGCGGGTGCAGAACGATAGGGGCGCTTAAACAGTACCGGAAGATTGTCAGGGTTACTTCGGCGGGCCTGAGGGAAAGCCATCCTCACGATGTCTATATAACTCAGGAGGCCCCGAACTACACCAGAAGGGGATAAGCCGTTAACCTGAAAGCCGTACTGGAGCGCGTCTACCGCCAGACCAACACTCCGGGGTTTATTGCCCATGATCCGGTAAAGTTTCCGCACCGCTACAGCTCCGGCCCCGACCGGGAGATTGCCGCGTTTCTTGCCGCAACAGTGGCATGGGGGCGAAGGGATATAATCCTTAAATCCGCCGAAAGGATGTTCGCCCTCATGGGCCCAAGCCCCCACGCCTTTGTTATGGAAGGAAATTACCAAAACCTTAAAGACCGGTGCGTTCATCGCACTTTTTTCGAGGACGATTTGCGTTATTTTTGCCGGGGGCTTAGGGTCTGCTACACCCGCTACGGCAGTCTGGAAGCCCTTTTCGCTTCCGCCGCCAGCATCTGGGAGGGTATAAGCCTTTTCCGTGAAACCGTGGCCCGCGCAAACGGCGGCCCGGCAAAGCAGCCGACATACTCCAAGCACATTGCCGATCCCGCGTCTGGCTCCGCCTGTAAGCGCCTGAACCTTGCCCTGCGCTGGCTTGTCCGGCAGGAAGGCCCCGTGGACTTGGGCCTGTGGAAAACGATTTCCCCCGCCTCGCTTTTTATTCCGCTGGATGTTCACGTTGGCCGATCCGCCCGCCGCCTTGGCCTTCTGCAAGAAAGCCGCAAAGCGAACGACAAAAAAGCGGTTGTCTCCCTTACGGAAGCGTTGCGTGAACTGTGCCCGGAAGACCCGGTGAAGTACGACCTAGCGCTTTTTAGCCTTTAGTGGAGCCGCCCCGCTATCCTGACTGCCCCTTGAAGCAAGCCCCCTCTTGCGGTACAGTGAGAGTATGCCATTAAAAGCGAAATGCCAAGCATTCTTGCTCGTCTTTCTGGTTTTCGGCCTTCCCCATCTGTACGCCCAAGGAGAGGCCGGGGAGGAAGATACCATCTCGCTTGTGGGGCTTACCTTGGGCGAACTCGTAAGCCGCTTTGGTGTGCCCCGGCTGGTGTACGCTTCAAGGGGCGTTGAGGAATGGCAGGACGATGTTGTTTTTGTCTACGACCGGGGGAATTTCTACATCTACAGGGACAGAGTATGGCAGGTGGGCATCAGTTCGTTTCGGGGCATAAACACGGGAGACCCGCAGGGCCTTGTTTCCCTGGTTATGGGCCCAAACGCCGAAACCCGGGGGAGTTCCATTTTCTATCCCCTGCACGTGCGGCCGTGGCCCTTGGTACTGCGGTGGGATATCGACAGCGCCGGCAGGGTCAATGCCATTTTCATTTACCGGCCGGATTTTTGAAAGAGAATGACACTCTTTTGGGGCTTTTATGGGGAAGATATGTCTTTGTCTTACAGGTAAAACCCTCGCCCAAAATCTGGAAATCCTTGACAAAAACCGCGCGTACGTGGATATTGCCGAACTCAGGGTGGATTGCCTTGACCCGGACGAGCGCTTTCTCCTGCGCCGCTTTCCCGGAATGGCGGGCATCCCCGTTATCCTTACCGTCAGGCGGGCCGTTGACGGCGGCTCTTATTTTTCCGGGGAAGCCTCCAGAATAACGCTTCTTGCCAAGGGACTGGCCTACGCCGATGCCGACCGGCGGCGCAATTTCGCCTACGTTGACCTTGAAGAAGACTTGGACGTGCCCAGCCTTGAAGAAGCTGCGCGGGCATTCGGAACCCGGATTATCCGTTCATGGCACAACACCGAAGGAGTTGATGAAAACCTTGCCGGGAAACTCCGCAAACTCAGAAGGATAGGGGACGAGATCGCCAAAGCCGCGCTGACGCCCCGCCATCTGGATGACGTGCGCAGGGTATACCACGCCGCGCGGGAAACCACAGACGTGGACAAGATTCTTTATTGCATGGGGGAATACGGAGCCAACACCGGCATACTCGCCGAACACCTAGGTTCCCGGATAAGCTACACCTTCCCCGCCGCGGCAAGCGATGCCCCCCCCGCGCCGGGGCAGATGGAACCTAGGGAACTGGCGGAACTCTACCGCTTTCACGAAATAACGGATAAGACAAAAATATTCGCCATTACCGGTTATCCGCTTACTGTTTCTTCAAGCTGCCGTTTCTTCAACGCCATATTCAAGATAGAGCAGACCGACGCGGTGTATGTTCCCATCCCTGCCGATTCCATACAATCCATGATGCGCCTTGCCGGGGAAATAGGCATTTCGGGGCTTTCCGTTACGATGCCCTACAAGGAAGACGCGCTCTCCTGCCTTAAGGAAGCATCGAAAGAAGTCCTTTCGATAGGCGCTTGCAATACCATTGTAACCGGCCCCAATGGATGGGCGGGATACAACACGGACGCCGCCAGTTTTTCCGGCTCGCTATTACAGTTTATTGGGCGCAAGGATTTGCGGGGCCGCAAGCTAACCATAATCGGCGCGGGAGGCTGCGCGCGGGCGGTCGCCGCCGAGGTGTACCGCCTTAAAGGAAAGGCGCTTGTTCTTAACCGGACTGTCGCCAGAGCCCGCGCCCTTGCCGAACCCTACCGCTTCGCATGGGCGGGGCTGGACAGCCGGGGGGCCGACCTGATGGAAAAATACTCCGGCATAATAATTCAGGCAAGCTCCGTTGGCATGACCCCCAACGCTGACGCAGACCCGATAGCGTTCTACAAGTTTTCGGGCCGGGAAATTGTGATGGACGTTATCTACAAGCCCGAAAAAACCGCCTGCCTTAGGCGCGCGGAAGAAGCGGGCTGCCGCATCCTGAACGGTCATGCCATGCTTTTGGGGCAGCTTCGCCAGAAATACACGTACTTTGTGAACAAGGAATTCCCCCCCTCCCTTATTTCCCGGGTGGGGGTTTAAGCTGGGGCAAAATCATGAAGGATATGGGTGGAATGAATATGGACGCGATGGATCAAGCAGCGGTTAAAGAAATGGCTGGAAGGGCAGCGGTGGAAGCCTTGGTAAGAAGCGGCATGAAGCTGGGGCTGGGAACCGGCTCTACCGCCGTTTTTGCGGTGCGGCACATCGGCGATCTTTTGGCGCGGGGCAAACTCAGCGGCATACGAGCCGTGCCCACCAGTTTTCAGACTGCCATAGAGTGCGAAAAATGGGACATTCCCCTTTTCACCCTGAATTCAAGGGAGATAGGCGGGACGCTAGACCTTACGATTGACGGGGCGGACGAGGTTGACCCCCAAAACCGGCTGGTAAAAGGCGGCGGCGGGGCCCTTCTTCTGGAAAAAATCGTGGCATACGCCTCCGCCTCCTACGCCATAGTCGTGGACGAATCCAAACTGGTCAAAGCCCTTGGCGTCAAGTTTCCGGTTCCGGTAGAAGTTATCCCCGGCGCGAGAATCCCCGTAACGCTGGCCCTTGAAAAGCTGGGGGCGCAGGTAACGCTTAGAGAGGCGGTGCGCAAGGCCGGCCCGGTAATCACCGACCACGGCAACTTGCTTTTGGACATACGCTTTGCAATCCCGCCCGACCCTCGCGCGCTGGAGGCGGAACTTAACCGCATCCCCGGCGTGGTGGAAAACGGCTTTTTCACGGGGCCCCATGACCGCAGCCTGCTTCCCAGAATCTTTGTCGGCAGGGCGGACAACCCGGTTTAACTTACCGCCGGAATGTGATATACTGCCCCCACGAGGTATCAATGAACGAGCTTGTCATTACCGCAACCCGGTCAATGAAAGATTACGCTTCCCGGGTTGTGAAGTATGTGACAAATAACCCCCGCTTCAGCGACATGGAAGAAAGCGTCAACGGAGTGGAAATTCTCAGCACGGAACGTTTTGCCGATGGAGAACTGGAAGTGTCCATCAGGGAGTCCGTCCGGGGCAAGACGGTCGTGCTTTTTGCCAGTTGTGCCCGCAATGACGCGGGGCTGGGGGTCGAGGAAGCCAAGCTGGAACTTTACCACGCCGTGGATGCCCTAAAGCGCTCGCAGGCGGGGGACATAGTCGTGTTTGAGCCGTTTATTTCCTGTTCCCGGTCGGACAGAACCACCCGCCGCAACTCGGTGGGCCTGTGGATTCACTTCAAAATCCTTTCCAGCCTTGGCGTTACGCATATTCTTACCTACCAGCTCCACTCAAATAAATCTGTGTCCATGCTGGACCCGACAATCTGCACCATCGACAACCTTCCCGTTCTGAACCTGCTGGAACGCTACCTCTGCGACACCTACATACGGGACATCAAAACGCTGGAAGAAGAAGTTCGCCCCCGCTGGGCTTTCTGTTCCGTTGACGCTGGCGGGGAAAAATCGGCACGGGAATTTGCCAACGCCTTTGGCGCACCCTTGGTTGTGGCCCACAAGCAGCGCAGTTATTCCAAGGTCAACACGGTCGAGTCCATCAACATTCTTTCCGCGGAGCCCGTGGAAGGCAAAGTGCTGTGGATCGTAGATGATATGATTGACACCGCGTCTTCCGTGGAAACGCTGATTCGCGCGCTGGCCCCCCTGAGCCCCAGGGAAATAAATATCATCGCGCCCCACGCGGTTTTTTCCCCGCCCGCCGCCGAGCGCTTAAACGGGCTTGCGCGGGAGGGCCTTCTTAACCGGATTATTGTAGCCGACACGATTAACGTCTCCGCTTTTTCCGGCGCGATACCCGGCATAGAAGTAGTCCCCTCTACAGAGCTTTCCGCCAATATCGTCCGTATTCTGGTGTTGAAGGGCTCTTTAAGTAAGTTAATGCTTCCCTTTAGCGCCGAAAAATACCTGAAATCGCCGGGCTTGTTCAGCGGTTAGCTTTAGCTGTGCAGGTAGCGGCAAAAAAAACGGGTTGCCGCCCCCACGGCAACCCATCAATTATGAGCCTTTTTTTAAATTAAGCTGTTCAGAAGATGGAGGTCCGAACAACCCGTATACTTTGATACTATTAGCACAAACCTTCATACGAAATACCCTAAAGCAGAAAAACTTTGTCGCAAAATACGCCCTGTTTTGCGCCGTGCCGACTGACACTATCGCTCTTTTTGTGCTAGGCTGAATAAAGCATCAACACGGCCCGGAGGCAGGAAATGGGCGTACTTGTAATAAGTTTCGATTCCGTTGGCGATACTGTGTTTCAGGCTATGGCCGGGGACAGCGAGCGCTACCCCAATGTCGCCGTGTTCAGGCAGGAGGCGTACTATCAGGGGGGCATTAAGACTGTTTTTGTGTCGAATACCTACCCTGTTCACACCACCGTTTCCACGGGCAGGCAGCCCAAAGACCACGGCATTATATCTAATCTGCTGCCGCCCCAAAAAAATGGCTGCCGCCCTTGGGCGCAAATGGCAAAATACATAAAAAGTCCAACCATTTGGGACGCGGCAAAGAAAAAAAAACTGTCCACGGCGGCTATGCTTTGGCCGGTAACCTGCGGCGCGGATATTGATTACCATATGCCGGAGGTGCATGTGGAAAAGGGCCAGAATTTGCTGCTCCGCAGTCTGCGGTACGGGAGCGTGTTGTTCCAGCTGTCCGCCCTTTTCAGCTACGGCGCGGGGCTTGTTAAAGCCCTTAAAAGCATAAGGCGGGGTAGCGCGGGGCAGCCTGATCTGGACAATTTTACCACAGCCGTAACCTGCGGCGTGTTAAGGCGCAAAAAGCCTGACCTTGCGCTGGTTCACCTGATAGCTTACGATACTCTGTTTCACTATGCCGGTTCCGGTGGCAGGGAGATGGACATTGCGAAAAAGGCAATGGATACCAATCTTGGCAAGCTCCTTGAAAGCGCGAAAGACTACACGGTGATTGTTTTTTCTGACCATTCGCAGATAGATGTTGATGAAAATGTAGACTTAAGCGTATTGTACGGGGACACAGTTTTTGAGCAGTGCGGCGGCTGCGCTTTTTTAAGCGGGGAACCGGAGGGTCTGGAACGGGAGCCGTGGTTTGGGCGCTATCTTTCAAAGGAAGAAATGAAAGAAAGCGGATATATGTACAAGCCGGTTTTTGGCATCGCCGCGAAGCCCGGTTATGTGTTTTCGGAAAACGGCGGATACAAGGGCGCTCATGGCTACCCGGCGGATTATGAAGGCTACCGTGTATTTTATGGTGTCAGGGGCAATAAATTCACGGCGGGCCATGAACACCAATGGCTGAAAGGGCACATAACAGACGTAACGGCTATTATCGCGCGGGAACTCGGCCTTGACATGGATATTCCAGAGGAATACGGCGAGGGGTGAACAAAACAAGGAAGCTGATGTGAGAAATTTCACAAAAGAAGAACGCAGTTGGGTACTGTACGATTGGGCCGAAGGCGTGTTCACCACGATCATGATGGCGGCGGTTTTTCCCGTTTACTTTGTGAGTGTTGCCGGGGGGGAAGGCAGTCCGGGCAGTATGTGGTGGGCCATCGGGCTTGTTGCGGCAAGGCTTACGGTGGGCATCGCCGCCCCGTTTTTGGGGGCAGTGATTGACTACAAGGGCTACAAGAAGCGGCTTTTTGTTATATTTTTGGGCGCGGGTGTGTTCTTTACCGCATTGGCGGCGGTGGTAAGTTCATGGCAGCTTTTGCTTGTAACATATGTTTTTGCCAACATTTTCTGGTCTGTCTGCAATCAGATTTACGACAGTTTTTTGCCCGACATTACGACAAAAGATCGCATGGACAGGGTAAGCGCCACGGGCTTTGCTATGGGCTACATAGGCGGCGGAACCATACCATTCATGTTAAGCATAGCCCTTCTTTTGTTTGGCGAAAATTTCGGCATAGACACCACGCTGGCGGTAAGAATATCGGTGGTAATGACGGCGGTGTGGTGGGCGGCGTTTTCTATCCCCATAATAAAAAATGTCCACCACAAATACGGAGACGACTTGCCGGAAAAAGATTTTTTCAGGCAAACGTTCAACAACATGGTGGATACCGCAAAAAAAATCGCAAAAAACAAAGCGGTGCTTACATTTATGATTGCCTACTTTTTTTACATAGACGGCGTTAGCACCATTATCAACATAGCCACGGCCTATGGAGCCGAACTTGGCCTGCCCGCCACAGGCATGATAGGGGCCCTTTTTTTGACACAGTTGGTGGCTGTTCCCTTTAGCCTTCTTTTTGGAAGGCTTAGCGGAAAAACCAATCCCCTGAACCTGATTGCCGGCGCTATAGTAATGTACTGCGTAATTTCCAGCGTGGGCTTTGTAATGGGTTTTGGTCTTGAAGAAGGCTTTTTTGGGACGGACACGGCCCTGATTCTGTTCTTTACGCTGGCCTTTTTGGTGGGCACTGTTCAGGGGGGTATTCAAGCCATTTCACGCTCCACGTTCAGCAAGCTCATACCGCCGCAAGAAAGCGGCGAGTATTTCGGCTTTTTTGAAATATTCGGAAGGTTCGCCGCAATAATTGGCCCTTCGATCTACGCTCTTGTTCTCGCGGTTACAGGCAGAAGCAGTTTCGGGATTTTGTCGATTACGGTGGTGTTTGTAACGGGCCTTGTAATCCTGCTTAGAGCCCGCAAGCTTGTTGTGTTTGAGAGATAACCCCCCGCCGCGCGTGAGCCAACATTTCCGCTAAAAGCTCCGGCAGGGGAGGATATACGGTTTAAGAAGCCCGCCCAAGGAACACGGCTACGGAGCCTCGGTCTCCTTCGCCTAAGAATTTGGGCAAATGGCTTCTTAAACCGTATATCCTCCCC
>Ga0123355_10016972_pt1 | contig 11489 bp, 10 predicted proteins | sample TergutEmb28metaG_3_FD_89872 | JGI IMG/M metagenome (GOLD analysis project Ga0123355, IMG submission 89872) | Embiratermes neotenicus P1 segment gut microbial communities from Petit-Saut dam, French Guiana - Emb289 P1 | ecosystem: Host-associated > Arthropoda: Insects > Digestive system > Gut ...
GAACACCCTCCCGAAGTCTGGTCCGTTCCTCCTGTTACACCCTGTATATATATATATATATATATATATATATATATAGTAGTGTAACTGTATCTCGAGGGGGACACTTTGTTCGACTCTCGTCGCTATAACTTCTGTAACTGCCTACTGTAATACAACATCTGAATTATCTACAAGTGGTCTTGAAGTAATTCTTCAGTGTCCTAACGGATCCTTCTACAAGACAACCGCTCGGTCTTCAATAAGATCCCAACTCCAGCTCCCAAGGATATAACACTATTCCAGTTCGCGACTTTCTCTCGCGCATTGGAGCGAGTTGGTGTGGCTTCAGTACACGTAACTCAGTGCCTAACGAGACGTGTACAGGCTTGCGTCCTGCGAGGGGCAGACACAAGTCCACAATAAGTGCAAATCCAAAGGGGAAACAGTACTGACTAGACACGTAAACAGGGTACATAATAGTGCGACAATTATAGGAATTGTGTCAATGTTATCAGTGTAATTCTTCAGTACTCATCAGACCTCCGTGTTGCAACAATACGTTAAGCCTAGCATCCTGCACCGGCAGAAGAAAACCAACGTTACACAGCTCTCAAGGGGACTAGCATGTGCAAATGTGTCGTTGTGGTCATTAGCTTGTGTCGCAAATTGAAAAGTATATTCGCAAATTTTTGTTAACTGCATGAGACAGTCTTGCATAAGGAAATGTACTATTTAAGACAGATGTAGTTACTACAGCGTATACCTTATTAATACTGCAAAAGGCAGTTTAAATTAGTAACAACTGTATATTGTATATCCACAAGTGCTTACTACAGTGTTTATATCAGTCCAATGATTTATGTTATGCAGGGTAACAAGTGATTCACTATATTCAAACAAATTATCAAGAAGGGTTCTGTGAAGTGTTCAAATATAATCAACCAATAACATCGAGGGTCATACAGAGTCATGAGCAACGTCAAATATTTGGCAACTCTGCAACATCAAACGATTGAGTATAGTTTGGTAGGTGGCGCCAACCACTGTCATATCTTTGAGGTATGGCGTCAGTAGCTTGCATCACGTGACCATAAACAAGTGATACAAAATGGCTGAACACGATGTTTCGTTTCGGCAGTGCCGCCATTGAATTTGTTAAAGAGGAGATTCCTGCTGCTGATATTCACCACAGAGTTAAACGTGTGTATGGAGATGTGTGTATGGGTGCTAGCAGTGTTAGACGATGGGTAACGCATTTTAGAGATGGGAACACAAGCATCCAAGAACAGTCTCGTAGCATTCGCACTCGAACAACCTCAACTGCACCAAACAAGAAGAGTGATGAAATCATTAAGGAAGTCAGACTGTGAAGCTGCAAGCAACTGCAACAAAACTTGGAATAGGGCACAATGAAGCTTAGGTTGTCGGAAAATTTGTGCCCGTTGGGTACCGTTGGGAGACGATAATTTTTTACTCAGTATTGTGACAGGCAACAAAAGTTGGATTCACCGTGTCGACCCTGAAACGTAGAAGCAGAGCTTGGAATAGCATCATTTGGATTCACCAACAAAAAAGAAACGAAAGACAATGCCATCACCTAACAAGATTCTGGGCACCGTCTTCTGTGATGCAGAGGGGTTCATCTTGATTGAATATTTGGAACCTGGGAAAACAAATACTTCTTGTCATGTCCACACTAGTAAGTTTCGTCGTGCATTGCGCGATAAACATTGCGGAAGAAAGGTCATCCTGCAGCACAATAACGCTCGGCTTCACACTGCTCGTTAGACCTTGGAAAAAAAGAGAACATGGGTTCGGATGTTCTCCCTCACTCTCCGTTCGGTCCTGATCTTGCACCCTCCGATTACCAACTCTTTGGTTTTGTGAAGAATCAGATGCGAGGCCGACATTACGAGACGAACGAGGCACTCCAGACAGCCATGCCTCAATGTCTTCGGGCAGCTGGAACGGAGTTCTAACGCAAGGGAATATTCAAACTTCCAGAAAGGTGGGAAAAATGTGTACAGATAAACCAACATTATGTAGAAAAAAGCAGACGTCTATGGATTAAGATGATGTACTTGTTTTTTACATAACAATATATTTTAATTTATAAAAGAACTGTTGCTCATGACTTTTGGTATGACCGTATTAATAAGACTAATCCCTGTTGAAGCAGCAAATACTGACGAACAATTATCCATGTTAAACTCATCCGAGTCACTGCATACTGTAAAAGGTTTATCGACAACACAAGGCCAACAGGCAAAAAACCACCGTTTCAACACAATGTGCAAGTGGTGTGCTGGACCATTGCCACCATCTGTGAAAGCCATAACCTGTAGTTGCGATCCGTTGGACAGTGCGAATGTGTACAGTTAAGTAAAAAACGCGTTCAAAGAATTTTAGTGGTTTTGGTCACCTTCAAATGACCCGTTACTGAAACGTTTTTGAACTTGTGAGTGCAGCGGTTCCTTGTTCGTTCTGAAGTTCGACACTGTTCAAACTAAGATGGCGTCCATTATGGTAACGACTGTTTCATATGGGAGTAAAAAAAAGGTGATGTGTACACAATGTAGAGGTGAAGTGAATGAAATGAGGTCTGTGAATTGCTACAAAAAATAGCGAAAATATTATGACTGATAATTTGCCAAACCTAAAGAAATATGGCTGAAATAAAAAATCAGCCCAGAGATCAGTAAAAGAGGTTCTATTGTGAGAAAGAAATGTAATTTTAGCCAAAATTACCTGTGTAATAGAATCAGAGAAAGGAAACTTGGAGAGTGAAAGTGAAAAGAGGTGGTAAAAGGACAAAAATCTCCACACATAAATGAAACTAAGTTTTACTAGATATTGGTGATAAATAAACGCTATGAAGTACTTACTGACAAAGATGGGAAGCATGTAAATACCCATGGACTGTAACAACCACAAGAACTAAAATCCAAAGGGAAACGCTGAGTGAGGAAAGGCTATAAAGATAAGAAATAGAATTTAATACTGGGGGATAGCCATGCAGAATGCCAAGAGTACTGCTACAGAGCTGAAGAAATATTTCCTGTTCTGAAGGAGAGCTTGAATGTCACGGAAAACTCAAAAGATGAAACTTACTGTGAAGAGACAACGGGATGGACTAACAAAAATTGATGTGAAGAGGTCAGCACTCTTCCCTCAGTGGTTAACTCCTAGCTCCACAATGTCCCTGGAAGTTCTGCCAGGTTCGAATGAGACAATACGACCTAATGATGCACATGAAGTCAGCATAAAGCTGAAGGCACAGTTTTGGTTCCTGACTCTCGACTATATAATTTCATTTTGCAGATTGTAATTATACAAAGTGTTATTTGGTAATAATGTTCATTTAGATTATAGCAGGTAAGTTGCTGTGGATTGATTTATTACGTAATGAACGTAAAATCTGCGTATTGGTTGATATTAGAAACTTAAAAATTTTATTACTTCCATATCCACGAAGAGATCAATCACTTACAGCCGCGAAATCAGCAATAATTACTAAGTTTACTAATCTTTAACTATGCTTGAAACCGGCAGTGACCTGATCAGACAGTTATAATTTTAGGAATGCATGATTTGTCTACCTCTCTCCATAAAGCCTAGCGCAACTAGGTAAATGACCTCACTCATTAACTATTTACAATCCAGAACTTTGGAAACCTAAGTTTGAACCCAGACCTACAAAACTAACTGCTACAAAATTTGGTACGTTACAGGGTTTCTTCGGAATGTGTTAGGAGCCGAAAAATTTGTTCAACACTTATATCATGCTGTTACATTTCTGAAAGACGGATATTGTTTTGACCAGTGGTGCATAGCGCATAGCAATGAACATTGAATTAAGTACGAACCACGAGATAATTTCTACTAATAGAGCAAAAACACTTTCGGTTGAACAACAAAAGAAAGAATTTACTCCAATTTCTGAGCTTAGACAGACTGAAACATTTTTGCACGTTTTGGAGAAAAGACATGATTTTCATTAAGTTCTACCACTACTTGACCGTCCACGAGCACTAGTAAACTTTGGTGGCACTATTTTAAAAGCGCTGTTCGGAACCGCGACAGTCTTTGATACTCATTCACTGCATGGGCATACGTCATGAGACACAACTTCAAAATTCCGACATAACTCACTCCTTGTCCAATCAACTAACTTACATGAAGAAATTAAATAAGCTACGAAGATAGACACTGATGCCATTGCCAATTTGTCTAACATTATCAAAGATAACATGGGTCAATCGCATGATAAATTCCAAAAAGTTGCCACATACATACTATGTCATAATAGTGAATTTACCTTAAATACAAAGACGTACTCGGTGCCTCCGAAATCAAGTACTTAGAACACTCGCTTTCGGCCCGAGGTGTGAAGGTACTTCCGGATACGGTCGCCTCCATTCAGCGATATCCAAGGCCCAATAATTTGAGGTCATTAAGCAAATTTATGGGTATGGTACGGTTTTATGCCCGTTTCATTCCGGGATATGGGGATGTAGCTGCCCTCTTCCACGGATTAAAGAAAAAGGGCGTCCCGCTTCTCTGGCGGGAGGACACCAGACAGATTCTGAGTCCTTGAAGGGCGTTCTTTCCAAAGCCCCTGTTCTCAAAATTCCTTATTTTAGTAAAGAATTCATCTTGGTCACAGACGCCAAGGATCCTGAAGTTTTGACCGTCTTTAACCAGACAGTGGGTGAGGAATTGGCACCATTTCCTATTACCGTCGCATTCTGACGCCGAGCGGAAATACAGTACGTACGAAAAAGAATGTCTGGCGATTATTTGTGGGTGTGAGAAATGTCGTGTGTATCTGGAGCATAAAGAATTCGTGTTGCATTGGGACAATTTCGCACTGTGTTGGCCCTTAAAGGAAGTGAAGGACGTGGGCCGTCTTGGCCGATGGATTTTACGTCTAGCTCCTTTCAAAGTCAAGCACAGCCGCTGCAAGTAAAATGTGGTAGCGGACGCTTTGTCTCGCATTCTATTTTGTTTATTTATTGTAATGCTTATTGTTACAGATGTCTCATGCAAATGACGTTGGGTAAATATTCGAGATCAGTTCAAGAAACCTTTAAACAGACGAAAGACCAAAAGTGGACAAGCGGCTGAATCGAATGTAAAGAAATATAAATGAGGACCTTTTGCAATTTTTGATGCCTCATATTAATGAACGATCCACCATTTCTAGTATACAGCAACCTTCCGAGAATGACTCGGACATGGTGAATTCTCAGGTTATGGCATCTGCTGACGATGAGACGCGTCAAGAAATCAGTGCAAGTAACAGGAATGCTGATATCCACCAACCTGAAAACCCACGAAAGAAGAGGAAGATCGTACTAACTGAGACTGCTTCAAGTGCATTGATAAAATACATAACTGAAAACAATAAAAAACAAAACGATTATAAGCATCCCATTGATGCATTTGTGGAAGGTTTACCCACTACTCTGAAAAACCTTCCACCTTACTATCAACACTTGGCAAAAGGAAAAATATTTTCTGTTGTGCAAGAAGTAGGTCAAGCACTTTTCTTCTCACCTGCTAAAACACACTCTAGGCGTGACTCTGGGACGACCCGCCACTAAATTTACGCACTTGCAGCCGATGGACAATTCGTCCCCAGCTATGGAAACTGCTGATATTAATATTATTGGTTTAACACCCCAGCAACCTTCTACACTCACTTCATACTTTGAGAACTCTCATACACATTGCAATTAGATGACTTGGGTTTTCATAATGTTGTATGTGATGATTCAGTTTGCGTTTTAACTTCTTTAATATTAACATGAATGTTTTCTTAAAATTACTTCGTTTTTAAATTTTTTCTTCATTAATATAATACATTATTTTTCAACTTACGCATACTGCCAATATTTCCTTAGGTGATATAGGCTTTTGAAATAAGTAATTGGCTCACTTTCTTGAGTAGAGCAAAAAAACATTGTTCATCCGAAAATACCCATCTTTATTTATGTTTATTTCCGCTTGGGGTCAAATGGACCCCATTGTACCTTCCATGTAATATAGATAATTGTCTGCAAAATGCAGAAAACACAGTATGTGTAAAAATCTGTCACATGTCATGTTCTCGCTGTAAAAACAGTCTACCATTTAGAGTTATAAACAAAGCTAGAACACATTAGTCAGCTGGGGAAAAATGCGCAGTTGCTCTGCGTAAGACATATAGGTCACGGTATTGTGAGATCATTCTGGGTACACAGAGGAGAACACTGATCTTCAAGAGTCCTGCAACATAACAAACCTATGCAGTGGTATCATATAGGAGTGAACAAAAATTCCTCCCACCATCGACACACTGTTTGTGACATCTTTACAAGTCCTTCGGTCTCACTGTTCAGAAAGCGTTCGGTGGCAAAGGGATCATGGCAAAACGATGGGGATTGTTGTGCAACGACGTTCTGGTGTGTGTACATATGTAAAGTCACATCGATAGTGAACATGAGGTCGATATTGAAGATAGTTCGAGCTGGGATGAAAGTGACCCCGAGTCCAAAGAACTGTCAGATTCCTACAGTGAAATAAGTGCAAATGAATCAGATTCGGAAGAAAAGCAAGATGTTGACAGTGGTGAAATTCTTGGAAAAGATGGATATGTGTGGTCGCAGAAGCTGCATGCTGACAGAAGAACACCGATGCGCAATATTGTCAAAGAGAAACCAGAACCGAAAGGGAATGGATGTCAAGGAGACACACCCTTGAAATCATTTGAGTTATTTTTCGATGACGCCATGATAACAGATTGTGACATGGACTATCCAGAAGATTTAAAATGTGAAAAACAGTTACACAAGCAAACCTGGATTTTTGTACAATACAAGCGTGACAGAAATTCACGGACTCATAGGCACCCTGCTGTTCTTGGGCGCTACAAAGAACTCCAAAGAAAGTACTGCAAGCATTTGGGCAAAAGGTGGTACTGGCAAGCCAATCTGCATGGCAGCGAAGAGTCAGAAGCGTTTTTTGTTTCTTGTGTATTGCTTATGCTTTGACGATTGAACCACGAGGGCCCAGCGAAGAGCCGATGACAAGTTGGCACCTATTCGCAACATATACGACAAATTTGTCGTATAGTGTGAAGCAAACTACAGTCCAGAAACTAGTTGCACAGTTCATGAATCTCTCCATGGATTCAGAGGAATACGGCATCAAGGTATATGTTCTGGCTGATAGCAAAACCTTCTACTTGGTTTCTTCAAAAATTTACACAGGAGCCGGCACTCATGCACCGGGATTTCCAGTCCCACCCCCAAGCTGTTCTCGATTTGGTTTCGTCAGTTTCGGGAACAAGCAGAAACATTACCACTGACAATTATTACACATCAATTCCTCTGGCCAAGGAGCTGAAATCCCGAAAGCTCAATTTGGTTGGCACGATGAAAAAGAACAAAGCGCACATTCCACCCAGCTTTTTGGCGAAAGCAGATGAAGGAACAGTTCAATACGCATTTGACCATGCAAACAATTTCACTCTGTTGTCCGTTGCTCCAAAAAAAAACAAGAGGATCGTCTTCCTGTCCACTATTGATTTAGAAAGAAAGAGAGATGAGGATACTGGAAAAGAAGAAATAAACGTATTTTACAACCACGAAAAAGGTGGTGTTGACAGTCATGATCAAATGTGCAGCTTGTACACCACGGCAAGAAAAAACAAACCATTGGCAAATGAGGCTCTTTTATGGAATAACTGACATCGCTGCCTTGAACGCATTTGTTATTTTCACTGAAAATGTGCCCAACTTTGGAGAACATAAGAAAGAGAAGCGACAAAAATTCTTGAAGGAACTGGCCATTACTTTGATCATTCCACATGCACGTCAGAGATTCGAAGTGCAGCAAACACCGCAAGATGTGAAACAGGTCATTCGCAGTTGCGGCATTTTACCGGCACCCTCACCAGCTCCAAGCACCATCCAGTGACATTCAGCATAGCGCAAGAGATGCTACACTTGTCCCAGATCAAAGGACAAGAAAACCAAATTCATCTGTAATAAGTGCAATAACTTTTTGTGCGAACAGCACAGCAAAAGGTTGTGCAACCAATGCCAGGAGTAAAAGTTGGACCTACAGATAATGATACTGTATGTAAAATAATCAGAAAATCACATGAAGTGTTGTGGAATATTGTATGCATTTTGTAATACATTTTCTGTATATTTCTCTATCTGCTTCTATATATTCGAAAGTTCCTAAGACAAAGTCGGCCCTATTTGTCGATATTGAGTACAAACCTGTGTTCTGAAATATTATTTGGAGAAAAGGAACATTGTAATAAACTGGGTTTATATTCTGTTTTTTACAATGGGGTCACACTGACCCCATGGTACTGGTAACGTAACTTTTTTCATGGTACCAGAGCAGGGTTAAATGTATCTAGTTAATCTGTTGCTTACAGTACTGTTCAGTTGTACAGAATATAAGTAATATCACAGTGTTATGCTTGGTATCTGCCGCTGTACCCTGTACGTTAATACACGACAATGAGAGACCAGTGATTCGGGCTCAATCGCCCAAACGTCTGCTGGCGTTCCTTTTCAGTACCGAGTCCCTTTGGGCTATACTCATGTTAGGGTTACGACCCCTGGGGCTCACGTTCTAGCAATGCGCAAGCCGTATCTTCGACCCTGGCGCAAGGCAACACCGGAAATAATACAGCTGAATTACCACCGTTAAGTTGCAGTGCTAATCCAATGTTTAATTACATTGTTTATCACAGGCTGCCTCATTCCCTGCGTCATCTCTTTAAAGAGGTCCCATTTGTGGATGGAATTGAAGACCTCATTTTGAGTTCTTGCTAAAGGCTCTTACAATACACCAAGCGGGTCAAATGGAAAACCAGACAATTTTTGAGATCATGTAACCTAATTGCCGTTGGTGAAATGTTAACTTGCGCGAGTAACGCTGTAGTGTGGAGATGTACGAGGGAAAGTCAAAAATTATCCGCACTTTTGCCATAACACATCTTTAGGTTTGTCAAACTGCCTTCTGCGCACGCATGCTTAGAGTTGTTACTACTGCGGTCACGTGATCGAAGTTTGACCTTGATCGCGTCATTTTTCTGGCTTCTGTTTCAGTGTAAATATGACCGCTCTGCTAGCAGTATGCACCAAGGAGGAACAGAGCAGTGATCCGATTTCTCTGGTCGGAAGTTTTGCCAGGGGCTGAAATCCATCGGAGGCTTTCAACACAATACGGGGACAGTGCTCTACCACGTAGAAGTGTGTATGAGTGGATCGAGAAGTTTACGTGTGGTCGGACAAACGTGATGCATGAAGAGGGAGCAGGACGCCCGTCAACCTCCATCACTGACGAGAAGATTCAGCAAGCTCGAGAGATGGTAGGGCAAACCAGCAAGTTGCCATCGATGAGGCAGCATGTTCTCTACAGATTAGTCATGGTTCTGCCTATCAAATCATCCACAACGAGCTAGGGTTCCATAAAATCTGTGCGAGATGGGTGCCAAGAGAGCTTACCGCAGAGCACAAGCGCAAACGTGTTGAGATCTGCCAACGCTTACTCGACAGCTATAAAAATGAAGGCGAAGAATTTTTAGCAGAATAGTCACAGGAGAAGAAACGTGGGTCCATCACTTTGAGCCAGAATCCAAAAGGCAAAGTATGGAGTGGAAACACCCGGGATCGCCAGCGAAGAAGAAATTCAAGACCCAACGTTCCGCGGGAAAGGTGATGCTAATGCTTTTTTATTGGAAGACTACCTGCAAAAGGGGCATATGATCAACAGTGCAAGATACAGTGATTTGCTGGCCAACAATCCGAAGCCAGCAGTTTGCACCAAACGCCAAGGCTATTGTCGAAGAAAGTGTTGTTGTTGCATGACAATGCACGCCCACACACGGCCAGCCACACCGTTGAAACCATTAATCATTTGGATTTCGAGGTGCTGGAACACCCTGCCTACAGCCCAGATCTCGCCCCTTCCGACTACCATCTCTTTGGACCACTCAAAAATGCATTACGAGGTCATCGATTTTCTACGGACAAAGAAGTGCGGGAAGCGGTGCATAAATGATTGCGCAACCAAGCGAAAACCTTCGTGGAGGGAATACGCAAGCTTGTGGACCGCTGGACCAAGTGGACCGAAAAGGAAGGAGACTGTGGAAAAATGACGTACTTGTTCAGGCCTACATTTGTGTAAATAAATTGGAAAAACAAGAGTGTAGATAACTTTTTACTTTCCTTCGTAATTTCAAACTCCATTCCCAGATACTGGGGCAATTCAAACCTGTGAGACAGCTCTTTCAATTAAGATCTGAGAGGTGTTAGATGCAAACCGAGTCACTTGCTGCTTATGTGCAATGTGTTTATGATTGGGCTCAGTGAAACATAATCGTGAAAGTGAAGCGCAGGTTGTTGCACCTATTGTGGAGGGACTTACACGTCTCAATGGGCTCGCTTTGTTTTTCAGGGTCTTCCCACCACCTTTTTTCGGATTTAGAACGACAGATGGTTGTGGATCGCATCAATGTGTTTGCCGATCAGATGAGAACTACACGATTTACTGCAGCAAACTTCAGAGTAATTGAGTCTCACCACTCGACCTTGAATCCAAGGTACCTGCAGTTTCCCACGACTCAGAAGCCAAGTAAATCTCTTGTCTGTTTTTACTGTGTTAGGAAAAGGTGTTTTCTGCGTTTTGCCCACATGCGTAAAAAAGACCACAAGGCTGCTACATCCAAGCCATGAAGACATTTGAGGGCCAGTAAGATTGTTGGCGTTTTGCCTGGTTTGCAGCCGAAGATAGTCCAAATGGAAAATTTATGACTGCCAGTTCTGCTTGATTTTGGGAACGATGAGGTCATTAATATCTTTCAATCACTTTCAACAGTTAAGCCTTACATACTCCAAGCTTCAGTTTTTACTGACAGAGTTGGTCTGTGTAACGGCGTTGGAGAAGTTTGGGAGTTATAGTTCAGATTAAATTATTCCTTAAAATACAGGGGTGTTCATGCTGAGGACAAATTTTGTGTAATGGTTCTATAAAGTTTTGAATTCTTATGTTGGTAGTACTTGCAATGTCTGCGTTATACAGTCCATTTCACTGTGACACGCATTCGAGTGGTGCTCGCTGAGTTTCGTGTGCATTACACGGGAACACAGCGTCCCATTTTTTTTAGTGGCGTCAGTCTTAAGCTGGGTCCCCAATTGTAGCGTTACCTCGCACCGTAACACTGTAACGTTGCAAGTGACAAACACGATACGGAGCCGAAATTTCATCCCGTGCGTCACGGCATAACAATAACCTGCGAGCGTTACACCGTGAGGTTCACAGTTCCTTACGGGAGTCCGGGCAATGTCTTTGCAGCTAGGTTCGGCTTTGTACATTTATACAGGGTGTCCGAAAAAGATTGAACCCTTTTTGTATTTTTTTTTTTAGGTGCCCAGTGTGTGGAAAGTGGTGTAAGTTGCACTGATTGCTACTAGATACTCCTAGTTTTGATTGAAATA
>Ga0123355_10016973_pt1 | contig 11489 bp, 6 predicted proteins | sample TergutEmb28metaG_3_FD_89872 | JGI IMG/M metagenome (GOLD analysis project Ga0123355, IMG submission 89872) | Embiratermes neotenicus P1 segment gut microbial communities from Petit-Saut dam, French Guiana - Emb289 P1 | ecosystem: Host-associated > Arthropoda: Insects > Digestive system > Gut ...
TACTCCTGATGATGGGTGCTGTGACACCCGAAACATGTAGAGTAGTTTTGCAGTGAATAAATATGTGCATACTGTTGCATCTGTTGGATTTTTATTCACATTGAATTACGATGCACGGAACCACGAGCTTAAAATTGATATAAAATAAGTTTATGTGTTAGATCACATTCGAGATTATTACTCTCCTGTCGTTTTTCAGACTGATTGGTCAATATGGCCACTTCTGTTTGGCGAGTTTTCAAGTTCTGAAAGTACAATTATTTCTGTTTTAACATTTACGTAGATTCACTTCGACATGCTAAAATACCAATTATGAAAGATTCATCATTATATTTCTACACACAAATTCTAAAGTTTATTGCCACCTGTTCTCAGTTCTGTTTTATTATGTGAATATTTGACAGTCACAGTAAGGCCATATGAAACACTGTTCATTCTAAACGTGTTGTCAAAGTTTTCAATTGCTAAATACCGTCTCATTTTATTGCTAGAAAGGGATGGACTGCAAGTAATATCTGACTTGATATAAATGTGGAACGACTTTGTATCTGGACCAACAGCAATCGCATTCACAGATCTCAGAAAATTTGAATTCACCGTCAGTGAATGCTTCGAATTTTAACATCCATGCAAAACTACGTCTCAGTTTAATGTCCAAATGAACACATTCTTTTGCATTGTGCAGTCCGATCGGTTAATAATATTCAGGCAAATGATTATAGTTTATTTTGTGAGTTACTTGAAATACTCAAATCCGCTTCATAGTACTTCAATGTTACAACAGGTGGTACGTATGATTACCACTGCCCTTTAAACGATTCAATGTTGTCTTCATATTTTATAGCTGTCAAAATGCAGCCCTTGAACATTTAATTCTGTATCTAATTACCTTTCGCATAATTCATTTTAAAATTTAATTAATCCATTCAATTTTATGGTTTAATTCTCCAAATATTTATAGCAGTGAAATAGTGAAATAGAGAGAAGTGTTTTAAATACCGATGCTGTCATTTTTTAATGTTATATACCATCGGTTGCAGAAGAATGATTACGAGAACGTAGCTTTGGTGAATGGATAGGATACAGCCAGGAAAAAGCAAAGTGTTTGCAGAGAACCTTGTTCGTGTGCAACCTTTTTCCACATAAATTCCACATGGCCTGGCCTAAGATCGAAACCACCCTCCTCCGTAACAGACCAGCAGCTGAAGTCCTGAACCATTTCAACGCCGTCTAGTCCAATAACATATATAAGAATAGTAAACATTACCAAAAATTAGTGTTTTTTTCAAGTACTGAACTTCGACCGCTGACTTTACCCTACAAACGTCCTATATTCTGAGCGCAGATTCGACTGCAACCTATAAATTTGTTTTATATATTTAGAAAACAAGGATACTGCAATTTTTAAGATATGCTGCATAATCTTTGTTTAATTTCCCATAAAATTCCGTTCATTTTATAGCTTTAACTTTTTCTATTCAAACAATATTTAAGCCTTCGCCGGAAAAAAAGGAAATTATAGGCACCCTTCTCGTCTTTGAGAATATTCACTCGTTAATTACAAGAAATAACTTACCGAGACCTACTGCTGACACAGAAAGCCAGCCTGAGATTTGGTTTCGTAATGACCACAAAGCTTTTTAATATACCTCGTAGGTCGATTTTTCCGGTAATGTAAAACTACGGTTTTCACACCTGTAAATATTGATATTACTATTTCCTGGAATGCAGTGTCGCTTTGTGTCTGTGTACACCCTAATCATTTCTTGTTACGTCCTGAAATCTGAAACAGCAGGGTTGTCTGTTGCCTATCAAATTCCGTGGTGTCACATTTCAGAAGAGATTAAGCTTCAAACTCGCCTGCACTAGGTACTACAGCAGTAACAGAATTATTTACGTACGTATGTTTGTTATAAGTGGCATGTTTTTTTTTCAGGCGTATTAACAATTTCTGGATAGTGTATCTGGAAACAAATGGGATTCACTCTTTCACGCTTAACTGCTTCAAGTTTTCTTCTTCTTCTTCTTCATCGTCATCTACTTCTTCTTCTTCTTCTTCTTCTTCTTCTTCTTCTTTTTCTCCTCCTCCTCCTCCTCCTATTCCTCTTCCTCCTAATTCTTCTTCTTCTTCTTTTCTTCTTCTTCTTCTTCTTCTTCTTCTTCTTCTTCTTCTTCTTCTTCTTCTTCTTCTTCTTCTTGGTAGACTCCTAACTTCACAAAAATATAAGTGTTACACATTACCATCCTTACATACCTCTACAACCTCCTAACCAGAATGAAAGGTTTTATATGTAAAGGTGAGTATAAGTGTGTGTCATAAGATATTTGGTTTCACATTGTCATATATGAATCAAGGACTTTATTGCTTTCACTTGCTGGGGGATAAGTTGTCAGACAGATTTCAGAGTATCGCATTTCTGTCTTACTTCTTTCTTGCTTGTGTATCAACTGCATGTTAATATATTATTTAGGAGGAGTACATAAACGGGCAGTATTGTAGGAAGAGAGGTACACGTATTTATGTCATCTTCTTTAACAATGAAATTCGATGGAATTTTTTTTTTCACACAGAATCTGCAACCAAAATTTGTTGTGTTAATTTGATTTTAGTCCCCATAACTTCCATATAAATTCTACCTTACATAAATGTCAGACGTAACTGCCTACACTCAGCACGCAGTGCATCTATTATTTTCAGCATGTTGACTCAATTACTTGTTCAGAAACTTTACTGCCTTCCACTTTGAGTGTATGAACTGTATAGTCAACATGTTTTAATCCCGTTGGTTCCTCCTCAGTGTCTAGGGGCGACGATAATTTCGAATTTAATAATAATAATAATAATAATATTTATTTACTGCAATTGGGTTGTTACCCGGTGGCAGTGGTTATTTTACATGTAAAAAACACATGAAATTGGTTACTACTAAATTTAAGTCGGGAGGGCTACATGAGAAGCATGTAGTGGCAACTTGAAATCTTGGGAACCATCTCAGCATTTGCTTTTGGGCACAGGGAAACCAAGAAAAACCTGTGTCGAGATGGCCGGTCGCAGGACTTTCCGAGTACTGACCTGTAGCCAGCAGTCCGGCATTTAAAGTAAAAAAAAAAACAATACACACATAGTACAACAAATACACATAAGATAACAACACACACAAGTCAACTACAACAATACACACGGTCAACCAACAACAGTTACCCAAAAGACAACTTAAAATTTACGTTAATTCCTTTACTTTCTTACGCGTTGCATTTAAACGCCACGTCGTGTTACCAATTTTGCCTCATAATGGGAGGTCTGGATTCAAATCTGGACCAGTACACGGACTAAAATTAAGGGAGGATTTCGAGGTGCCCTTGATCTTTACAGGCAAATGTAGAAAGAGCGCCTTTATTTGGACAAGAACCGCTCCCTCTTATCGTTTCCAGTTTAATTATCGTCCTGCCACTCGTTTTTCTAGGACTATGTTCTGAGCCACGTGGTTACTAACATTACATTAATCCACAAAGAAGCGGCTGACATTGTCTTCTTTTTAAGGCTGTTTCTTAGGACATAAAAAGTTTTACTTTGCGGAAGTACGTTACGAAAAAAATCTTCTCTTGCGTTGAAAATCAGCGTATGTTACTTCTGGGTTATTAGAGGGAATGACCATTTTTATGTACAATACATTAATCCACAAGAAACGGCTGGCATTTTTTCTTAAGGCTGCTTCTTAGGACATAACAAGTTTTACTTTGCGGAAGTATGTTGCGAAAAAATAATCTTTTCTTGCATTAAAAATCAGCGAATATTACTTCTGAGTTATTAGAGAGAAGGGCCATTTCTATGTACGATATCTTTCTCGGTAGAGCCACAAAATTAAATAAATAACTTTACTTGCGCCACTTTAATCTTGTAACATATTTATGCCCTTATTTGACACTCCATATCACCTTTACATGAATTCATGTAAAGACCGAATTGCTGTTAAAAGAGATGATACTGATGACAGGATGACAGACATTCTTAAACCACTTATGAGAAACGTAATTCGTCTGCTTAAAAGTTTCTTTGGCCTAGAAGGTAGAGTCTATTATATTTGAGAATATATGTAAAATCCTACAGCGTTGAAGAAACAGAACCGTAAGCTTATGTTGTACTGCGGTGGCCACATTAGCAGGAAATTTTTTACCCCGCCCTCTACAGCTGTACTGCTTATCGTCTTTTGTTGTTCTGTTAATTTCAGTATATTAGCGTAAATTTTAAGCCCTTTTGTATTTTATCAAAATTTTCAGTTAAGGCACTGTTAAAGAATTTTATTCGTATAGTGTACAAAGAATTAAGCAACCACAATGAGTAATTTCTTCCTCCAAATTCAGTAATCATTTTGGTAAATGCAACATAATTACTATCGAATTTTAATTGGATTTTGTCTATTTTAATTGAACGCTTGTAATTTTATTAATTGCTAATTTTGTGTCTCCAAATTATCGCCTGGAGAAGTGGACTATCCAATTCCTTCTTCAATAAAAATATTCGTTTTCTACACTATCACTGTTAACGTCTTTCACTGTCCCCATGTACGGCTTTATACTTATAAAGTTCTAAAATGAAATCTCTTCCGAACCAACACATCAGTTAATAACAGCTTAATACAAACTAGTCTATTTTACAGAGTAGTATTAATTGCACTGAAGAACTGGATTAGTACCTCGTAGCAACACAGTGCAACCCAGTCGCGAAAATTACCAGTTCCTAAAGTAGTTGGACAATGATGGGCTTTTGTTGAAGAAAGTAAATTAAGTTCTTATAAGACTATAAATTTTGTAGGCAGAACATAGGATCATTGAATGTTCAGGCGTGTGTAAGAGAGAATGATTTTCAGAAACTTTAGTCTTAAAAAATTCTATATAAAATTCTGGGTAATCATAACTAGTGGTTAATGGAAAAATTAAAGATTTTTATTTTTTATGCAGAACTGACTTTTAGAATAATCTTAGTAATTAACCAACATAATGCATAATTTCTTCTTTTATAATGTTTCTTATACGCTTCTACATGTTTCGAGCACCATGTGCTCATCATCAGGAGGTCAAATTGTATTATACAGCATCTGGTATCATCACACCTGTAGGTGACCGTCTGGTGCACAGGTTAAGAAGGTAGTCCTCTCTCAACCTGTGCACGGGACGGCCACCTACAGGTGTGATGATAAAAGATGCTGTAGAATACAATTTTGACCTCCTGATGTAGAGCACATAGTGCTCGAAAAATGTGGAAGCATATAATAAATATGTTTTAAAATAAGATTTTTTGCATTAAGTTGGTTAATTACGAAGATTATCCTGAGATGTACGGTCAGCAAAGCATCAAAATTTGACTTTTAGGGTTCTGAAAATTCCATTATTCCTCTGAGTCTACATTGTCGGTTTTAAAATCACAGGTCTTTCTCGATATTTATATTCCGTAGGTCTGAAGACAAGAACTACCGATGGAGAGCCTGTCTCTCAATCATACCTTTCTCTTTATTTTTGGACAAGTTTATTGTCTAACTGTTCACATATTATTTCACAGATTTTTTAAAAAATTCATTCACAAATTTGTTCTTATTTTTGTCAGCGTTGTGAAGACATAGAATTTCTTACAACTAGAACACATTTTGGATCAGTAGTGTGCTGATAATCTGGTTAAAGTTTTAGCGTTTATTATGAATTTATTTAATGAAGTCAGGGGTTGACACAATCAGGCATAAATATGAGTAATAACGAACGTAAAAACTGCAACCGGGTTGGATTCCCCTGAGAGGTAGTGTAGAAAATGGTGACGTGTTCTTGTAAATAAGACAATGAGTTATCTGGTTTCTTGATAGCAAGGAAATTTATTGACCCGTTGAACGACTCTCAGCTCCTCCAGAATCATGTTTGTTCGAGAGCGTTAGTTGACTTTGTGACATAAACATTTTGTGTCTAAAATGTTTGTTTTCATTTTGTAAACATATACTTCAAAATAAAATATTCTGTAAAATCCGGTACTGTAGTTCGTAGACAATGAACCTTGTATATATGTAATTTTTGGCTGCGTTCAATGCCGTAACAATAAATGATTCATTAACCTAGTACTGAAGCGGATGTTGTTTGATATCTGAGCCTAAGACATAGTTAATACAAGGAGGGTTACCGGGGTCGATTTTATTCTCATCTTCGAGATTTATCGTCTTTGTGAAAAAATATTTCTATTTTAATTCAATGTTAGTGGCGACACTGTGGATTGTGTCAATCCTGCGGCTCCCCAACTCTTTATCTGTTGAAGCACTAACCAGTATTTAAAATATTTCTTCATCCACCCCAGTGATAACCAGGAGGAATGAAATTAAAAGAAATAACAGGATGAAAACTGGTCACCTGAAAACAGAAATAGATTCATCCCCAAACTACCTTTGCGTAACACATAGTTCTATTTCAAGCAACAGAGTATCCAAGTAGTCGTTCGTTAGTATGTAATTTACAAGGCTCATTCTCTGGAATTTACAGAATTCGTCACCGAAAATGCGTCCAAGCATAAGGCTAACTCTTAAATACTTGATAAAATTTGATATTCGCTTGACAGCAGATGTTAAGTTTATATTCTCAGGGAATATTGCGTTCTGTTGTTTTGGTGTTTTGCTGACCGTGCATCTCAGTGTAATCCTAGTAATTAAATAATTTGATGCACAAAATCTTGTTTTATAATAAGTTTATTGAACAAGATTTTGTGCATCAAATTGGTTAATAACTAGGATTACCCTGAGATGCACAGTCAACAAAACATCAAAATTTGTGACGCAAAACAAGCAAAGCAAGTACAACACCGAGATAAAATTGTATAGGAGTAATGCAGCAATCTGGTATAACAAAACCTGCAGAGTCTTCTCTCAACCTGTGCACGGGATGGCCACCTATAGGTGTGATGATACCAGATGCTGTATAATACATTTTTGATCTCCTGGCGATGAGCACATAGTGCTCGAAAGATGTAGAGGTATTTAATAAACTTATTAAAAACAAGATTTTGTGCATCAAGTTGGTTAATTACTAGGAGTTCTGTTGTTTGTTAGGTACCTATTAAAATTTCGACGAAAATTCCTGCTTCATTCTTCATGGTATTATTCTTCTACACTGCAGATGAAGACCTCAATTTTAAGACGAAGGATGGTACCTTTCTGACGCAACACCCTATAAGTTTGCAAAATATTAATTTGCTTTTTTTTAGGAGGGAATTACAACATCGGAATTTAAATTATTTTTCAATAGAGGCGCCTGGAACTTCTTCGATGTCTGTTCCCTATAGAACATCCCTGCCTAGATGTTGAGATGGGCCTGGCCTTGCAGAGATGTGCTGTTTGTTGGCCGAGAAGAATTCAATAGATACCATCCGAGCATCCTCGGTTAATTAGCTACCCGCCTGCGTGCGTGCATAGACATCCTTCTCTCTTCTCCACAACTTCACCTTGAAACTACCAGTTTTTCACTTCACTTTTTTATTTATTTCTTTTTTATCCTTTCTGTTAATTCCAATTTTCGGTTTCCTCATAGACCATTGGAAGGTGGTTCATGCTGCTTGCATACCTCTGTCTCTACGTCTGTATGTCCTGTAGATGGGTGCCTCTGATAGGAGGAACGCGAACAACTACCCCATAAAGAATCCATACCTGTGTATAGTGAGTCTGCTTAAGAATTTAGGTTAGTCCATCCAATGTAAATTCCTCAACGTATTCTCATTTCGATTATTAGAAATATATGAATTCATTTATTTAGGATAAGATCCTAACAATATTTTTGTTCTTTCCTTCCTTCGGAATCATAAAATTAAATTTAATAACAAGTATATTCAAAGCTGTCGGCATATAAAGCCATGGCCCTAAACGTTGGTAGGTCTACGTGTTTTATTACTTACATTTCACTGACGTAGACCATTGTATAGAGGATAAAAATATTAATAATTTGTCAAGTCTAGTATGTCGTTCCACATTCATACATATCATGTGAATTATTTCTATTTGTACTAAAGTAAGCGAATATCTGGCCAGTATCTCCAAATTTTGCTTCTTTTGGCGCATTTTCAATGCTGCGAAAAGCGACCAGTAGACTCACTGTGTCTGCCTGTCCACCTGTCTCTCCATGAAGAATAATTCCGCTACCACTAGAAGATTTAAAAAAATTATGGCATAGTTTTACAAAAACTTGTAAACAGAAGTGGTGAGATACTCAAGTCAGGCAGTTAAGGCAAAAAACCAAATATACGTACGAAAAGTCTAAAAAGAGATGAAACCGTTATGTTACTATGCATTTCACATGAGTCATATTTAAGAAAAAGTACGCATGCAGTAATAATTTGAAACACGTATTGGGTTATGCTTGATTATAATTACATTATATGACGCCATGAGATTTGTTATGGAGTGACGTAATAATCCAATGATTCTTCGTATTGTTACATCAAATTCCGAGGAAGTTATCGATTTATTCTTCTTGTGATTTCACGATGTTACACTAAGGAAAATAAAGTACATTAATAATATTTCATATTGATTATATCTAGGAATGTGAAAGTTGGTATGTATAAAGAGAATGAACAGAAGTAAGGAATCAAGAATTTACAAAATATTTCGACGTGATGAGACGTTAGGGTTATTTATGACCGATAAATTGAACACGGACAATATCAACGCAGACACACATGCAATAGGTTCTTTAAAGATATCTAATAAGTCACTAAAGATAGTAACAAACCTCATAATAAATGTAAAATTTTGAACAACAATAAGTTTTTCAGGCAGATTAAATGCTATAACCGTCTGAAAGGAGTTCAGGATACTAAATTATTTTCAATGCTGTTAAAATTTTGCTTGTTTTCTTACATTTCGCGCTATTGAGTTATACGACTACTTCCCTGTCACTTCGGAAGTTAAGTGATATTAGGATACTTGTCGTTATTATCGTTGTTGTAATTTTTATTTTATTCCCATCATTTATGTTTATTGTGAAGAACAGGAGAATGTTTTGTACGACGTATGATGTTACTTGCGTGGTTCTTAAGGCCGTGATACTGAAGATTCAAAACTTTGGGAATATTAAGCCATGTCTATTGGTAAATAATTCAAAACTACATCTTTTGTAGTGTCTATGTTTTTGTGGGGCCCGTATTTTCAGAAATAACTGATAAAGGACCGCTGTGCGAAATGGGATGATTAACTCAAACGAGAGAAATTTAACCACTAGCGACTATTTGACACAACAGTGGTTTTATAGTAACATAATAAGAAATAAAAAAATATTTATAACGAAATACATCGAACAACACATTTTTTTAAAGACTGGCACGAACGATGTGAAAGAAATGTTCACAGGTACAAGCCCTATAATTTTTTAAGATTCAGTCTGTAAAGTAACGCCATGTTATTTCGTAAGTAACTGCTGATTTTTCTGAATGGTCCGTCGCACACTTCTTCAGAACAGTTCGGTCTCCTTGAACTATAAGCTGCCATTTTCCTGGCGGCTTGTCCTTGAAAAGCCCTGAAGTCAGAATCTCAAACATTGCAATTTTTCAATTTCTCTTTGTTTCATAGGAAAGCCCACAACTTTATGAGTCTATAAAAGCCCAGGCAGATCCTCACACACTAATTCAAAGGGATAAAAATCTATACACAATTGACAAATGAAGTCTTTAAACTGTCAAAGACTGCAGAAGGAGAGAAATATTAGGAGAACATTTCCTAACTTGAGCCAGTTGTATATAGTGAAGAATGTATGGAGTACAAATCATTATAACCAGAAATTAAAAAAAAGTGCAAAGAAATAAAAACACACACAGTAAGACTGATTGCAAAGAACCAGCTCGTATCACAAAAAAGTCTGAATTTTCCTTAAGTTTCATTCTATAAGATTTCAGGAAAGGAATGCATCGAATTTATCTAGACATAGAGCTTGTGCGAAAAATGAAACCACATGTTAAGGAAATGAAATGAAGTTTACAAACTGAAGGCTGTACAGATGAGTTAATTTTAATTACTAGAACTTCTTTTTTCCGCTCAGTTTTATAATTATCTGTTACAGTGTTCCTGAGTATATTGTCTTCCGTACAGAAGCCAAAGGTCACTGAAACATTATTCACTCCCCTATCAATAACGCCTGGGTCTCAGTAATTATGTATGAACAGAATATGTAGAAAACCAGTTTTTCATGGACATTCGGAGAATTATTTATTATCTGCGCTACACAACACTAGTCGTTGGTAACCGTTACTATATAAACTTAAAACTCCCTCCCCCCCCCCAAAGCACTCTATTCCCTGAGAAAATGAGGGATATCTTACCTTTAAACCAATTAATTGAAGGAATAATCATGTGGGATAATTTTCACTGTAACTGAAACTGCATGGGTTATACAAAGTAGCAAAGAAGGCATCACGAATTGCTAGAATAAACGTAAAAAATTAATTATATACGTCAGCACTAACTTTTTCATTAATATATAAGGCTACATGTTTCGACCCATCAGTCGGTCATCTTCAGGACTACATAGCAGACTAGTCTGCTATGTAGGTCTGAAGATGACCGACTGATGGGTCGAAACACGTAGCCTTCCTTATATATTAATAAAGAAGGTAGTGCTGATGTATATAATTAATTTTATTATATAAAGCTGCAAAGGTCTGGAATGTAGAAAGAAGTATGCTGTAAAGCGTGTAATGGAGACAACAACGCACGGATAACATAGAAACTCGGTCGATGGAAACAGCCCAAGGCGCGGATGATTTAGAAACTCAGCTGATGGAGACAGCAACGCGCGGCTGACGTAGAAAATCCGTTGATGGAGACAGCAACGTGTGGATACGAACACAAAGTCGGATATAGGGTAGTTCGCACTGATCAATCAAGATGTTTACAAACCGGTAAGGTGACTTGTTTTTGCTTTTATAAGTACATATCCTACTTCTTTCTAGATAATTAAGATAGCTATATGCTCCAATGTCATAGGTATTTTGAAAATATGTAGACTACATTTTTTAAGCAATTATAATTTATGTGTAGCAAGAAGATATGTATCGCTCACTGAATGCAATAATGGCACAATTCAGATTTTGCCGTTTGGGGTTAATATGATTGAGCTCAAACACATAACTACATCAGACAGTAATGACACAGTTCTTAGTCGAAACATACCGCGCTAGGTGCCACTGTTGTCGGGTGTATTTGTTATATTTTTAGCTCAGTCGTGTTATTAACTCGAAATGGGCAAAAATTTTTGGATTGTGCCACTGTTGCTTTCAGTAAGCGATGTAATAAGGTCACTAAATTTGTTCCTCATTTTCATTCAGCACACCAACTAATGCACATACATAAACGTTTTACATTAAAACATTTAAAATCGCTCCAACATGTTTCGATCCTAAGATCATCTTCAGGGAGCTACACTGTTCCTTGCTAAAGTCACATTTTTAAAAACACTCACTGATTAATTTCCTTATA
>Ga0123355_10016974_pt1 | contig 11489 bp, 6 predicted proteins | sample TergutEmb28metaG_3_FD_89872 | JGI IMG/M metagenome (GOLD analysis project Ga0123355, IMG submission 89872) | Embiratermes neotenicus P1 segment gut microbial communities from Petit-Saut dam, French Guiana - Emb289 P1 | ecosystem: Host-associated > Arthropoda: Insects > Digestive system > Gut ...
AGAGGAAAAAACGGAGAGTATATACCATGTTTAAAATATTCAGTACCTATATGTGTTGAATAAATGTATAAAATGCAACGTTTAGAGGTTAGCGGTGCGGTACGACCACTATAGTCGTCATTACGTGTCAAAGGGTTAATCCTGAAATGACTGTCTGACCACACAGCTGAGTGATTACTGTATTTCAAGCAATGTGCTGTTTAGAGTGAGTGAGTTCATTACATCTTCTCTGTATTTTGCAGACATGTCATTGACGTGAATGGACAGATTTATTGGGCCTCAGTAAACATGTAGGCCATACTGTTGGTATCAAATATTTCTTCCATGATGCAGAAATAAATTTTCATCTCTTCCCACCCAGCTGAGGCATTACCCGTGGATGAAACATGCACTGACACTTGGTCATACTGCTCTTTGACTTATACAACTGATGGGTGATAGGGGGGTGTCCAAAAACAATTCTGTTAGATTACAAATGAAAGAAAGGAAAACCTTCTGACACTATACATTAAAATGATTTGTTGAAGCTGATGAATGAACTTGAAATGACTAATATCACAACATAGTATTGATGTTTCTTGCAGTGCTGAGAATTTGCTGGAGTAGTTCTTCTCTCATGTTCACCTTGTGTGCATACACCATAGCATTCATGTAACCCCATATATGGTAATCTAATGAGTTCAGATCCAGTGACCATGGTGGCCAATTCTATGTACCGCCACAACTGAACCATCGGTTTGGGAATTTATGATTCAGATATTGCGTGATGACCTGACTGAAATTAGGGGATGCTCCATCATGCTGGTAGTACATCTGTTGTCGTGTTTGTAGAGGAACATTCTCCAGGATTGCTGGCAGTTCGTCTTGCAAAAAGTTCGTGTAAATATCACCTGTCGAGATCTTGTGGGAAAATGTACGGCCAAATGAGTTGGTCACCAATGACACCACACCACATGTTTATGGAAAAGCAATGTTGGTAGTTGCTTTTGACAATGCTATGTGGATTAACATGATCCCATAAATGGGAGTTTCTTGTATTGTTGACTCCATCGTGGGTAAATAAAATGTTACTAACATAAGGGGGTTAGAATTAATCTGATGGCAGAATTCCAGCTGGCTACCAATGTCCACAGGTTCAAGATGCTGAATGCACTGGATACGGATACAATTCTTCTGTGAGTAACAGTTGCTGGACTCCCATGCTCTGAACATTGAGGATGGCAGCAATTCTTCACATATTAGTGCGTGGACTTCATTGTACAATGTCAATGTTTTCACCTTCACATATTGTTGTACTTGATGTTCAGCGTGGCATTTTCCATTTGGAAAGGAGCCTTTCTTTCACAGGTGTTAGTGAACACAAGTGAACGTCTGTCAGGGATCCGTTGTTGAGGATATCTTTCCCGATATTCTTCAAGAACAGCAGTGGCCTTACTGTTGCAAACCCCATATACCAAACACATATTGGTGTATTCTTCATAGGAAAACAGCATGTTTACAATTACTTCTCATTGTTTACTTACCACAGCATGAAATAACTGCTCTGTTTGTTAACTGTAGCACTACTGGCATTGTTATGATCTCCTAAGTATGCCCATGTCTATGCACATCCACTACACTTCAACTGCTCCTCAATCAGTAAATGCTGTGAACTGGACCCATGTGTATATGACATTTCCGACTCAGAATCAGGTTTGGAATTAAGCCCTGAAATACTGACCTTAACTCATGGGACACTCTGTATTTCTTACAGTTAATTAAACAACTCTGTGTCAGAGTATTACTGAATCACTGAATTATTATATGCTTCTTGCTCTCCAGTGCTTTACATGAAAAATCAAACTGTTATTACTTTTTAAAATAATGTGCTTCTGTATTACTGCTGTTATGGTATGTTATGTTTCATAACCAAATGAAATGCCAGTGAGAATATCACGATATTACAGTACTCTGAAGCCAGTGTTTGATTCCATTCAGCTCAGGTAGCTGGTGACGCTGGTGGAAGCAGCAGGATATCACCATTGACAACCAGCTGAAGAAACAAATGGCAGAATACCAACCTGACTGTAGATACCATCACTCTGATGGTATACAAATTTACCACCACCGTAACCCTGTAACACAAGACAGATTACATGTTGAAATGTAACATCTGTTGGCTGAGGTTAGAATTGTAATCTTAATGGAGCTGAAGTTCAAATAAATAGTTCTTGAAGAACAGCATATCATTTTATAAATGTGTTATGGACAGATCTGAATGCCATCTGTTGGATGCAATTCATTTCACATAACAAATATACAATATGAGGTTTTAATCATGGTGGCCTTTGTAATGGAGGCACATTATGTGTTGTGCAAGGTAAAGAAGTGAACTTCTGATGAATATGTACATGAAAAACTTAAACTGTAGGGACTCTGGTCATTAGGAGCAGAAGCATAGAGTTTGGTGGATGTAGTCACATGGCTGCAAACGCCAGGACACTCCGTGTTTGTGATGACTGTCAGTTCACTACAGCAAAGGGTTGGATTAACTGTCCTAGAACCTGGCAAATATAAAAAGTTCTTTGGTTACTAACCAGCAGTTAAAAAAAAATAAACTTCTTTAAATATTAGACAGTTATGCAATTATCAGGAGAGAAAATTGGAAGATAATGACATTCAATGCTGCTAGCCTGTTGGCTGTAATTTAGTGGACTATTTACAGAGTTCATTTTCATTATTAGTTGTCCGAGCTTATTTTTCAGTTCACATATAACACTGGCGTACACTTTGCAGACAGTCTTTGCAGCTGGTATGATATAATACAGCCAGGAGGTATTCAAAGTAGCCACTGACACTATTGAAGGCCACCTGTTTCTTCAGTTCTGCTATAGTTGAGTTGATCTATTTTTTAAGTTTTCCATTCCGTAGTGTTACAACATACAAAAAATACTATACGTCAGTCAATAACACAACATTTATTTTATATACAATGGTATATATGTCAGGGCGACATGTTTTGATCTAGTTGGTCATCCTCAGGCCCTGTAAGAAAACAGATCCTGATATTAACATATCAGATAAGTCTTTATTCTTAATTTAAAATCGTCACACAACAAGTTCAATTTATAAAAGCTTATATACTCTTGCTTCTGTAACTGAAACTGGTGAGCATTTGGGATCCCACAATGCAGAAAAACTGACAACTCTTGGATCTGTTTTCTTGGAGGGCCTGATGATGACCGACTAGGTCGAAACATGTCGCCCTGACATATATACCACTACTCCACTCCACTCCCGGGCGCTTCGACCCGTGTAGGGCCTTGGCCGACTCTAGAAGTCTCCTCCAACCATCTCTGTCCTTAGCCTTGATCCTCCAATTTCTAACTCCCAGTCTCTCTGCATCCCTCATCACTCCATCCACCCATTTGAGGTTTGACCTTCCCACTCACCTTCTGCCCTCTGGCTTGTCCAAGGTGATTTTTTTTTACATGGTAGATTATCTTGCATTCATACTATATGTCCTGCCCATCTAAGCCTGGTTATCCTAACTGTTGTCACCAAATCAGCCTCATCATACAGACGATAGAGTTCTTCATTATATCTTGATCTCCATGTTACCCCTTCACAGATAAGTCCATAGATTCTTCTTAGTATTTTTCTCTCAAAAACTACAAGATGTAACTCAGCTGCATTACTCATGACATATAAACCAGTGTACATAAAATAAACATTGTGTAATAGACTGACGTATAGTATTTTTTGTGAGTTGATCTATGTGACATTCCAAACCAAATTGTAGCATGATAAAACAATGTACTAACTGTCAGAAGTTTTGCCCCCGCCACTGATATGAACATGTTCACCAGCAAGGTATCCAAGGTTGCTGGTCAGCAATTTCACGGGACTGATGTAAGCATAACAATTTTTCCATACTTTCTTCTACAACGACTTACAATTTTGAAATATAAATATACTCAGTCACAGCAGTGCATTTTTGTAACGTCTATCAACCAATTATTAATTATTACGTCATTTCCATTCAAACAGAAAGATAAATTAATCTCAGTTAGGTAGAATATTTCTGTACATGAAACAGATAACAAACAAATCAGTATGTGCTGTAAACAATGTAGGAAGCACAAGTGTTGTTGGAGAATTACGGAAACTATTTTCAAAATGTGGCAATACTCACTGATAAGGGCAATTCTTGAGGGCAGCAGGATTAATGCAATATCATGGTTAATGGTGTTTTCATCATACAGAATGTGGATGATGCTGGTTCTTTATGTGATCATGTGACCCACTCTCTGATTCATCATACTGATTAGCTCCCAGTAAAATTTGGTAACTGCTTCCATTGCAACAATTATACATATTGCAATATAAATTTTTTTTTATTCTGTGGCCAGTCAAAAGCTGTGTAAGAGATGGAACAACCAGATTAATGAAGGAGACTCTGAAACCATGGTGGCTTGCTGTGGCTATGACATATTTGGAAGGTAGTGATGGATGAGTACAGAGAAAATTAGCTCCCATTTCTTTTCAGCCATATTACCACTGACAGAACAGAAATGTTAACTTCCTTAGTCTACGATGAGTGAAGTATTGGGCCAAACAAGCAACCCCCAAATTAAAGACTGGGGCATGATATTGTGCTGCCTGGTAAAGACTACCACATGGTGATAGATGAGGAAGGAGAAATGGTTGAAATGTGATGGCACATGGGAGGGGAAGTGAAGGGGAAACTGGCGAATGGAGTTGGTAGCCAGTACTGTTCACACTACCTCGGAACATGGTGAATCCAGCATTACTACCGCTGATACGCACACCTCGGCTGCCAGTAGTCGACTGAACTGACGCCCCTGCCGATTTAAATGGACTTACCCATTTCGCTGAAAGATGATATCTGGTTTCTGTGTGTGTGCCATCACATTTCAAACGCAGTCTAGAAGAGGTGGTAGCTGGAGAACAACAAAGAAGCTTGGATAAGAACAAGGACCAGTGCCAAACTGCCCACCATGGATCGCACATAATGTCACTGTGAACTGAATCTGATACTCTACAGTCAGAAGCCGGGGGCCACCTGCTTGGATTACAGTACAGCCAGGATCATGTCTCATACAGTCTGCCTGGACTTAAATTTATGGCATGGTGTTCACACACAAATTATAAATAGTAGCCCAATCAAATGTAGTAGTTGGCACCAAAGTTGTCCCTGACTGTGCCATAAAGGCATATAGGGGGAGGAGAGGCATAGTTCCACTCATTCTTAACCTCGACACTAGATGGAAGTGAATGGTCAGCTTCATGCTTAGGTTGTTTTACCTCTAGCGAGAGCTGTGGTACCTATTGAAGAGGAGGCAGTGTGGACCCAAGAGCCAATCTGCATGTTGCTGGAGAAGAAAAAAATATGTTGCCCCTTCCAGGAATCAAAATGGGGTTCCTCAGTTGTCAATTCCATAGCCTAATCATCTTTACTTTCTCAGATAAACGTGATATTCATGCATCAAATGTCATCATTACCATATCTATAAGTGATTCATAACACTGCACTATGTCAGGATTAAGTTGTCATATCAATAACAGGACACTATCTGCTTCAGACACAGAAATTATGGTACCACAGGAAAAGACATTTTGACTTTTGGTTAGGAAAATAGCAAGAGATTAATCACATGATTAACTGTGGAACTGAAGCCTGTGCTGCAAATAAAACAAAGAGGAATAAAACTAAATCAAATTATTAAAGGTATGAGAGTTTTGAAATTGTATTGTTGCCTAATTTAGAATCAGACTACAAAATGTCTGAACCCATTGTTCTAAGACTTCCATATATAACTGGCATTAAGCCTGTTGAAAAAATGCAATGGCAGGTTTTAAAATTCCTGTCCCTAATTGCAGTTTCCACAGATGATCCCTCATGCATTACATATGAGTGACACTATGATATAACACTCTTACTGGATACAAAAACCAGGAGCCGATACAGCTTCATACAATGAGTACTGTAGCTACTTTGTTATAATGGCTTAACGGTAAATGTCATTCATGGAACATGAGCTGAAGCATAAGTATGTCTCACTGTCAGTTACTGCTGACATCCTGCAGTTTTATCACACATACTCTCTCTGCTACACAACACCAGAACGTGTATACTCAGGCATTTATACATTGTGGACTCTTACTAACAGGATATAAAGTATGATGGAAATTTAGTTGCTGTGCCCAAGTAATAATAATCTATTCTTCATGTTGCCCCTTCCAGTGAAATAAATTTAATTTTTTCACTGTTGATTTACTTGATTACAATTTTAAATGGTCACATTAAATAGCATGGAATGACAACATGAAAGGCAGCGACCAATAGGAAAGTGTGTGGAATGAACTGGCCGTGGCCTAATACAATGCACTATCGCAGGGTTGGATTGGAGAAATCTGGATAAGTGGGAAAAACCCGTCAGAATATCCATAGCCAATTTATAGATTCAGACCTTCTGAACCTGAAGCAAGGGAGCTAATCACTTGAGTGTGGGGCATCTGTATACTGAATGGGGTAAAGTGTCTCACTGTTCTTTGATCATTAAAGTTTTCTCTCAGTTTTTATGAGCTCTGTTAAACTGTACTATCACAACTTTTGGTGAAGTCATATGGGTGTCTCTGAATATAGTTGAATTCTGATATACTTTAGCTTTTTCTGGACTATGTATCTTGTTACTGCAGTACTGATACTGGCATGTCTCATTACCAACTGCTAGCCAGATCAATACTCATGTAAACAGTGTACATATAAGCACTATGTTGCATACAGTCATTGTACACACAGTTATACTATTCTGACAATATACTGCACAGTTTAACACCTGGGCCATGACACCTGTAAACCCAAAAACTGTTTCCCTGCAGAATATCACTGATAATCAAAACATGTATGGCTATGACTGAATGTTACACAAAGTGATGTGTGTACTGTGATGGTGCATTTTATGTTTATGTGCAAGTGTATTTGGATTTAACAACAAAAATGTAAAGAAACTATATTCAAGATACTTAGGCCTTACAATGATTTGTACTAGGTATCTGAAAGTGTATGGTTTATTTGTTTGTTGTTGAACATTTCTCTCAACTTTCCCTTCACTTCTCCATAAGAATGGCATAATAATGCTCATACCCAACACAGGTCATGCCCACCCCTTACCATATCCTTGTAGTTATCCTCCCTTTGCATTTGACATTACATAAATTTGGAAGTTTAAGTGGCACTGTTAAATGACTACGAATCAATCCGTTTTATTTAATCAATTTGTATCAGCTGCAGGGGTTGGGTTTATGTTGAATTGGCTGATGAGTGGACATGGACAAAGAATGGACCAGAAAGTGCTTGTGGCCTGTATCAAGATACTAACACATTGCCTGTATCAAGATACTAACACATTGCCTGTATAAAGATACTAATACATTGCCTATATCAAAATACTAACACATAGCCTATATCAAAATACTAAAACCTTGCCTCACTAAAACAAATTAGAGTGCATGAAGAAAAGCTCCATATAACAAAATTATATGCACAATACTTAACAGTGCTGAAGCAAATAAAACCAACAAAGGACTACTCAAAAGCCTACTGCACCAACAAGGACCCAGCAGCTGACTCTACCCGAACACCAAACATAATTTAGAAATACCATCCAGAACCAAAATTAGAAAACATCTTGTCGAGAATGATGTTGGTTGCAGAGTGAAAGTAGATCTCCAGGAATGAAAATGAAATGGAAGTAAAGTTAGGAGGGGAGGAAAACTTTGGTAAAGATGCGTAACTGTGTGCTATTTGAAGTGTATACCAGGGAATGTGTGCCCAACACAGTATGGTACTAATCAAATATTCACCACAAATAATCGAGGAAAACCATAAAATCACACAAAAATTCAGCAGGTGTCCTAACCAGTATTCAAACTTAATGAATACAATTCTTCAGATGCATACTACAGAGCCAGTGGATTGGTAACTGCATGTAAAACAGACTCTTTGATAGTTGCTCAACAGTTATCATACTGTGCACCGAAATGTAGGCAGGAAGTTGTTAAAAAATAAGCTGTGTATGGTGACATTTCAGGCGCTCACAGCAGTAAGTAAGAAGGTCACTTTTTTGTGGGATGTGATGCTGTACAGACTGGCAAAATTATACAATGTCAAAGAATGTAATGCCAACTTGTTCCAAGTAGGTAGTAGAACTTTGTCAAAAATACCTCACATCAGTAACTTCAACAAAATATCTGGCGAGATGGCTACATTTATCACAGGATATTAAAATTGAAAACTAAAAGCAGGCATTAAGCAACACTGCTATTTACAAGAAATATTTTTTGGTTAGATGGACACTTCAATATTTACTTAAGAATACCCACCATTTCAATCACTCCATTCTGTCTGTCTGTCACCATTTGCCACTGTGAATAATGAAGACATGTACATACAGCACAGAAAACAGATCTTACCATCTGCATATAATACTCTTTTAGTTTCACAGTTTATACAATATCTAAATCATATAAGATGGGGGAAGATTACAAATTGTCAGATGGTATGGCTATGGGAAGAACTGTTTATGGCATATGCATAAGGAGAAATGTTAGACACAACAGTAAGCATTCTGACCATAAATGAGTCCATACATTATTGTAGTCTGGCAGCCATGTTCTAATTATTTCACAGAAGCTTCTTGCCTCCTCCTTCAAGAAGTTTAGTTCTTATATACTGAACCTAACTACATTACACCACATCCCAGACAACTGCACTGTATATGTACTGCTGTGAGAATACGACACACATAATTCCTGCCTTGTTTTTAAGCTTTTGCCGTGTTCTAAATGTAATTTGTTCCTTTTTGGGTAATTCCCCGGCGTCTGAGTTCTAATTGCCGACGTTTCGGAACTCACTATCAGTTCCATCTTCATAGGCGGGTGAATGAAGTATCATACTTCATTTACCTGCCTATGAAGATGGAACCGATAGTGAGTTCCGAAACGTCGGCAATTAGAACTCAGACGCCGGGGAATTACCCAAAAAGGAACAAATTAAAATAATTCCTGCCTGCAAATCCCTGGCATTACTGGTACATTATCTTGCTTGGTGAATGTTCAATAATATTATCGTTTCAGTGTGCAAGGCTATTCAAGTGCAATTTGTCCACTATCCTCATTCTGTGCACAAAACAATAATGTTTCAGAAACAAGTCCTATTACATTCTTCAGGTAGAAATGTGTTAGAATGTACCTATCCTCGTCCTAAATCTACATACAAATGCAATAATTACTAGAATTTTCTAACTGATCCCAACCTGAATTTGAAAACAACCCATGTCTGAAACGTTGCAGTTTATGTACAAAGAATTTGAAGGACACATGAAGTCCAAAGAAATAACCTTAAACAATATGTCATATCATCATCCAGCAACTTTAAACATTATTAATGCAACTGAATCTCTTTCAATGAATGAAACAGTTTTATTAAAGCATAAAACCAATACAAATTTCTTGCTCTAAAGTGCAGGTATTTAATTGATAAATATATTCATGGCAAATCACACTAAAATTACTTCCTGATAAAATATGCTTCCATCATACAGCGGTGATGTTCAAAGCTGGAGTGAAATGCCAGTGTTTGATTCAATCCATTTGAGGTAGCTGGTCACCCTGGTGAAGGCAACAGGATATCCCAATTGACAACCAGCTGCAGGACCAAATGACACTATACCAACTTGATTGTAGACACCATCCAACAGGAATACAAGTGGACCACCACTGTCACCCTGCAACACAGAACAGATAACATGTATAATGTAAAAAAGGTAAAGGTAAAGTGATCCCATTACAGGCCCGGTGTGGCCCAGAGGGTCGGTAGAGGTATAGCTCTACTCTTCCATGACTGCGGCACTAGAAGGGGGTGAGTGGTCAGCAGCACACCCCAGCCGCACTTTACCCTGGGAAAGATCTGGTACCCATTTTACAGGAGGCTGGGTAGGCCCCAGGGCCAGTCTCGACGGGCAGAAAACCTCATCCCCTCTGGGATTTGATCCCGGACCGTCCAGCCTGTAGCCAGTCGCTATACCGACTGAGCTACCCAGCCCACAACATGTATAATATAATAACTGCTAATTGAGGTTAGGGTTGCTATCTCAGAGGCACAGAAATTCAACTGAAACTATCTTGGGAAAACGGTGTCTATCATTGTTCGAGTACGTAGTGGTCAGATGTACAAGTGGTGTGTCGTACACTGCACATAACATGTATACAATAGAGATACGTATGTGATAACCACTGTAGTGGTCTTTGTAATTGAGACATTATCATGTGCTGTGGGCAGTAAGGCATCAAATGAAGAACATTTGGATGAGGCAAAACTTACAATGCAGGTGCTCTTGCCACCGGTGGTAGCAGTACAGATATTGGTGGAAGTAATGATACTGCCATAAATGTTGGCACATTCTTCGTTAGTTATGACTGTGAGCTCGACATACTGAAGAAATGGAGTAATGCTGCTAGCACCTGGCAAATGTAAGGAGAAGTTCAGTTAGTAATCAGCAGTAAAACACTAGAATTATTTCAATAAACACTTTATGGGTTTTTTGCAACTACAAGAAAATTAACTAGGATGATAATCCAGGATATCTGAAGATTGTAAATTGTGCACTGTAACTTTTCTTGGTATGATACAAATTCTTACAGCATATATACTATGACAGAATGCAATAATTACTGAGCTAGCTTTGCGATGTTATTATTGAACTTATTTTTTAATCCGCAAATAAAACTACAGTACAGCTGCCTGACAGTCATTATAATTCATATAATGTCTACACATAGGTGTAAGTTATTCAAAATGGCCAATGAATACACTGATGGCCACCTGTTTCTTGACATCTGCTACAGCTTTGTTGATAGGTGCAGTTTTTAAAACTAAACAATAAAATGACAAAACAATGCACTAACTGTCAGAAGTTTTGCCCCATCCACTGGCTATTACATGTTCATCATCAAGGTTTCCAAGATTGCTGGGTGGCAGTTTCACAGGACTGATGTAAGCTGAAACAATCAAGAACATTTCTCCATACTCCCTCAGGAAAACTTATAATTCTAAAATACATATACGTATATATATCTTGTGTCTAAGCAATACACTGTTTGTTGTAACATGTGCTAATTTATTTCTATGCTATTTTACTTGGAAGAGAGTGCGAAACAAACCGCAGTTATGTACCAAGAACACAAGATGTAATCATTAAATGGCAATGTTTCAGTCACTAATGTAGTGCTGTCATTCAGTATTACAGAGTTGATCTCTGCAGAGGAGTATTCTATTGAATAATAATAATAATGTACGATTATACCGGTAATAATTGGAGCCACTGGAATAGTAACGAGAAGCTTAAAGAAAAATTTGGAAACTGTACCAGGAAAACATTCGATAGATTCACTACAAAAGACAGCTATACTTGGAACATCACACA
>Ga0123355_10016975_pt1 | contig 11489 bp, 7 predicted proteins | sample TergutEmb28metaG_3_FD_89872 | JGI IMG/M metagenome (GOLD analysis project Ga0123355, IMG submission 89872) | Embiratermes neotenicus P1 segment gut microbial communities from Petit-Saut dam, French Guiana - Emb289 P1 | ecosystem: Host-associated > Arthropoda: Insects > Digestive system > Gut ...
CCGTGTATCGTGATATATTTTAATGCTGACTGCTTGCTAGCAAGCTGTCAGCATACTGTGTATCGTGATATATTGTAATGCTGACTGCTTGCTAGCAAGCTGTCAGCATACCCTGCATCACCTATACCTATTGCTGTGTGTAACGTGCTAGACTGCTGATGATGCAGAGAGGTATTGTCTGAAACATGTAGAGTTTTATTCCAAAAATAAATTTGTGAAATTTGTACATTGATTAATTTTATTGATAAGAATTAAATTATTAATTAGAAATTCCTCGTTTCACATTCCTTGCATTACAATTCAAATACTACAATTACGCTAACAAATTAACACAATTGTATTAGAGTTTAAATAATATAGTCAAAACCGCTAAATGCTAGATGTTTCGAGGGCTTATTAACTGCTCATCGTTGTAGCAATATATTGTGTAAACTTTTTTATTAATATCTTGGAACCTTGCTTGTAAGAAGACTACTGGAAATTATTCGGTTTAGAACATATAGCGGACAGAATTTTGCACTGAAAATTATAAACTGGTAAATAAAATATATATAAAATTTTTAGAAACCAAAAATTGTAATAATTTTAAACGATCAAATATTCTTTACACTTTATGCCTCTAATTGTATGGCTATGTATTGTGTTATATATTGCATTTTCCGGACTTATTGGCCATAATTTTATAACAAATCATAAATTCGCTTTGAGGAAGGATAACTGTAAGTGCAGAACCCCCCAGTAGGAGATCGGCCACTACATTCGCCTTGAGGGAGTGAGTAAAACAAAGAAAGATTTCAGTCAGTTCGGACCACGTGACAGCAGATTTTAGAATTGGCTGCGGCCTCGAACACATCTTGAGTTTTGCCATCACACGACTTGCAAACTTTCTGACTATCAATGCTAATTTTTACAGTAGTTACAACGCCTTAAACTAAAGGAAACCCTTTCTTATGGTACTGAAATTGACGTCTGCTGCCAAATCGACATTATATATATATATATATAGAGAGAGAGAGAGAGACAGACAGACAGACCGACAGACAGACAGACAGACAGATAGATAGACAGATAGACAGATAGACAGATAGACAGATAGACAGACAGGCAGACAGGCAGGCAGGCAGGCAGGCAGCAGGCAGGCAGGTGGTCAAGCCATGTCCCGGCCCCTGTACCCCGTAAAATGGACCTGGTACCCATTGTACAGGATGCTGTGTGGGTCTTAGTGTCGGTCTGGAAAGTTGTGGTAAATTTCGCCCCGCCGAGATTCGATCCAGCAATTCACGAGTCGCCGTACTGACTAGGCTTTCCAGTCCTTCGTCTTCTTACATCGTTAGATCGAATAGCAATATTTGCGTTGAATATGCAGAAAGGAATGTTGATATTTTAGGAATAAGCACAGGCTGTAACATGGATTGACACTCGGACAGTTATCTTTCGTTAGAAGCAAGTAATTAAATTTTCAGTAATGAATGGAGTAACTGAAGGCATGACGTGTCGCCATGTAACATGCGATAGCCTTCCAGTATCATATGAATTTGAAGAAATACTTCTTTCTTTGTCTGAATCTTGTGTACCTATTCTTTCTTGTGTAGAAGTTCGTTGTTACATCTGATCACATGGTAGGTAGGACTACTCTGGATGAGCGATCAGCCCGTCGCAGAGATCTCCACCTGACAATAAATAGCACACACAACAGAGAGACGTCCATGTTGCTGGCGACATTCGAACCCGCAATCCCAACACACGAGCAGCCGCAGACCTACGCGCTAGACCGCGCCGTTCCACCATTGGCTATTTAAAGCAATACTAGGGTATAGATTATAAAGCTAAGCACCCTGTACCGTCTTGTCTCAACCATTAATTGACACTTTGAACATTACGTTAAACTTTAAATGTTGTACAGCAGTGAGAAAATAATAAAAAGCTAAATAATTAGCTCGCTCATTGGGGTTACGGGTTCGAATCCCGTCGGGGCGTGAATGTTTGTTTGAGTGTTTTTTGTTTTCAGGTAGAGGTCTGTGCGACAGGCTGACCACTCTTCCAAAAGAGTCCTACCTTGTGTGCTGTGTCGCTGTGTGATCTATAAACCTCATGATTGAGGAGGCCCTAGCCCACGTTGGACCGCAACACCACAGGGGGTAAGGAACTAACTGAGTAAATTGCTGTTTATTTGGAATCCATTTTGACAAGTGAAAAATTACTAAGGCACTGAAAGAAGGCTGTGCACTTCGAGTGAGTCGGAGGTTTGATACTTTGTTCTTAACAGTCGCCATCTTCCTGTCCTAAGACAAAACAGATGCAACACAAGCGTTCCAGTGCTGTTGTTTACAATTCGGTTTACTGTAACACCATGCCTTTTCTTGTAGATAACCAACTGGTGTGTTTATTTGCTGTATCCTTACTAAATCCCAAAATAATTTGTCGTCTTCCCAAGACCGTCATATATCCCAAAATTGCCTTCTGCTTGATATCATCCCCTAGATTATTTGAGCTGAAGAGTGAACGTCACAATGCTCCACCTAGATTTCCCTACGTACACGCAAGGGACAAATTTTGTATGTTACCTTGGTGCATTCTTGTAGTTTGCCTTATACGCAGTGTTGATTGCATCATATTGTGTAACATGCTAGCATTTCAACTGCTGACGCACTCAGGTAAGTGACATCATAGAAGCTTCTAGAACATTTCTTTGTACACTCGAGTTGTGCGCTTCTTATACACAATGCAATGAGCAGCATCACACCGTGAAGCCATGCGATAGCAAGCGTCGCATTCATACAATATAACAAAGGGTTATATACATTTTGAACTGTGGTCGGCAGTGTGAATATCGGTATACTCGCAGGGAGGGAATTCTGAACTTATTGTACTATTGACAAACAGTATTATCACTATCAGATGAACAGACAGTGTTGATCACAAATAGTTCAATAAGTGTTGCATAATAAGGGCACAATATAACTTGTTATGCTCATTACATTATTCACTGTTCTTCGAAAGACAAAGTATTATATGAGGCAATTCAGTATCTTGAGAAGATACTACTGGACAAGATTATTGTTACATTATATGTTGTCATTGTGCACTGTGAAAGGCATACTATCAGTACATTTTCAAAGTGACCTTACCTAACCAGTTGCGTAATAGTGAAATTAAAGAGAGTGAATTAGTAACATTGTGAATTATATTCTGCTTAGTAATAAATTAAAGTAGTAGTCCTTGTACCCAGCATTTATGAACGGAACAGATTGCTTAACCCAGATGTACGGACCAAAGCCTACATCCTATGTTCATTTTATTTTCCCCCAACCTAGAATGAAATATCTTCCTCAGTCCACTACTTCATTTCTCAAGTGCTCTCCTTTCATATTATTCTCTTAATGGTAAAGAAAAACCATAAATAAAAGAACCCAAATACATTAAGCAAACCAAAAATTCCATACTCACTTCTGGTTGAAGAGTTCTTTGTACGGGCTCTCAACTGTGACAGCCACTGCAATGGATCCTGGGAAGAAAGCTTGCGGCACGCAAGTAATGCTGCAGTTAGGAACAATTCCCAGATTCATCAGGTTGAATGTGTTTGTGGCCAGAGCATACTTCTTCAGATTGCACACTCTCCGAATGCCCTCTACATCGTTCTGTGGCATACAGTGTTCGTATGGTGCCATCAGTTTATCGTATATTTTTTTCACCAGTGGGTTCTCTGAATTCTGGAATGTAAAGTTAAGAAACTTTAAAATGCGATGAAATTTTACAGCTGCTCAGGTATTTGAATCTTACAACTACAGTTCCTGGCAAAAATATTTTTGGATCCTTCAGTATGGTGACCGCAGGAAGGTCTGAAAAACTTGGGAAAGTGGGTTTGACCCGCCCAGCTATGGCAGACGTTTCCCTGAACGCCACTCTGTCCAGACAGCCCTAAGACCGATCCAGCAGCGACCTAATTTTTCAGACGCAGGGAATTTGCCCTTTGTGAATAGGCTGTTAATTGATTATGATTAAAGGGCTACGTCTCATGCCGCGTATAAAATTATGCACAACTATTCCTGTAACACAACACAAGTGTTCATTTTCCCCCCATATCGCAACAACCCCCAGGGACACAAGGCGTCGTCAATGTCGAGGATTCATGATAACAATCAGACACACCGCACTGGGTAGGACTCCCCTGGGGGTGTGATCTGCCCGACGCAGAGAATTCTACCTGACAACACACCACAATCACAACAGAGAGACACCAATGAACCCTACGAGATTCGAAATTACAATCCCAGAAAATGAACGGCTGCAGCCCCAGGCCTTAGACGGCGCGACAAATGGGATCAGCAACAAGTATTTATTAGGCGGTTCTTATTAAAAGTCACTAAGTCAACTTCAATCACTTATCAAATTTACACTCTTTTACCTGCCACTGAATTTGGATTTATCATTTTACTGAATCGAATATAACTATTCTTACTAATGTGAAATATATTCGTTACAAATCGCGGAATAACAACGTAACTGTGATTTATAAAATTCCATAAAGATAAGTGGTTTGAGGGAGGACAAACCTTAGTACTTTTCCCACCATAATATAAATTCAATTGTCTTTAGTTAGGTATGTTTCACCCTTTTAATATAGCCACGAAAGCCCTTAGGGTTAGTAGAGGTATAGCTCTACTCTTCCATGACTGCGATACTAGAAGGGGGTGAGTGGTCAGCAGCACGACCCGACCACCTCTACCACCGGAAAAGACCCGGTACTCATTTTACAGGAGGCTGGGTGGGCCCCAGGGCCGGTCTGGACGGGCGGAAAATTTCGTTCCCACCGGGATTCAATCCCTGACCGTTCAGCCCGTAGCTCAGTCGTTATACCAACTGAGCTACCGGGCCCGTTCAAGTATAAAACTTATGTAATTTAAGAAGTCTGTCATTCGTGCAGGTTACGCACTATAAGAAGGGAAGATGACTAGCGAGCAATGAATTGGAAAGGATGTGGAAGGGACAACTTCTGGTCCAGTTTCAGGTACTGCACTACATCTTCCAGAAAGGAAAGGGAAGTACAATGAACATTCTGCGGCAAAGTGACTCAAGAAATACTGCTTATAATAGGTTTCCTAGGTACGAATTATTTGTGTAAGTGCTGCTAATCTATCTATTTTTTAAGTATAATTTTTTTTAAAGGAAGTTATAGAAGAATGTATGAATGAAGTTCAATACAGTACCTTAAAATAGTCGAAATGTGCAGAATTCGGCATCGCTGCCAGTTTGTATGATCCATCTGCAAGAAATTCTTCGAAAGTTCTGAAAGGCATCCATTCTTTCGGCAGAGCGATCTCCGAGACGAACCGGGCGATGTAGACGTTGAAAACAGACATGGCGATCACATAAGACAGAAACATGAGGATCCTTAGGATGTTGGGTCTGGGTAAAGCGCCCCAACCTGCGAAAATATTCCTTAGTGAAACACTGAACTAAACTCTCATACAATCATTGTGTAAATACGTGTGTTCTTTTACATTGCAGTTGTCATTAGCGGATAGACGGAATTCACATGAAAAATATTATTTTTACTTCCTTGTACTTGAAAGAATTACTTTAAAATTTTAAGCACATAAAAACGTAATTTAGGTATATATAATATATCACTTCAAATGTTTTAAAAATGACATATTTGGAAAGGAATTTCCGGTTAAAATATAAGAATTTTAATCAATAGTACTTTAAGAAATGGGTCAATTTTGGGCACGTCTAGGGTCGTTCTGGAGTCAATAATAAAAACTAAAATATAGAAAATTTTAAAATGAGCTCACCTTCGTGGATAAGTAAGCCTTCATTCACACTTTAGAGTAAAAACCAACTAAGAATATGCTGGAGAGAAAGGCTGTGAAATGGAGATATATTGGGCTATATAAAATTAGAATCCAAAACCTGCATAAAAGCCTATAAATTAATAACTCCAAGCAGAAAGGCGCGGAGTGGTTGAGAGCAATTATCAATGTAAAACCATTAAGTAATAAGAAACAAATTACGAATATAAACAACGAATAAGATTGTTTGTGAATTATTTACTACGATTTTAATTTAGTAGCTATAAAACAGTATGAACGGCGCAAAAAGAGAAAAAAAATTTACAATTTATATCAAGAAAAAATAAAATTATTAACCTGTAATAGGTTAATTGCAGTGACATTATTGTTATTATACAATACTTTGTTAACCAGGAAGCTGCAATAACTAGTACAAAAGGAGACAGCATAATTCAATTCTTTTCGAGAACACAAAGATTACTTCTACCGTGAAGATATGGGCAGGACTTTTACCGAAATTCGGCAGTCAGCACGAACATATTTGGTGTCAACCCACTGGAGGCGACCGTCTGGAATATACATAATGGCTAAAGCTTGATAAGGCATATGGTAATATTGCTCATTACAGTAACCTGTCTCTCTTAGGAATTTTGAATGACTGCACCTGACACTGAAATATTTAATTCGTTATATGTCTTGGTTGAAAAGGTGGTTCTTTTCCTCAGCCAATTGGGCTTAAATTTGGACTACAGCCCTGTACGTTGCAGGAACTAGAAAACGTCGGAAAATAGATGAGAAATACTTAGAAATATTTTAATTGAGACCATGGAGAAGGATGGAGAAAATCAGTTGGGTCGATCGTGTGAAAAATGAAGTGTAACAAAGGGTCAGGAGGAGAGGAATGGAGTACATATCTTAAATAGCAGGAAGGCTAACTGGATTATTTACATTTTGCATAGGAACTGCCTTCTAAACACGTTATTGAAGTAAAGGTAGAAGGAAGAACATCACGGACGAAAAGACGAGGAAGAAGACGTAAACAGCTGCTAGATGACTTTAAGGAAATGAGGGTACACTGGGTATTGAGAGAAGAAGCACTAGATCGCAACATGTGGAGAACTGGCTTTGGGAGGGGTTATGGATCGGTCGCAAGGCAGACTGCAGAATGGAAATTATGTTTGTATTCAGAGTAAGTGCTTAAGGACTTCCACCGAGTTTGCTAGATATAATTGTAGTAATCTCTTATGAACTGTTTAGGATAAACATGTGCAGAGTTAAAGAAAATTCCCGTACCTTGCTGGAGGAATACTGTAGCTATTAGCATTGCTGAAGTCATGATACTTAAGTCTTCCTTCTTGACATGTTGGCAGTAAAGCCTCAAGTGATGTATTGTTGTCAGGGAGACAGTCAGGATGAACACTGTGACGACCACTGCAATCCACAATCTCCAAGAAAAAGGCACCACAAACACTTGCCATTTCAGATCCTGCAGATTGGGTTTTCTGATTATGATACAGGTCCTGAAATTGGGAACGAAACAATTAAAGGAGGCAATTAATAAATAAATTAAGCTACGTATTTCACTTGATGTCTGAGCAAAAAGTCCTAAATTCAGGCAATATTGTACCAAGATTTGAACCATACAAATCCTGAGTTAAATTTATTTCCAAACAACATCTACTTTAATTAAGGTCTCCGTTGTTATTATTTTCAAGTTTTATTTACTAATCTCCTCCCCTGTTCCAAATGATAACATTCCCTCCACATACACATCAGCCACATTCTAATGCGCTTAATCTATCAATTTTCGCTAGTCTTAAAAAAGGGCTTAATAGAGGATTGTATGAAAACAGACGTTCCTTGTAAACAGAACTTCCAAGTAATGATTGACTGCAATTTCTTGAAAATTTACTTTTTTAAATTTAATATTAAGACACAAAACCTGTATCCCCAGATATTAGTGCTTTTATTAGCAGGCAGTACTTTGAAGTACGTCTGCTGTTTGCACACAACAAATCAGAAACCCAGCTGTTATTATAACATAGTTAACCACATCGAAGTTTCCAGATGTTTCTTTCCACCCCTTTGGGCAAATAATTGGCAATTTATTCTAGATCATCTTCCTAAATTCATGCATTTACAATAAGGACTTGAACAATTCAATGAACCGATTAGCTAAACGGTTTCTTGGAATTTGTATTCATGTTAATTTAGAACGTAACTTACTTTTATCTTTGTAAAGGAAGAAGTTTAAATGACGGTATCTTGTGTGTGTGTGTGAGTGTGTGTGTGTGTGTGTCTGTCTGTGTGTGTGTGTGTGTGTCTGTCTGTGTGTGTGTGTGTGTCTGTGTGTCTGTCTGTGTGTCTTCATCATCAACGTAAACATTTTTAGCATTTCGCGGACACGCGCGAAATTTTATATAAAATATAAAGCAAATAGAAGCCGCCTAAAAGACATGGATTTCAATCATCTATATGAACATTTTGTGGAACCGGATGGCTCAGGCGGTATAGCGAATCGCCACGGGATTGTCTGTCCGGGGATCGAAACGCGGTGTGGGCGAGATTTTCCTCACATGTCCAGAGCGACTCTGGGGCCCATCCAGCCTCGTGTACAATGGGTACCGTATCTTTTCTGGGGGTAACGCGGCCGGTGCTTGACGTCGATTACCCAACCCATCTACCGCCATGGTAAAGAAAGATTAGGGCTATACTACGTACATCTACTCTTCTTATAGGCCTTCTCGACCTGATCTCCGGTGACCTGTAACTTTACGTTTATGGAAATATAAACGACACGACAGTTTATGAAATTTGTTATGAGAACGGGACACAAATGCCCGAACACAAAAAAAATTTCTGGATTTTGAAATGTCATTTGTAAATGTATGTAACTATCGTAAGCTTATATTTTCAAAAAACAAGAAATGTGTGGTGGTGTTTATGGTGGTAATGGTGCGGTAGTGGTGGTCATGGCGGTGGTAGCGGCTGTGGCAGTGGCGCTGGTGGCCTGTTTCTCGTGGTCGTTTTAGTGCGGCCATTTTTACCTGATTTTGATGTTTATAAGTGAACAAATCTTTAGACTAAGTTACAGCTATAAGAAGTTTTGTATTTAAAAAGTTAACACAACAGTAGCCCTGCCAGTTGATACTTAGAACTGGAAATATATTTAAAAAGATGACTAGGTTTGAATTTTTTCTTGTAAATTCCATGTTACTTCTTAGCGCTATTACAATATATTAAGTTCAGAAATATTTACATATGTCTTACACTGAATTTTTAGTTTTGTGCTGGGACAGTGTTTAGAAATTTTCTTTCCTTATGCATTTATTTAATTCCGTTTAGTTTACAATAATAATAATAATAATAATAATTCTGTCGATTTTTAGTGAATTCAGTAAATAAACTCTTGTGGTAAAGATAAAGATAAAACAATTCCTATACATGCCTGGAAAGGCCCTGAGTGTTCCAGGAGTTTGAGTTTCCTAGATTTAAAGTTAATCAACATATGTATTTGTTAAGGCTTTTAGCCGTAATTACCAGCCGCCATTGTACCTTCAGGAAATATTCCTGGTACTCATTTCCGTTAGAGGTTGATTCTAACTCAGGGCTACGGTACGCCCGGAAGATTCACTCAATGACAAATTGACACTATCGGGAATCGAACCCGGAACCTTCCGCTTCGTAGAGCAGTGCCTCATCTAAATGCGCCTGCAAAAAACTCGAATTACGACTCCAAATTATGAAGTAACATACGTTTTACTGAAGAAAATTTTGTAAATAAAGCCAAATTGCTGCGCAAAGTTTTCTCTACATGTTTCGGGCATAAATGCAGTTATTTCTCGCGATGATGGGCACATAGTCGCCCGAAGCATGTAGAAAAAAGAAATAAACTTGCTAATAAAAATTATGCACCAAGTTCGCTTTATTTACAAGATTACACAAGGATGCGCGGTCAACAAAACATAAAAAACTGAAGGAAGTTTTACTCAAATTAGGAGTTTCGTGCAAAGCGTCATGTACTTGATATTGGCTAAAGGAGATGTGAAATCCACGACAGATTCTCTTTCCGACGTCGCCACTAGCGGTATAACTGCGACCTGCACTTCCCCTCTGACCATCATCCCTATCACTCCAGTCCACGACCCGTTCTTGCCTTGCGACCCCACGGTATTTTCCACCGATGTGTTGTATTGGGACCTGTGAGGGAGCAAATATACAGTCATAAGACAAATCAAGGGAACTTTCCTTCTTTACTGTTATTATAACTGAATATCTGACAAACCACAAGAGGACTTACGTGAAATTTGCTGCACTTTCCAAATCATCCCACACTGCACCAAAGAATCCTGCGTGTTTCAGGTGCTTTGGGTTGTCTATTGTCCACTGGAAACAAACAATGTACATAAACACGACAATTAATTATTATTTAGAATAAACATTGTTTAACTTAAAATCAAATTTAATGCTTTACATTTCCTTCTAATTAATAACATCGTAATTTATACTTTGTTTAATTTTCACAACTTTCAATTGCTTTGATATATTTTCGGTATCTGAGAATTTTTCGAATTAATGATTCGAAAAATATAGACTATGTCACAGTTTGTATGTAAACTGAGTAGAAGGAGGTAGAACGGTCACACTTGGAGGAAAATCCATAAAAAAATATGATATATTATATGCTGTATGATATTAGGAGATAACTTTTGTGTTAATCCTTTTTTATGTTAAATATTTCGCAGGTACAATACTTATAAATATTCGCAATTACAACACACTCACTTGCAAATACTTATTACTACTTACAAGTAAGTTTGTGTTAACTGTGAATATTTGAATTTATTTTATTTGTTAAATCAATTTATTTCAAAAGTATTTTAGTCTGAATAGTTTTGGCAATTTTCTGCATAAATTGGCTGTATATGTGTTTACCTTATACTGACGTACGGCATAGTATTATAGCTGACTGTTGATAGCCAAAATAGGCGGCCGAAACATGTAGCAGCTTCAGAACTAGTTATAAACCGTAGATGGAAATAAAAGGTTTGTGGAAGGCAAATGCGTGGAATGTGTACAATATTAAATTTTTATGCTTTATTTTATGTTGAATATTACAAGATTATTTAAATTTATGTACTTCTACTTACATAACTTTTCCTATAATGGAATTATTCAATACTTATGAAAGAAATAGCGATCATAACGTAATTTTGTCTCGGTTTGAAAACGGGGTATTTCCTTCCTACATTAATTGAACATATCAGAAAGTCTGCCACATACATTCTCAAGGTCACCGTAAGGTAGTGATAGTTGTCTATGTCTCGGTTAAGACAGAGAATTTTACTGTACATTTTAAAAAACAAGGAAATGTGCCTTATTTCAATATACAAAAATTCGTAGTACCTTTCTATGAATCATACCTCTATATATCCAGTTTTTAATGCAATTCCTTGGAGATTGTTTCTTCTCTGAGAGAGACTGTCCAAGGGCGAAATCAGTCCGCCATGCGGCGTCCAGTTCCCGAAGCGGTACTTCTGCAGAGGGTGATCGGAACTCATTCGATACACTTCGGTCAGGTTGACGAGGTCTCCTTCTGGATATGCCACCAGGAACTCACAATTGAACGGAATGTCGACGTCAGTGAATAACTCGTCGAGGTTAGGCAGCACCTCCAGGTACAACAACCAGGTACCG
>Ga0123355_10016976_pt1 | contig 11489 bp, 13 predicted proteins | sample TergutEmb28metaG_3_FD_89872 | JGI IMG/M metagenome (GOLD analysis project Ga0123355, IMG submission 89872) | Embiratermes neotenicus P1 segment gut microbial communities from Petit-Saut dam, French Guiana - Emb289 P1 | ecosystem: Host-associated > Arthropoda: Insects > Digestive system > Gut ...
AGATAAAAGAGCACCACCCCGCCACTTCGTGGCACCCCTCCAAGGAGGGGAATCTTCACAGGAAGCTTAGAGCATCCCTGAAAATCATCAGCAACACCCCCAGCACTCCAGAGCGCAGACCGTCAAGGGGCTGGCTGATATTTTATAAGTAAATCCGGCATGTCTATGCTCCTTGATGTTTTGGTAATTTGAAGCACGCTTTCTATTGAGCCTGAACATAGCGCTTAATAGCTTCCTCTACGGTAGAGTTAAGTGTTTGTCCGTGGGCGTGAGAATACATCGCCAGCGACCTATGAAGCTCCGGCGACACACGCACATTAAAACTGCCCTTGTACGGCTTTTGCGGTTCCGTGCCATCTACGGCGCATGATTCAAGGTAATCGTCTATTGCTCCCTCAAAATCTTCTTTAAGGCTTTGCAAGCTGTTGCCCTCATAGGAAATTAAACCTTTTATGCCTAAAACCTTGCCATGAAGGATGTTGTCTGCCGCCGAATACTCAACTGTTCCGCAATAACCTTTATATCCTAACATATTGCTCATATTAAACCCTCTCTTTCCAACACGTCCAAAACATACCTGATTTGATATTCTAGAAGTTCTTTTTTTCTTTTCTGCCCATATCGCACACCTATTTCCCTTACATTGTATTCTACTTTCGCCCGAAATGCAACTATAATTAGTGGCAATTCAGCTTTTGGCTTTTTGTGTTTTGGAATTTCCGGGGCTTTGTATATTTCAACAGGACTTATGCACAACACTCCGCATTAGTTTCTATTTTGTGTACAGTCTTTTGATACCGCTTTGCACACAAACCCTGTACATGACTCACCTGTGGACTCCAACACAACACACGACGGCATCTTCGATGTCTTAAACCCAAAAAGCTTGCAGCACCTTGGAAACTTCGAATCCCAGGTGACAACAAAATAAACACACTTAAAACAATTAATTTTTTGAGTACTCATAATTATCAAATCAATCGCTCTTGACAGATGCCAAACGTCGCAAATATTATAGAAACCTTTAACTGTCGGGAACCGAATTTCCGACAGCTTTTGTTAAATCATCGCTCTTCCAAATTTGAAGCTGCAAGCATAATCCCCAACTTACCTGACTCAAAGGTTAGCCCTCCTTGCAAAAAAGCACAATAAGGCTCACGCATAGGCCCATCTGCCGAAAGCTCAATTGAAGCGCCTTGAACAAACGCCCCTGCTGCCATAATCACCTGATGCTCATAACCCGGCATATCCCAGGCAACCGGAGTAACATATGAGTCTATCGGTGCACCATTTTGTATACCCAAACAAAATCTCTCCAAAAGCTTTGGCGAGCCCAACTCCACCATTTGTACTATATCCGACCTAACATCCAAATACCCCGGCGACGTTTTATAACCCAAGAGCTCAAAGAGCCGTGCACAGAACACCGCCGTTTTCATTGCCTGAGCCACCGTATGTGGTGCAAGGAAAAGACCCTGATACAATAGTCTATTTACATCCAATGTCGCTCCGCATTCCGCTCCGATACCCGGCGTTGTCAGACGAAACGCGGCCGCCTCAACAAACGCTTCCCTTCCGGCCACATATCCACCCAGCGGAGCAATCCCTCCCCCGGGATTTTTAATAAGCGACCCGGCAATCAAGTCAACACCGACATCCCCCGGCTCAAGAATTTCGGTGAACTCACCATAGCAGTTATCAACAAAAACATTTATATTTTTATCAACACTGCGCACAGTCTCACAAATCTCGCCAATTTCTTTCACCGTCATTGCTCGGCGAGCAGAATAACCTCTTGAACGCTGAATAAGGACTGCTCCAACAGTCCTTTCTTTTAGCGCTTCAATTATTGCATTATGATCCGGAGCACCATGCTCAGCAAGCTCCACTTGCTTGTAGCTCATGCCATAATCTTTCAAAGAACCTCTGTAATCACCCTTTATCCCTATTGCACCATGAATTGTATCATAAGGCAATCCGGTCACTGACAAAAGCGTTTGACCAGGACGCAACACAGCAAAAAGCGCACAAGTGATTGCATGAGTGCCGTTTACAAACCCGGTACGCACCAACGCTGACTGCATACCCATAATATCCGCATAAATCAAATCAAGCGTGTCTCGCCCCTTATCATTGTAGCCATACCCGGTGGTACCTGCAAAACACCCATCAGACACCCTGTGTTTATGAAATGCTGACAACACTTTTTCGGTATTTATCTCTGAAACCTTGTCGATTTCTTTAAATATCTCAGCAGCATCTTCTATTGCACGATTTGAAAATGCCTGAACCTTATCCGAAATATTAAACTGCCCCATTTTCAACACTCCTTTTTGCTACCCGCTTAACAAACGGGCGCACATCGTGCGCCCCTAAAAGACAAGCGTGGCTACACCTCTGCCATTTCTTTTAAAAACAGCCCCGCCAACCGAAACATATCTTCCATAACAGAAATCTTTAAAACACAGGATTGCGAATGCAAATTGCGAACCGGCGCTGCAATGCCGACGGTTCTGACCCCTGCACGTGACCTTTGATAAGCCGCTGCATCTGTTCCACCCGCAACTATATTTTTTGTTTGATGCTGAATCCCGTTATTATCTGCAATGGCAACCACGGTATTGCGCAATTGCTTATCATATATGGTCGCTCCATCCATAAACGGTATCACAACACCACCTCGTATCTTGCACACTTTTTTACTCTCGGCAACGGAGGGCAAATCGGCAGCAGTGGTGCCCTCTATTATGAGTGCAATATCCGGAGCTGTGCGAAACGCTGCGGTTATCGCCCCACGCAAGCCGACTTCCTCTTGCACCGTAAAAACAAAAGTGCAATCCACCGGCAAATCCGATTTTATGAGTTCAAGGAGCACGGCGCATCCAAGCCTGTCGTCAATCGCCTTTGCTTTGATAAAACCATCTCCAAACTCAGTGATCTCATCATCAAATGTACCTGCATCACCAAGCGAAACAAGCTCCTGCGCTTCCTGCTTGCTCGCAGCACCAATATCTATATACATATCATCGGTATCCAAAACTTTTTCTCGCTCCTTGAGCCCGAAAAGATGTATTGCCTTACAGCCTATCAATCCGATGACTCTCTCTTTTCCTAACAGAACTGTCTTGCCTATAACCACACGCTTATCAACAGCTCCCACCATCGCAAACTTCAAGTAACCATCATCTGTAATCCCTGTAACGATTACACCTACCTCATCCATATGCGCACAAATCAGAAGTTTTTTTGCAGAACGCCTCGCACCTTTTTTAAACACAGTAACATTCCCCATCACATCTGTTGAAACTTCATCCGTGTATTTATTGGATTGCTCAATTATATAATCACGAACTTCATCCTCATTTCCGGAAACCCCACTGAGTAAACAAAGCGTTTTTAATGTATTAATCATAACTCATTCTCCTAAATGGTAAAAATCAATCGGCAATTGCCAACACCGTCTCATATATAAGCTGAGCTGTGCTGTTTATATCTTCAAGCGACACCATTTCACATGGCGTATGCATATACTTCATGGGGATACTTAGAAGCACAGTTGCAACCCCACCGCATGAAACCTGAATTGCCCGCGCATTTGTTCCGCTGTCTCCACCCGGTTCAACCTCTATTTGATGCTTTATATTCCGCTCTTTTGCCAACTGAATCACTTTTTCGGTAAACGCTTTGTCCATGTTCGGGCCACGACATATTGAAACACCCCCGCCGATTGTAAGCGGTGCCTCAAAAGGCTTTGAGTCAGGTGTTTTAGCATGTCCGACATCAACGATTATGCCCCAGTCTGGCGCTATATCAAAAACACCCGGAGCTGCACCTCTGACCCCAACTTCCTCCTGAACGCTCGCCATAACATATAAATCAATGTCTAATTTCTCTTGCCCCAGCATCTCAAGGGCATTCAAAATAGAAATAAACCCGGCGCGATCATCAAGCGCCTTGCCTGAAACATATTGATTACCGAGCATCCGCGTTCTTTGCGCAAATACTGCTGCCGTTCCCAGCGGCACAGCCATTACTGCATCTTCTTGGGACACCCCTATATCAATAAAAGAATCTTCAATATTTATTGGCTTTTCCTTATCCTCAGATTTTAAAACATGAGGTGGCAAAACTCCGATTACACCAAAGATCGGTGGATCCGAAAGCACCGTTACACATGATGACGGTAAAACACGCGAATCCAAACCGCCGAGCTTTGAAAAGCGTAAAAACCCTTCCTCAACACCTGTAATAATAAACCCTATCTCATCAATATGTGCATCCAGAAGCAATTTCTTTGCATTCTCCTTGCCGCAACGCCGGACACCTATCACATTTCCCATCATATCAATCCAGGTTTCATCCATATGTGGCTCTAAGAGCTTTTGGACATGCTTCGCTACCCTCTCCTCAAACCCGGAAGGTCCGGCAAGTGTGCATAACCCGATTAATGCAGCTGCTGTATCCATGACTATAATCCTTTCACAATCGCTTTAAAAGTCTCACCGCGTTCTTCAAAGTTTTTAAAGATATCAAAAGATGTGCAAGCAGGTGAAAGTAAAACAATATCGCCACTTTGAGCCGAATTTGACGCAGCAATCACCGCATCTTTAAAACCATCAGCCATAATTATTTCAGGTGCGCCATCATATCCCGCAGTTTTCTCTAACGCCTCTTTTATCTTTGTTGCTGTAAGCCCAGTAAGCACCAGCGTCTTCACTCGCAAAACCACCTCGGGGCCGAGTTCATCAAACGGAACACCCTTATCCTTTCCGCCAGCAATAAGGATAACCTTTTTATCAAAAGACCTAAGCCCAGCAATCGTCCTTGAGGGGCTTGATGCAATCGAATCATTATAATACTTGACTCCGTCTTTCTCTCGGACAAATTCAATACGATGAGCAACGCCTCCAAAGCTTCGTGCCGTCTTAAGCATGGTCTCATGAGAAACAAGCCCACGTACAGCAGCCAGCGCCGCTAGGAAATTTTCCACATTGTGTATACCCGGAAGCAAAATATCACGCACCTGCATAACCGCCTCAGTTTTACCAGAAATCGCTTCGAATATGGTTTCTCCGTCAGTATAAACTCCATCAGCAACAACCTGATTACGGCTGAAAAAACGAACCGCTCCAGGAGCAGACTTAGAATATGCTACAGTGTACTCATTGTCCAGATTAAATACAGCCGTATCATTTTTATTTTGACGAATAAATATATTACGTTTTGCTCCAACATATTCTTTCATGTCTTTATGCACATCCAAGTGATTTGGCGAAAGATTTGTAACAACAGCTATTTCTGGGCACATTTTCATTGAAACCAGTTGAAAAGAAGAAAGCTCCAGCACTACAATATCATCAGAACTCATCTCATCAGCTTTGCATAATAGAGGATACCCTATGTTGCCACCTACATGTACACTCAGCCCCTCATTTTTCAGCAATTGTGCAATTATCGAAGTGGTGGTAGTCTTTCCGTCACTTCCTGTAATTCCTATTTTTTTACATGGGCAAACCTGGAAAAACACTTCCATCTCACTTGTAAGCACTGCACCTCTTCTGACCGCAGCTTCCAACGAGGGATGAGTGGGCATGATACCCGGCGTCCGAAATATAACATCAGCAGAAATATCATCAAGATAATCCTCGCCGAGCTTTAACCTTGCACCCATAGCTTTAAAAGTATCCGCAACATCACCCAACTCCTCGACAGTTCTTCTATCACAGACAGTAGTCTCTATCCCAGTGTTAAGCAAAACCTCAATAAGCGGAGTATTACTTATCCCCGCCCCTACAACAACAATGCGCTTGCCTTTTAAACTATCTAAATACTGTTTGAAACTCAACATACTTTCTTTCCCCCACGCACATTACATAACCCAACGCTCTTCACCAGTGCTGTACTCACTCTTTCTTCGCCGGTTCATAAGCGTCCTCATCGCCTCATAAGGCTTCTTGCCCTCAAAAAGCACACTATACGCCTCATTACAAATCGGCATATCTACACCCATCTTCTCAGCAAGCCCTTTCGCCGCCTTCGCAGCATAATACCCCTCAACAACAGCCCCAACATCTCTGAGCGCCTCCTCTGCAGACACCCCTTTACCAATGAGCACACCAGCTCGCCTATTACGCGAATGCCGTGACATGCACGTCACAATAAGATCACCCAGACCAGTAAGCCCGGCAAGAGTCTCTTTCCTGCCACCCATTTTGACTGATAAATCCGCAATTTCAGCCAACCCACGTGTCATTAATGTTGCAATCGTATTATCTCCCAAACCCAAACCATCACAAATCCCTGCACTGAGCGCAATTACATTTTTCAACGCAGCACCCAACTCAACCCCGACCACATCATCGGAAGTATAAACCCTGAAATTCTCATTCATCAGCAAATTCTGAACACGCTCCGCAACAACCTGATCTTCCGAAGCCGAAACACATGCGGTTGGAATACCAAGAGCAACCTCCTCAGCATGAGTCGGACCGGAAACTGATGCAATCGGCATTTTATCGCCAAATATTTCCTTCAAGATACACGTAAACAAACTGGATGTATCCTTTTCTATACCCTTTGACATGCACACAACAACACAGCTTTCATCAAGCCAACCAACAAGCTCCTCAGAAGTATCGCGAACAGCAAAAGACGGCACAGCCATAATAGCAGCGCCGATTCCAATTGTCGCTTCCTCAGTGTTTGAAGTTATATGGATATCATCCGGTATGCTTACCCCGCGAAGAAGCGGATTTTCACGAGTCTTTGAAAGCATCTCAGCTTCGCTTTCAAATTTTGACCACAAAGTCACCGCATGTCCATTTTTGTGTAAGAGCAGTGATATGGATGTCCCCCACGCACCGCTGCCAAAAACCGAAACTCTCATTTTAAAGACAACTCCTTGTATCAACGCTTGAACTTAAACTTTGACTCCTCGCCCTTAATCAGGCGTTTAATATTTGGCTCATGCCTTGCAATCAGTAATAACGCACATAAGAGCGTGGCCGTAAACTCCCAATATCCCCCAAGGCTTATCAGGCGCATTGAAACCGGAAACGCTACAGCCCCAACCATAGCGCCCAAAGAAACATACCGTGTGATGAGCGTCAACAAAATGAATATCCCCCACGAAATCAATGCCAAACGCCAATCAAGTACAATCAGAATCGTCCCCGCTGCCATTACGCCCTTGCCACCATTGAAGTGATAATAAGCGGAAAACAATGCCCAAGCATTACAAAAAATCCGGAGATCGCTTGCCCAAACAACGACACCTCAAACAACGAACTAAACAGCCACACCTGTGATAGTGTCATATCCGTAAACCGAGCAAAAATCCAACCGCCGAAAATCACAGGAGCAATGGTCTTAAACATATCAATTGCAACTACAAGCAATACACCGCGAAGCCCAAAAACACGATAAAAATTAGTAAGACCCGGATTTCCGCTGCCGAATTTTCTGATGTCCTTTTTATAAAAATACTTTGAAGTAACTATCGCACCATTGACACTGCCTATGACATAAGCAGGAATCGCAACTATTAACATCACCAAAAATAAATTCATACTAAACCTCAATAATCGCTTCTGTATCGCGTTTTAATTAAGCTGACATAACTTTAGATATAACAATCATATGCGTTGCTATTTAGCTCTGTTTGTCGTCCCGAAATCTGATGATCATTCTGATTGGAGTCCCCTCAAGCCCAAAAACACCTCTTATCTGGTTCTCAAGATACCGCCTGTATGAAAAATGGAATAATTCAATATCGTTGCAAAAGCATACGAATGTGGGAGGACGCACACTGGCCTGAGTCATGTAGTAAATCTTCAGCCTCCGCCCCCTATCTGTAGGCGGCTGAACCCGCGCCACCGCATCAGACAAAAGCTCGTTAAGCATCCCTGTTGTGATTCTCATAGAAGCCATTTCATTGACAAAGTTTATGAGTTCAAAAAGCCGTTCGACTCTTTGTCCGGTAAGCGCTGAAATGAATAAGACAGGAGCATAGGTCATATAGCTCAAATCTCTCAATACATCTTTGCGCATCTTATCCATCGTATTTGTATCTTTTTCAATCAAATCCCATTTATTTATTGTGATAATGCTCGCCTTACCTGCCTCATGCGCAAGACCGGCTACTTTTGTATCTTGCTCAGTCACACCCTCTCGAGCATCAATCATAATCACACACACATCAGCCCTCTCTATAGCCATCTGTGCGCGTAACACGCTATAATACTCAATATTATTACCGTTTACTTTCGACTTGCGTCTTATTCCCGCGGTATCAATAAAAATATATTTACCCTTTTCATTTTCAAACGGCGTGTCTACAGCATCCCTGGTTGTTCCAGCAACATCACTTACGATTACCCGGTTTTCACCCAGTATGCGATTAATGAGCGAGGATTTTCCTGCATTGGGCTTTCCGATTACTGCCACACGAATGACATCATCATCTTCCTCGTCATCCGCAACCTCAGGAAATAGTCTGACACATTCATCGAGAATATCCCCGGTACCATGCCCATGAACTGCTGACACCGAAAAAGGATCCCCTAGCCCAAGTGAATAAAACTCATAGATATCCGGATTATTCGGCCCTATGGAGTCCATCTTATTGACCGCAAGGATAACAGGTTTCCCTGATTTGAGCAGCATACCCGAAACATCCTTGTCTGCTGCCGTCACACCGGTGGTAAAATCAGTAACGAGCACGATAACATCAGCCATCTCAATGGCTAACATTGCCTGCTCGCGCATAAACACCAGAATCTCACTGTCAGCCTGCGGCTCAATACCTCCGGTATCTACTATATCAAAGTCCCGTCCATTCCAATCGGTTTTGGCATAAAGCCGATCACGAGTGACACCGGGCGTGTCCTCCACTATTGCCAGACGCTTTCCGGCTAATCTATTAAACAGAGTCGATTTACCTACATTGGGTCGTCCGACTATTGCAACCATTGGTTTTGCCATATCAATGACCATTCCTTAGTATTTCATTAGGCACAAAACAACCACGAAAAAAAGAATGGTTATTTCGTGCATCATTCGCGACTTTTGCAGGAGAAGCGAATCGCGCACACATGCCCTTGCTTTAGGTTGAAGTCTTTCAAACTAAACCATCAAACCCAAAAAGGCATGTAATAAATCTACGCCATTTTGTTTGACTATCCTGACAGGTACGCCCAATGCCTCAGACACATCAGAAACCTTTACATCATCAAGAAACGTGTGTTCACCAAACCTAAGCATATTTTGTGGAATCAGAAGCCTCGAACCCAGTTTTTTCCCCCTGAGTTGGGTAATTAAATCTGCACCAGTTACAAGACCTGAAACCGTGATGCTTTCGCCAAAAAAGTCATTTTTGATTCCGTACACACTGCCACTTATTGTATCATATTTTTTCGCTGCCATTCTTAAAAGTTTTGTTAAATATCTCTGAGCCAAAACTCCTGTTGCCACTGAAAATTCGGCAAGACTGCTTTTTTCCTCATCTCGCATTTGCAGTTGATTACTTGTGATTTGTGCAAGCGCTTCTTCAAACTCCGTTATCAGCAACCTCATCATACCAACCCCGTTTTCCAGTTGCGGATAACCCTCATAAAATTCATCGGATGGTAACAACAGCCCCGCTTTCATATATAACTCATCAGCACAAAAGAAAACACGCGACCCTCTGCTGTTCATGCACTGCGCACCATAATGATTTACCGTATTGACAATCTCTCGAGCAAGCGCGTATCCTACAGGTTCAATTTCCGTCAAAGCTGCCCTATGTTGCGTCAAACCTACCGGAACAACAGACACGGAGTTTATGGAAGATCCTAGTGCAACCAAACCTTCGATTGTTCTCGAAAGCTCCTCTCCATCATTATACCCAGGACAACAGACTATTTGGCAGTTTAGAGTTATACCGGCTTGCGCCAACTTCCGGAGTGCGTCAATTGCAGCACCGCCATTCTTATTTCCCAGCATAGACGACCTAAGAACCGGGTTAAGCGTGTGAATTGAAACATTTATCGGGCTTATATGCAACTTGATTATCCGCTCAACATCATCCTGAGACAGGTTCGTCAGCGTGATATAATTGCCCTGCAAAAACGACAGACGAACATCGTCATCTTTGTAGTAAATAGTATTTCGCATCCCCTTCGGGTTTTGATCTATAAAACAAAAGATACATTTATTGGCACAGGACCGCTCTTTGTCCATAAGAAAAGTTTCAAATTCCAGACCTATGTCCGCACCTTCAGGCTTACGCAACCGAACAAGTTTGAGCTTTCCGTGAGCATCTACAAGTTCCAGCATCAAACACTCATCGTAAGAGCAAAATTTATAATCTAAAACATCCGTAATCGCCTGACCATTGATGCGACGCAAAATATCCCCTGCAGCAATAATAGTCTTTGCAGCCGGACTTCCGGAAGCAATTTTTCTAATTGTTGCGTTCATTTGCTCTCCTTGAAAACTTTCGTTATGGGATGTGTGGGTATTGTTGATGATTCTTTGTTTTGCGAAGTGTAGGGCGACGAAACCCGTTCCTAGCAAAACAAAGAATCATCAGCAAACCCCTAAGGATAATCTAAATCACCGCTTGCAAAGGGAAAAGGCGGGTCTCCCCGCCCAAACTCTTTAAATTACAACTTATTTTCTAAGAAATTTCCCGACCATTATAAGTTCTGCACGCCTTGCAAAGCCTATGCGGAACGCGCAACTCGCCACACTTTGGACACTTGGAAATCGTCGGAGCCTCCAGCTTCCAATGTGATGAACGCCTCTTATCTCTTCTCGCTTTAGACACTTTACTCTTTGGAACCGCCATTTAGAACACCTCCCGTTTATTCATCATCCAGAAGCTGTCCAAGAACAGCAAGCCTGGGATCAATCTTCTTATTACATGAACAAGGCTCATTATTTAAATCAGAGCCACAGTCCTCACACAAACCGGCACAATCATCTTGACACAAAAGTCGCTCATCCATATCCAAGATAAACTCGGTATTAATAATCTCTCCAGCGTCGATCTTATCTCCCTGAAGGAAGTAACCATCTGGGTTTTCGCCCTCTCCTCCTTCAGTGAGGTCTGCCGTAATCAGCTTATGTACGGGGTAATCGAACTCTTTGAGACATCTTGCGCAGACACAATGGCAAATCGCATCCACAGTCGCCGAAAACGTGAGTACACCTGCTGTGTTTTTAACATTTCCGGCAGCCCTCGGCCGGCATACACGGACAATCGACCCAAAGCCGCATTCCGTCATATCCGGTTCGAACTCAAACGACACCCTACCGCCGGGAACTCCAATTATCTCTCGCAGATCAAGCAGCATAATACCCCTCGCACATTCGCTAAAGTATTATAAGATAAATAATATGAATTGTCAAATATTTTTTTGTTTCAAAAATTATCTTTCTAAAGTACCTCTTGATGTTTCTTATATTTTTGATACAATGCATAACATAAGCTGACGGGAGGAACA
>Ga0123355_10016977_pt1 | contig 11489 bp, 5 predicted proteins | sample TergutEmb28metaG_3_FD_89872 | JGI IMG/M metagenome (GOLD analysis project Ga0123355, IMG submission 89872) | Embiratermes neotenicus P1 segment gut microbial communities from Petit-Saut dam, French Guiana - Emb289 P1 | ecosystem: Host-associated > Arthropoda: Insects > Digestive system > Gut ...
AAAAAAAAAAAAAAAAAAAATCACGTACCCCTGACAAAAAAAGTGTGTATTTAAAAAACACAATTTTTTTTTTTTTTTTTTCTATTTACACTTATGTAGTGAACCAGGAAATGCACACTGATAAAGTACACTTGAACATATATTAATGATCACCCACTTGTTTTGGTCGTCTCTACAACCATCATCATGGTGCTGTACAAGAACACTGATAAAATATAAACAAATTGCCAAATTGCATAAGTAAAACCACTTAATGTTATAGTGATTATCTCAAGCACTCTGTATGGTTGTAAAATGTTTACTTATGCAACTTGGCAGTTTGTTTATATTTTATCAGTGTTCTTGTAGAGCACTGTGATGATGCTTGCAGAGGCGAGTGAAACGTGTAAGTCATTAATAATAGACATTAAAGCATATTTTACCAGTGTACATTTGTTGGTTCACTACGTAAGTGTGAATATAGCTTTAATGCACAGATACGGAACATTAAGGTCACTGTTTTTGTATGTCCTGTTTTGACAGCACATTGCGTAGCTCACTGAAGACTATTATGCACTCAAAAGCTTCAGGAATATTACGAATTAACTTCTATTTGTCTACTGTCTGTGGTAGTTCCATTATATCATTAACTGCCATAGCATACACTGCTTCTAAGATGGCCCAATAAATGAAAATCCATTGGGTTTCAAGTCGGGTGATCTTGCTGGTCATGCATATGGTACACCTTGAGCTATCTATCATTCCAGATATTTGTTGTTTGGATTTGTTCTGTAGCAATGCTCAAATGAGGTGGAACACCAGTGTGCGAACCCAGTCCATGCTGTGGTCTGCAGTGGGACATTCTGTGGTAATTATGTAAGGGTGGCATGTAAATATTCACAATAAACTGATTTTGTGAGCCCCTGCTGGAGAACATTAAGACCTAGCAATGTATCTCCTATTATAGCCACTCACACCTGTTTTTCTGCATTGAACATACCCCTGCAGGAGCACTACATATTTTAGAAACATCCTGTATATAAGATTAATGATTTAAGGAAAAAAAAACTATAATTTATGACTTCCATAATGTGATTCTGTGATTTTCCTGTTTATGGAGATATAAATAAGTAGCACAGAAAAACACCAATATAGGTGATTTTCAAGTTACATTCTTCTGCATCACCATCATCATCATCATCATCATCATGTAGCTGTCAAGGAGCTGGGCCACTTGTTGACACATTCAGGTCTCACGCATCCAGAAGTCTCTTCTGTGGTTGCCCTGGTTCCTTCTGCCTTTTAGTATGTAGTTTTTCTTATTGTTTTTATTTTTCTTATAGTGATACAAAGTTTGTAATGACTCAGTAGGACTTATCAGTGACATTCAGTTATGAGACATAGAAATGGCAGCAAATATGAAACTTATGAAATATTAAAAGACTGCTTATGTAAGTGCTTTTTATTCTTATTTATTATGACAGAACCTTGGTAAGCAAAGAAAATGTAAAATACGCAAGACAGAAGAGAGCACTTTGTTCTGTAAGAGCTACTGCATTACAGAGCTCTTAGGAATCTCCCTTATATCACATACTTTGTATCTGTATCAACCAAGTACCCAGTATAATGTATTACAAATGTCATACACATTTACCCATGAGGTTGTTCATTAGTTGAAACTTCTTATCCTTCACATGTATAAATTCTGTCATGTACTGTATTACATGTATATATTGAGTTTCAACCATGCAGATGTCAGATACATATGAAATGCTGTATAGTACCCCAATATTATGAGACCTTCATATAAAGCAGTAAAATACATAAAATTTACAATGAAATAAATGTATTTTTGTAGACTCAGAATTTGCCTTGTAGTATTGAGCTGAGAATTGTACAGAAGCTCATCACTTACTCACTCCTGAACTCCATTTACTTGAGGGCATGTAATCTGGTTGTGATCCATCTGCCAGAGGCTCATCAGGCTTTAACTGTCACGTATGATTTGTGGCTTATAGTTAGGCTGTGCAACTTTTGCTAATGATTCAGCATAGAGATCAAAACGCTGTGTCATCTGAAACAGGCAGATGTTACAAGTGTGTTACACAGAACTGTAATACTAATTAGGAAGATGAGTGTTTTGATATATTAACCCTTTGATGCCTAATTATGACTAGTGGTCGTACCGCACCACTAACCTCTAAATGTTGCATTTTATATATTTATTCGACTAATGAGTAATGAATATTTTAAACATGGTATATACTCTCCGTTTTTTCCTCTTCAAAGTGCAGTTAGTTTCATAAATCTAATGTATTTGGTTCCTGTATTATTCACATTTCATATACAGGTGTGCTAAAATTAAAAAAATAATTCTGGCACCAAAAGGTTAATCAACATAAGATTAGGCAAGCTACTACGTATGTAAGTTATTTGTTTTTCGAAGGCTGCACCGAGGCTGCAACCTGACATTCCCACTGATTAAATGTTGGAAACTTCGAAACAGTTTCTGCCAGGAGTAGAGTTTCAAACTTCTTGTTCTGTCTTGATGTACAAAGTTTTTAAAATAAATGACCATCACTAATGCACTGTAATTTATTTTTGAGCGTAGGGAATACCTTTACTATACAATAACTGTATACTTGAAACTCTTGAGTATGCACCAACATGCAAACTACTATGAATTTCCTACACAATTCAAGTTCTATGTATATTTATTAGACCCAGCACAAACATCGTAAAGTAGGCAAGTAACTAATTGTTTACCATATTGCAAAGATATGTTGAACTGAGAATTGCAAGTTTTCCTGTAAAGAACAAGATTTATACATCAAAGTCTGGTATTTCCTCTGCACGAGATGACTACACTATTGTAAGTTATCTGTCTGTACGATCACAGTGGACTATAAGAGAGTAAGGATAATAGGCTAAGAAATGCCATATGGGTGTTTGCAGATTACTGGGCAAATTTCTTGTATTCAGAGACAGTAACTTAATTCCTGTACTATAGGAAATATATGTATGCCAGATATTACAATCACTGTTGCCAAAGGGCATAAAAAAGAGCCCTTGGAGATGGTGAAGTAAGAACAGACATGATTAAAGCATTTAGACAAATAGGAATGCAATGAATACAGCATAATTCTAATTTAAAACTACACACTCAAAAGATTTACTGCCGGTCTTTTATATATATATATATATATATATATATGTATAATTTTCCCAAAATTATATATTTGTATACTATTTGCAAAGGTATTTTAAAATGTGTTCAGTAAAGAAGTAGAACTGCTGTTTTTCCCACATATTATGCAACTGTAGTTTTCAGGTGCATTTGCAAATTTGTGAAAAGTGACTTATTTTCATCACATCTGTCTGTCTGCGTGGAACAACTTGGCTTCCACTGGATGGATTTACATGAAATTTGAGATATGAATATTTTTCCAAAATCTGTCAAGATAATTCAAATTCATTAAAATCTGTCAAGAAAAGTGGGTAATTTAACCCTTTAAACGCCGAATTAAATCCCATCTGCCATCTGCTGGCATTATTAGGAGCTCACCATATTCTCCACATTAACAGGATAAGGGTTAAATGAAGACAGATACTCATTTTGGATCATATCTCACTCATTTCTTCTAAGAATGAGAAATCTTTCAGACAAAAGTTGTAGAGACAATCAGAACACATATTGTGTTCAGTAACGTTTTTGGAAATCCTGCAATTTATGAGATAATGTGGAATAATATTGAAGAGCCAGGCAGGCCACAGATGACAATATGGTGCAAGGGCCTTGCATACTGGATACCTAAATCTATAAATACACACTCAGAATATGTAACACGTATTGCTTTTCCACTTCAACAATAGTTACATGAACACACCTCAATGTTACGTTATATGTACATTGCCTGTCTTGTTCTAATCTCAATGTGACATGGAAAATTATACTCACAAAATATTATATAGATATTTTATACAGCCCAACCTTTATGGATGAATTTTTGGTTTTAAAAAATGTGTAAAACTATCCATGTAAATACAGTACAATGTAATCTACATGTAAGGGCTCTGGAAAACACCACAATGAGTGAAGTCTTAAATGAAACAGTCTTGACACTGACATTCACTTGGGGTCATTTAAATTGAAAGTTAATTGAAAGAAGACCTTAACTGAGAAACATTAATGAGGATTCCATTGTACCACCACCACAACAGTAACAAAAACTAGACATTCTGTCTGCCACAGGTAAGTAGATAAATCTGTATATGAACACACAATAAAAACTAGGTAAGTGTTCATGTCTTTCAACAGATGCTTGACAAAATCATAACATAAAGATAGTTAATAAACCCTTGAAAGTATGGACAAGTTAAAGTATTTGGAAATAACAGTGACAAACCAACATATTTATAAAAGGTTTACAGCACATTAAATCAGGGGAATGCTTGCTGCCATTAAGTTCAAAATCTTCTGTCTCCTATATGAAAAACTCAACATCAAAAAACACCAAACTGTAATTTTCTCCATTGTTGCATACTGATATGAAACTGGTCTGTTATTCTCAGGGAAAAACGGGTGTTCATTGTTCGAGGAAAGGATGCTGAAAAGAATATTTGAACATGAGACAATAAATAACAGGACAAAAAATCTGCATAATGATTTTCACGATTTGAGACACACAACACGGACAGGGAACATAACGCATGGAAGTTTAGAATACCTGAAAGGAAGGACCTCATGGAAGATGTATGTATAGCTGGAAGTATAATATTAAAGTGGATTGTAAAACAGGTTGTAGGAGTATGGACTAGATTCAATTGGCTCAGGCTGGGGTCCAGGGGCAGTTTTTTTGTGAACATGGAAATTGACCCTGAGGTATCTAAGGTCATAAATTTCTTGACAGGATCGTCAATTGCTGGCTCCATAAGAAGGATCCTATTTCACAGCATGAAACAGTTTGTACATGTATTGTGTTATTGAGAGTACATTGAGGGTTTCAGGTACCATCATGATGGAGTCAATCATTGAACTACTGCAGTGTATTCAATGTGCGTTGTTACAGACAACTGATGGGCTGGCAGTGCTATTGCAATCTGATGTGTGCTCCTCTCTATTCTATGTACTCTAGGTAGGGAATGTGGTTACAGTTTCTATTATTCAATATCCATAGCTGTACTGTACCACAGTTTTACAAGTGAAGCTAAATAACTCAAGGCTGTCGATCAAACATGAAATCTCAGAATATATTATCTGTTGAGAGGTGACAGGTGATTTAATTACATACTACAAACCATAACATAAGGATTACACATACTTGGAAGCATGTATAATCCCTGACCTGACGATTCAGATTAAGGTCCACCTCTGCCACCAGAAGGCCATCTCTGACTCGACTCAGACCCTGGAAATGCAGAAAAAAGAAGCAGCATTATTGTACAAAAGAAAAGGCAACTATTTGTTGCCTGGTGTAGAACAAAGAGGTATGTGGATGGTTTATTGCAGTATTGGGTCACATATCAGCCATTTTCATACACAAACAAATCTGATATCTATAAATCTATACAGTTGTACATTATACAGCATGAAGGCATATAGGGGGAGTGGAGATGTGGGTCCAGTCATGTTAACCTCAGTATTAGATGGAGATAAGTGTTAAGTCCTGGCCACTTTACTCCCAGGCAAAGAATCTCTGATGCCTACTGACTATGGGGCTGGGAGGGTCCAAGATTATGGATATTTTGGAGGAATGATATGAATCTTGCACTTGCTGGGATTCAAACCCCATATGCAGCCTATAGCCTAGTCACTATACTGACTATGCTATCCCAGCTCCCCTGAAATGTGGCTGATAGTTCATTTCAGACAGCGGTATGGGGTATGTGCACAATCCATATATCTTTAGATTTCTGGAAATCCAAAATATGACAAAAGTGGATTGTCAAATTAAAATCCTGATGGCCTTCAGTTTTCAACATCCTCAGGGTGACCTCAATTTATCCGCTTTCCAAGAAGATGACCCATCCCACTTTTATTTAACCACACTTTAATTGCAGTGTCAACAAGAGCTCACTACTGGATACCATCATGAACCCAGTAAACCTAATCTACTGTCTTGGGGTTTCAACACTATTATAGTGAACACTTTGTCATCTCCAACCACCACATTAAATTATTCAAACTTCCAATGTAATTACTGGAGAGAAATTCCAAATTAATTGTTTGTAAAAACTTGATTTTGGCATTTAGGTAACATTATACTGTGTTTTTCCAGAGAACAATAATGTAACCTATAGATATACACTTACAGAATGACAATGCTTACACTAGTGCTGGCCTAGTTATGCCCATGCAACACACACTATGCCATACATGTGTTTTTGTTTTAAAAACATTGCCTTTCTTCAGTTATTTGGCTTATCTAAATTCACATCTCTAGGGCAATAGGCTAGGACTGGATTCTGATCAAATGATTTAAGGGGTTCAACACTAAGACTCTGCCAAAATCTCAGATGTCTCAGAAACCAGTTCTACTTCCCTCTATCAGGCAATTAAACACCTACTGCTGGACTTTTCAGATACTGCTATTTTCAGTCACTGGTCTCCATATAAATCCTAAACTTGTTAAGACATGTACCTGAGAACACATCAAGTCTAAGGGTAATAACAGGAAAATAGCTATTGAGAAATTAAAAGTTAACTCCAAGTCTCAAATATAAAACCTGGACCAATCAACAAATTATAAACCATAAAAAGAGACATAAACTCAGACTGACTAGAAAACAGACAACACAGTGAACACATGTATTTAAGTCCTTAATGCCACTAACATCATCTGTGGAGAAAATTATGAATCTGCATGAGTTCAGAGTATTTATTTGTCAGTCTCTTGCTGATCAAAGGATACCAGATGGGAGAAATTTCCATGCTGCTTTGACTGAACATTTTAAAGTGACAGGCGAGGAGATGTGCACAGTCTATGCCGCATAGCTAATACCATATGTTAAGAGCCACAAGACCACTCTGATGAAACTGATATTCTGAGACACAGCCTGCAGCTTAGTGCCTATTCCATTGGATTTATTGATTCAATTATCAACAAATCGAAGAGAAGTGATGGTCTGAAGAATGAGGTTCAACCATTTGGTTTTATATCTATACCTCATGTACAGAGTGTTTCTGGGAAGTGTGATTGTAAAGTGAATAGATACAACAAAAGATGTTCTTTCAATATGAGAAACACCCTTAGAAATTCTCTTATGTGAATCAAGTAAATAAGGGCTCCACAGGAGATGACAAATTGTGTCTACAGTATTCCTTGTGAATGTGGCAGAAGCTACACTGGAGAAACAGGCAGACAGTGGACTACAAGACTCAGGGAATACAGGCAAAATTTAGAAGGTCATCTGGAGAGATCCAAAGTAGAACAACATGCATATGAACAGGGTCATCGTATAGTCTGGTAAGAATCCAAGATTTTACAGATAGAAATGAATTCTGTACCAAGAAAATACAAGGCTCACCTGTCACGTTTAAAAAATCCCATCAGTCAAACCAGCATGGAAATTTCTCCCATCTGGTATCCTTTGATCAGCAAGAGATTGACAAATAAATACTCTGAACCCATGCAGATTCACAATTTTTTTCCACAGATGGTGTTAGTGGCATTAAGAACTTAAATACATGTGTTCTGGAATTCACTGTGTTATCTGTTGTCCAATCAGAGTTCATGGCTCTATATGTGATTTACAATTTGTTGATTGGTTCAGGCTTTATTTTTGAGACTTGGAATCTAGGACGTCTAGGACGTATATCATACATAAAATAGTACTTAAGGCTAATCTATCTTATTTCTCGTAAGACAACCTGATGATGGCCAACAAAGGCCAAAGCATGTAGTTGCTCTACTAAGTCAACAGATAAACCTATGTGACACAGTTGTGTTTGACTACATACCAATCCAAGCTTTGAGACTTGGAGTTAGGTTTTAATTTTTCAATAGCTATTGTACTATTATTAGCTTGCTTACTGAGATACTGTGTTTTTAAACAGTAGATAATGGACAAAGTCTGAAGAAAGGAGATTATGTCCGAGTTATCAGCCTTTCCCACCCAACCTCCCCTCCACTTAGATCAGACAGCCAAGGGTTCATGGCACTTCTGATGTAAATTTTAGTATTGTCCACACCGACTTCTTCCTTTCAGCTTTCCCCTATCATCATAATACTATTTTGTGAAAGAATAGATATTAAGAATTTTCTCATTATGCAGTTTTCTCCAACCTATTGTCTTCTGCACAGATTGGTCTTCTGACTCTCAGATCCAAAAATTCTTCTCTGCACTTGGGTCTATAAACACAGTATATGACTTAATGATGGGTTGACGGTATATGAACGAGCTATGGGCTGGAAGGTCCGGGAATTATATCACGATTGGGATGAGATTTTCTGCACCAGTCCAGACCAGGCCTGGAGCCCACCCAGCTTCCTGTACAATGGGTACCAGGTCCCATTCCCAGGGGTAAAGGAGCTGCAGTGTGGTGTTGACCACCCACCCTCATCTAGCACCGAGGTTAAAGAAAGGGTACAGCTATACCTCTGCTCCCCTCTGGGGCTTCATGACCTGTTATAGAGTGAAGTTTTATGTGGATTAATGCATAATAAATAGTCTCAAAAAACATCACAATAACCTGAACTATGCCCAGCAATGTTAACTGTGCTCCATAATTAGACATGGTCTAATGCATAATATGATAAATGAATGGCCACAAGTGTGAATAATATAAGGGACATTTAATGCCAAATTCATTAATTTTTTAAACTGGTAATCAAAATTCAGTGTACAAAGAGAAAATATCTGTCATAATCTTTCATTTTTAGAATGTGAATTAATGATCAGTAAGATAATTTAGTGTTTGTTTCTTGCAATACACCAATTGTTCATGTGTTAGTTAAGAGGTTACACTGTTTTTTAAAACATAACACTTTTTTTTGGTCAGCATGAATGTATATTCACAAAACTGTCATATTAAATAAGCAATTTCATTGTTTTAGTGCAGTTCAAATTAGGAAAACCTCAGGCAATGAACAGGCATTCTCTGTACTCTATAATACAATGTACAAGTAGTTTTAAGATAGAGCTAATATAACTTTTGCATTACTATTTAACAAACAATGGCTCACCAAAACAATCATTATCTTACCGGAGTGCGGTTGCCATCAGGGGCAGCAATGTAACTGGATCCATAAAAGTATTTCAGATCTCGGTGAGGTGGTAATCCATCTCCTGTTGAGAACTCATTTGGAAATGTTTCAATGCCGACACGATTTATGGCAGCAGTAAAGTATCCATTGACAATAGCTGCATTACGTGCCTCTATTCCCCACAAGGGCTCACTATTATAACAGAATAAATAACAATTACAGTAATGCTTTAAAGATGTACATTAAACTGAACTATTTAAAGTGTCAGTTCACACCATGCACTTAGCACACCCCTTTTAAATTAAAATGCCAGTAAGTTAATGCCATATAGGGAAATACACGTGGCTTGTTCTGAGATCTGTACAGAGCACATAAATGCGCTGTGTGGCCAGAACACAGAATCTGTTAATGTTAAACCTAGCAGTACATAAAATAACCATTAGGCTGTAATTGAGGGGCCAGAATAAAGCAGTCAGTACAGCAGCTAGCTATGGGCTGGATGTTTGACAGATTTTCTATTCTCAAAATTTTCCAGACCAGTTCTGAGGGCCACACAGTGTCCTATTCAATTGATACTGGGGTTCTTCCCCACTAGTCAAGTGGCTGGGGTGTGAAGTGGAATGCTCGTTTCTATCTAGTGCGGAGGTTAAGAATGAGTGGAACTATGCTTCTATTCACCCTGTATGTCTTAATGGCATGGCAGGCTTGTAAGTCTGAGGCTCCACCATCTAGAATTTCAACTGAAAGATGCAGGCTATTCGAGAACGTATGGTATGTTCCTGTTCCCATATGGTCCTGGGATTACAGACATTTATACATTTTGGTAACAATGGATAATATTCTGAATTCACTTATACAGGTTTTTTGCCAGTCTCATATGAGTGTTATGATTGCAGCCCTTCTCCTGTCAAGGTAAGGTACCTATAATTACATAGGCACATTGCATGTAAGCAGGACCTAGAAAACTTACTGATAAAACAGGTATGTGGGAAAAAACAGTTTATGCTCATGAACTTCCTGAATTCTTGTTTGCCACTATTAATTACTGTTTGTAGAAAGCAAAAAATAAACTACACACACTGACTAAACTGACCAGACTATCATAACACTTCATACTGCTACACCCAGTAAAATTTATTGGAACTTAACTTTGTTCCATGCTGGGCACTTCTGATTATCATATTACATAATGCCAAGCAAGGCTGACTCTAATAAACTGCACACATCATAAACAATCTTTATACTGCATAACAGAAATAATCCCAGCCTAGTCTTTTCAAACTTTAATTACTTTTTATACACTCATATAAATGTTACTTTTAAATGAAGATTCAAGTTTTTGGGGTGTGACACTGTGTTGTTGGCTAAGTAGTTCCCAACATTTCAAGATCACAGTGCCTTCACCTTCAGAATCAAATTTGACTGCCTGGCCAATGATAAAGCATGTTCTCCAGAAGACTCCAATCTTTAGCCACACCACTGTGAGAACTTCAAATATCACATTACTTTTGAAATGATTGAAATTATTTGTAGGTATTACATTTGTCTCAGTAGTCTAGACAAAAAAAAATCATATTAATCCCATTGTAAGGTGCTTTTGGCTGTGATATCAATACATTTCACCAAAGTACTACCAGTAGTGTTCACCAATCAATAATTCATGAAAGAAATATTATTTATAAATAGTCTTCACTGCATTAAAGACAATCAAATTTGTTTTAATTTGCTGACTCAAATGACAAAGATAGTGGCTGGCACAGGATCAAATGACCTGAACTTTATGCCTGTTTTCTCATGATGTAAACAACCAAGATGATTTGATAAACTCTGTCTTGCCAGTGACATTTGAAAGATATTGTATTTTATGGGAAACACAAACTTGAAAGCAAAATATCATAAATCTGGCTATAATTAGATAATGAAAATTTACTGCTGTAGACTGAAGCATTAATATTTAACCTTTCACATTGCCATGTGGGACAAAGTCATATGTCAAAGGTTGAAACAAACAAATACATAAATGAGGTCAAAGTAAATGTTAAATAAGGAACAAGTCAGAACTTATGCTCATGCAGGGTGTCCCAGAAGGAATGTGCCAGACTTTGGGAGAGTGTTCCTTATGTTAAAGTATACCAATATAACCCAAAACACCTATATCCAGAGTTGAACGGTTACGGAGATAATGGCCAGAGAAAAGTGCTGTCTTCTTGCGGTTCCACGTACTGCACCTTTTCAGCTGATGCGTTACGTGTACACTGCGCATGTCCTTGAGACTGGAATGCAGTCAACATTGTGCCTGCGTGC
>Ga0123355_10016978_pt1 | contig 11489 bp, 10 predicted proteins | sample TergutEmb28metaG_3_FD_89872 | JGI IMG/M metagenome (GOLD analysis project Ga0123355, IMG submission 89872) | Embiratermes neotenicus P1 segment gut microbial communities from Petit-Saut dam, French Guiana - Emb289 P1 | ecosystem: Host-associated > Arthropoda: Insects > Digestive system > Gut ...
GCGAAGGTCGTCGGCGCGATCGAGACCGAGATCGGCAAGATCGCCCGGCCGAAGAACGTCTGGATCGTGCCGGACATGCCCAAGACCCGGTCGGGCAAGATCATGCGGCGGGTCATCGCGTCGGTGTCGAACTTCGCTCCTGTCGGTGATGTCACGACGCTCGCCAATCCGGAGGTCGTCGACGGCATCCGTCAGCAGGTTCAGCGCGCGAAGGTCGCGAAGGGCGACACGCCGCGGGAGCTGTCCGAGACCGAGCTGGCCGAGATCCAGTCCTTCGGTAACGAGTAGCAGCCTCGTACCTGACCCGCAGCGGCTGCCAGAGCCAGGCTCTGGCAGCCGCTGCGTTTTCTTGCTGCCAGGCCGCGAGCGGGCGGCCACGCCCTGACGTGCGAGGACGCGCTTTTCCGCGGTTAGCCAGTGCTGTCGGATTTGCTTCGGTAACATGCAATGCGGGCGGGAGTTAGTTAGCGTCGGCAAGGATGCCAGCGCGCAACGGCACCGGGCGGTGGTATGCCCGGTGACGCGAACGCGAGTCGTCGTGCGGGACGAAGAATGGTAGAGCCAGCATGCCTTTCCGCTCCTCTCGCTCTGCGCCCGTCGCAGAGCTTGGGCAGTTCGGAGTCAGCAGCCGTAAGCGGGTCGTTCTCATCCTGTCGGTGCCGGCGCTTAGCCTGCTGCTGCCGGGCCTGGCGGTGGAGGTCGCCGAGAGCGGCACCGGGGAATTCCCCCATATCGCCGGAGCGGTGGCAAAGTTCCTGCTGTTCTACTCGGGCGTGTTCGCACTCATCGGGCTGAGCGCGGCCGTAGCGGCTGGCCTGCTCGCCGCCGACCGGATCGTGCTCTCTCCGCACGCGCGGATCCTGGCGCAGACGGCGCACCGCACTACCTCCCTGCTCGGGATGTCTGCGCTCGGCAACCACATCATGCTGGAGATCATGGCGAACCGGGCCGGGATCGCCGACAGCATGATCCCCTTCCTCGCCGTGCGGAGCACGTTTTTCATGGGGCTCGGCACCATATCCTCCGACGTCTTCGTGCTGGTTATCATGACCGGGGTTCTGCGCAGGCGATTCACCACAGGCTCGCGGCCGGAGCTGTGGCGCTGGCTGCACATGACCGCCTACGCTGCGTGGCTGCTCGGCATACTCCACGGCCTGCTCGCCGGACGCTCTGCCAAGCCTTATGTCGACTGGAGTTACGGCGCCTGCTTGGCCTTCGCAGGGCTCGCACTCGCCGCCCGGTACGTGATGGTGCACCGGAACCGCACAATGACAGCTGGCGACCGACCCGGCCCCGCCGCGGGCGCGGTGTCGCTATCGACGATGCCCGCGCTGTCGTCGCTGCCATCGCTGACAGCCCCGGCCGCCGGTCCTGCCCCGGCCCTGCCGCAGCCCGCGGCCCGCGCCGCGACCCCGCCTCCGGCCGCATCGGGACCGTGGTCGACGATGCCCGCGCCGGCACCGGCGCCGCCGCCGCAGCAGCATCGGCCCCTCCGAGCGCTGCCCAGCCCAGGCGACAGCTGGTCGCCGCCCGATCCCCGGCCGGCCGGCTGGGCGGCAGCGCCATGGTCCGCGGCCAAGTACGGCGACCAGGGTGACGCCGGCGCCTACACTCACGCCGACGACAACGGCTACGGCGACTACCAGGGCGACGACGGCTACGCGGGAGACAACGGCTACGGGGGCGACTACGCCTACGCCGACGACAACGGCTACGCGGGCGACTACGCCTACGCCGACGACAACGGCTACGCGGGCGACAACGGCTACGCCGGAGAGCCAACCGCCTGGACGGAACCTCCAGACTCCTGGACGGCGTCGCCAGACGCCTGGAGGCCCCGGCCAGACGGATGGGGCCGATGACGGCACCTGCCGCCGTCGTCCTCCGCATAGGCCAGGCTCGCGTTACCGCCGGACTCGACCGGTACGAACGGCTCGATCTCCCGGCACACCGGTCGGTCTTCGGTCCGGCGCCCGAGCTGACGGCCGCGACCCTCGCCGCCAGCTGCGAGCAGACAGACATGCGGGGTCGCGGCGGGGCGGCCTTCCCGGTGGCCCGGAAGCTGCGCGCTGTGATGGAGCGATCCGCGGGAAGACGCCGGACCTTCGTCGTCGTCAACGGAACGGAGGGAGAGCCGGGCAGCTTCAAGGACAAGATGCTGCTGACCCGGTCGCCGCACCTGGTGCTCGACGGCGCGAACCTCGTCGCGAGGGCGCTGCACGCCACCGAGGTGATCGTCGCGGTCACGTCCGACGGACCCCAGGCTGAGTCGGTCAGCGACGCGGTCGCCTCGGATGCCGGGCTGAGCCGGCTGGTCAGGGTAGCCGTGGTGCCCGACCGCTTCGTGACCGGCGAGAGCGGCGCGCTGATCAGCGCGATCAACGGCCGCGCCGCGCTGCCGCCCGGCGTCAAGACCAGGGCCAGTGACGCCGGGGTTCGTGGCCAGCCCACGCTGCTGTCCAACGCGGAGACCTTTGCTCAGCTGGCCGTCCTCGGGATGCTCGGCCCGGCGGGCTACGCGTCGACCGGCGTCGCGGACGAGCCGGGCACCGTTCTGCTGACGGTGAGCGGATCGGTAGCGCGTCCTGCCGTTGTCGAGATTCCCGCGGGCGTCCCGCTCGGCCACGTCCTCGATGTCTGCGAGGCGCAGCCGCCCGCCGGCGTGCTGGTGGGCGGCTACCACGGAATGTGGCTCTCTCCGGACGTCGCCGACTACGCGCCCGCCAGCCGGGGCGGCCTGGCTGCCTCTGGCGGGGCACTCGGGGCCGGCGTCGTCCTAGTTCTCGGCGCCGGCACCTGCCCGCTCGGCGAGGTGGCCAGGGTCGCCGGCTACATGGCGATGCAGTCGTCCGGCCAGTGCGGGCCGTGCAAGGCCGGCCTGCCTGCCGTCGCCAGATCGATGGCCGCGCTGGCGACGGGCGCGGGCGGACCGGACGAGCTCGAGGCGGCCCGGCGTACCGCCGCCGGGGTCCGCGGTCGCGGCGCCTGCCACCATCCAGACGGGACCGCGAACTTCATCGCCTCTGCGCTGGATGTGTTCGCGGCTGACGTGGCCGAGCACCTGTTCCGTGGCACGTGCGGGCGGCCGACGCTCGGCATACTGCCGCTGCCCGATGCGGCGACCGAGACGAGGCTGACGGTCGACTGGACTCGATGCGAGGGCCACGGGCTCTGCGCACGGATCGCGCCTGAAATGATCAAGCTCGATGCGGACGGCTTCCCTGAGTTCCTCGACGTTGCCGTGCCGTTCTGGCTGAACAAGGAGGCAGGGCAGGCGGTCGACATGTGCCCCGCCCTGGCGCTGAAGATGACCAAGCCAGCCGCACGGCCAGCGTCACCGCAGAGCCAGCAGCGCTCGGTGCCCCGCCCGGATCGGGCCGATCGGGCCGGGCCGCCGACTCTGAGCGGGCGCGCCATGCGCAAGGCCGAGCTCGACGATACGTCGGCCTGGCTGTCCGACCTCGGCGGGCGCCGGCGCACGATAGGCAGCTGACGACGCTGGCACATCGCCGGCGCGCCGATCAGCTCACGAGCATCAGCCTGGCGATCTTTCCGCCCGTCACGCGGTAGACGGCGACTGACACCATCTCGGTCGGCATGTCACCGAAGCGAAAGCCCGAAAGGTGCTCCTCATCGACGACAAACTCACCCGAGGTCATGCGTGTGGCAATAGTGACCTGCAGATCGGGACTGTCAGTGAACAGCTGCCCGTACGCTTCCCGCATCGCCTCAATGCTGCCGAACATCGCGGTGCCGTCGAACATCACCACCGATGCGTCGGCTGCGTAGTGCGACAAAAACCGCTCGACATCCCTGTCCCGGAACGCCTCGAGCTGCGCATCCACAATGTCAGTCTCGGTCGACATAGTCCCGCCCTCCCCCGCACCTCGTGACCAGGATAAAGCTCGCGAATTCGAATTATCGGCTCAGGCGCCACAGCGGCGACACTGATCCCGGCGATAGCCGGGAAGGCCGACCACGTGACGTCGTCAGCGCGGCCGGCTTCACCACGTCAGTCCTCGGTGACGTCGCGTTCACGGTCGACGGCGAGCCAGTCGACCTGAGCGAGCACGTCCTGGCCCGGCATCATGATCAGCGGCCTGCCGAACACGGCCTACGTCTTCGGCTACTCCACTGATTGCCCGGCCGGCCCAGCGCAGGGCTAGGCTGACCCAACGTGATCACTGGAGTCCACGCGGTCGTGTTCTCCCCGGACGCGGAGAAGGTGCGCGCATTCTTCGCCGACGTGCTGGGCCTGCCGTCTGCTGATGCCGGCGGTGGCTGGCTCATCTTCGCGCTGCCACCCGCTGAGTTGGCTGTCCATCCCGACGGTGCCAGCCACCATGAGCTCTATCTGATGTGCGACGACATCGACGCCACCCTGGCTGACTTGGCACGCCAGGGGGTAAAGGTGGCACGCGAGGTTTCCGATCAGGGCTGGGGGCGACTGGCAGCAATCCGGCTGCCCGATGGCGCGGAGTTCCCCGTCTACGAACCCCGTCATCCATCACCGCCGTCGCCGTGAGTCCTGCCCCGGAAGGAGCTGCACAGTGAGCGTCTTCTCCGAGATGGAACTGAGCTACCTTTCTGGCCGGCGTCTTGGCCGGCTAGCAACCGTCGACGCGGACGGCCTGCCCCATGTCGTACCGCTCGGCTGGAGCTACAACCCAGCCCTCGACACGATCGATATCGGCGGCCGCGATATGGCCGGGTCGAAGAAGTTCCGCAACGTCAGGGCCAACTCCAAGGTCGCCCTGGTGATCGATGACGTGCTACCGCCGTGGCGGCCGCGCTGCGTTATGGTCCGCGGCGACGCGGAGGCGCTGGAAACCGCGGCCGGCGCGGACGGCGAGGCTCTCGGACCTACTATCCGCATACACCCGAGCCAGGTCATCAGCTGGGGTCTCGACAACCAGGAGTGACTGGCACTGGGCGCACACCCGCATCATGCAGGGCAGCCAGGCCCGTGCTGGCTCGGTGACCAGCAGCGGGTTGCGCCCGCCAGCGTCGCTAGCCCCCTTCCGGCCACCCGGGTGGAATACTGCGGCAGTGTCGCCGGAGAGCAATGCGAAGGTGCAGATGGCAGGGAACGCGGTAGCAGTCGTCGGCGGGCGGGTCGTCCCGATCACCGGGGAGCCCATCGACGGAGGCACGGTTCTCGTGGCTGACGGCAAGATCGTTGCTGTCAGCCGCGACGCGGCCGTGCCCGCCGACTGCAGGGTTATAGACGCGGTCGGCCGCTGGGTGCTGCCGGGCTTCGTCGAGGCGCACGGGCACGTTGGCGTGAGCGAGGAGGGCGAGGGCTGGGCCGGCCAGGACACCAACGAGCTGACCGAGCCGGTGGCCGCACACGTCCGCGCGCTGGATGCAGTCAACCCAGCTGACCTGGGCTTCCGCGATGCGATCTCAGGCGGCGTGCTGGCGGTCAACGTCAACCCAGGGTCAGGCAACCCCATCGGCGGACAGACCGCTGCACTGAAGTGCTGGGGCCGGACCGTAGACGAGATGCTGCTGAGATCGCCTACCGGGATCAAGTCCGCGCTCGGCGAGAATCCGAAGCGCGTCCATGGGCAGCACCATCCGAGGCGGCCGACGACGCGTCTCGGCACTGCGGCGCTTATCCGTGGGGCCTTCGTCGACGCGGCCAACTATCTGCAGCGACTGGACACCGAGCAGGCGAAGCCGGCGGCAGAACGCAAGCCCATCGACCGCGACCTGAAGCTCGAGGCACTGGGCAAGGTGCTCCGGCGGGAGATCCCCTGGCGCCAGCACTGCCACCGGGCCGACGACATTGCGACCGCCCTGCGCATCGCGGCAGAGTTCGGCTACGACCTGGTGATCGATCACGGCACCGAGGCTCACCTGCTCGCTGACATCCTCGCGGCGCGGAATATCCCCGTGATCATCGGGCCGCTGCTGACCAGCAGGTCCAAGGTCGAGCTTCGGAACAGGTCGCTGACCAGCCCAGGCCAGCTCGCCGCCGCTGGCGTCACCATCGCCATCACCACCGATCACCCGATCGTCCCGGTCCACTTCCTCGCCTATCAGGCCGCCATTGCGGTCAAGCACGGCCTTGACCGCGAGACTGCGCTGCGCGCCCTCACCATCAATCCCGCCCGCATCGTCGGCATCGCCGACCGGGTCGGGTCCATCGCGCCGGGCAAAGACGCTGACCTGGTGATCTGGTCAGGCGATCCGCTCGATGTGCAGAGCCGGGTCGAGCGCGCCTTTGTCGATGGCGAGGAGATCTACACCTACGCGGACGGCGAGGGACGCTTCGCCGCAGCCGGATAGCTTCAGCGCCCGGCGGTACGGCGCAGGCGTGCTACTCCTCGCCGATGTCGGCCAGACTCTGGCGCAGTCCGGCGATCAGCGGATCGCCATCAGGCAGGACCCGCTCCAAACGGTGGACCGTATCGCGCAGCAGCACGCGGGCGTCGCCGTAGCGCCCGAGCTGACCGTAGATCTGGGCCAGGCCCGCCCGGCTCCGCAGCGTATCGGGGTGACGGGGGCCAAGCACGCGCTCGAACCCGGCCCAGGCCTGTTCGCAGGCCAGCTCGGCTGCCGCCGTCTTGCCCGTCCTCTGGTAGGCAGCACCCAGGTTGTTCCGGGCCCTCAGCGTGTCGAGGTGATGTGGCCCAAGGACACGCTCCCGGTCAGCCACGACCCGCTTGTAGACCGCGACCGCCTCCTTGACCTGGCCGCTAGCCAGGTAGGAGTCAGCGAGGCGATGACGCGTCGTCATCGTCTGCGGGTCACGATCTCCCTGGGCCCGCTCGCGGTCCGCAAGCGTGACCCGATAGAGGGCGACGGCGTCCGAATGCCGGCCTGCAGCCAGATACGCTGCAGCGAGCTCGTCTCGTGCGCCGAGCGTATCGGCGTGACGCGGCCCGCATACCCGCTCGAAGAGGGGAACGGCACGCTCCAGGACGGTGATCGCGGCCGGCAACTGCCGCGCTGCCACCAGGGCGTGGCCCAGGCATCGCTGCGCCTCGATCACGTCACGATGATTCGGCCCGGCTACGGCGGCCAGGGTGTCGAGCACCCACTCCGACCACGGAATGGCATCGTCCGCGCGCCCGGCCGCCAGGTAGGCATCGGCGAGTCGCTGGCTGGCCAGGATCGTGTCAGGGTGGCCGCCACCCAGCAAGCGGCCACCAGTCGCAGCTAGGTCAAGCCAGTGGTCCACTGCGGATTCGGTCAGGCCGGCCCGGTCCAGGCTGTCGCCCGATCGCACCAGCACGGGATGGCAGCCGCCGTCCCAGAGGAGGTCTCCTGTGGTCCTGCGGAGAGCCGCCACGCACGGCCGCATGCCGGAGGCAGGCCAGCCGGGCAGTTCCTGGTCCGGCCAGGCCTGGAGCATCGCGTCGGCGACGGATCTCGCCGCCTGACGGGCCAGGCCGTCGGGTATCGAGGCCCGCAGTACCGCCTGCAGAACCGGGCTCACCCGGATCGTCGGCGGCACCGTCGCCCTTTCGACGGTCAGCAGGCCGACCTGTTCGAGGGCCGCCAGCGCCGCACGGACGCGCTCGCTGTCGGCCGTCTCATTTCCGTCGCCCCCGAGGAATTCTCGGGCCGCCGGAGCGGTCAGGACAGTCTGGGGAATGCCATGCCCGTCCAGCAGCGCCGCCATGGCCAGGAGCAACTGCGCCGAGCCATCAGGTACTAGCTGGCTCGCCCGGGCCAGCGAGAGCATCCACGTCACGGCCGCTGCAGACGGCGGTGCGCCAGGAGACTCTGTCAGCTGCAGCCGCCGCTGCCCGAACTGTGCGCGGTACTCGCGGCATGACAGCGGGGAGCCGGCAATTACGGCGCTGGCGTGGGCCAGCGCGACCGGCTCTAGATCCAGGTCCTGCGCCAGTTCGATCGCGCCGTGCCGCTTGTCCGGGTCCGCCGACAGGCGCTCGCTCAGGTAGCTGATGGCCTCGCGCAGGCTGAACGCCCCGACCGGCAGGACCCGCATGCCAGCCGGGATCGCCGCAGCGTCGGCCGAGGTCACCAGCAGCCTGCCCGCCGGGCCTGCCGGCCACAGGCCATCAAGGTCGGCCGTGCCAGCCAGGTCATCGAGCACCACAAGCCAGGAATGGCTCGTCTCGCCCAGCCAGCTGATGAACTGCACGGCGACTGACTCACAGCTGCTCGCCTGGTCTCGGCCAGTCACGGCTGCGGTAGCCGCGGCGTAGCCGGACAGCACCGACTCGCGGCTCGTGGCCTCGATCCAGACGAGCAGGTCGACTTCGCCCGAGGTCCACAGCGACTCGGCGAAAGCTGCCGCGAGCTGAGTCTTACCCGACGACCTCAGCCAGTCCGGCGCTTCGTGGGCAGGCATCGGGCCGGGAGAGTCCGCCGCGCGGTCGGGCCGGCTGCGGATGAGCGCGACGGCGGCCCCGGCCGGCAGGTGGGCCGCCAGGTTGGGCGCGGTCTCCAGCCTGGAACGGCGGCCGTCGGCGAGCGCAGGCACGGTCCCCGAGCGGATCGGCCAGGCCGGCCGGCCTGAGGCATCGCGTGCCGGGCCCGCGGGCTGTGCCGCGATGCCCACTGCGCGCTGCTGCTCGGGCCGTCGTGCGTGGGCCGCGCTCACAGCTCGTCGCTAAAGGCGAGCAGAGGATTGGCCCTGGTGAGTGTCTCCTTGCGGAAGAACGCAGGTGCCGTCGCGTGCATGAAGACAAAACCGACAACCCCGGCGAGCGCAGCCAGCGCAGCGATGATGAAGATGCCGCCGATCTGCCAGTGCAGGCCCGGTACCGTCCACATGGTGTAGCTGTTGGATGCGACCCAGTCGCTCTGCAGGCTGTACAGGCCCGCCGCGTACATGATCAGCCCGCCCAGCCCTGGCAGGATGCCACGCATCCACAGGTTCCAGGCGCTGCTGGTCAGCGTCCGCCGGTAATACCAGACACAGGCGAACGCAGTCAGGCCGTAGTAGAACGCGATGTACAGGCCGATCGCGGTGACCGCGTCGGCGATGGGGTTGCCGCCGGAGATGTAGTTCAGCGGGATGTACAGGCAGATCGATAGCGCGCCCATCACGATCGTCGACACCGTCGGGGTCAGGTACCGGGGGTGGATCTTGGCGAACGACTCGGGCACCGCCCCGTAGGCGGCCATCGACAGCGTGGTTCGCGCGGTCGGCAAGATCGTGGTCTGGGTCGAGGCCGCGGCCGAGCTGAGCACCATGAGGAAAAGAAGCCGGGACAACACCGTGCCGAGCCCGGACGTGCCGAAGATTGCGGATCCGATCACCGACAGCACGTCGGACTGATGCTTCGGATTCCCGAGCCCGATGCCTTTCGTGCCGATGCCGGCAAACGCCTGCACGGAGATGATGACGATCGCGTAGGTGACGAGCAGCAGGACCGTCGAGATGATCCCGCCCAGGCCCGGCGTCCGGGACTTGTCGGCGGTCTCCTCATTCACCGACAGGGCGGTATCCCAGCCCCAGTAGATGAAGAGCATCAGGATGAGGCCGGGGACAAACGCCGAGACTGTCAGGCCTGACGGCGACAGCCAGCTGAGGCTCGGCTGCAGCGACGCCAATCGCGGATGGCTGCTGTACACCTGGATCAGCGCCGCGCCGGACATGACCAGCAGCATGACGATCTCGATGGACAGCAGCACCTTCTGGAACCTGGCCGAGACCTCGATGCCGCGGTAGCAGATGTAGGTCATGGCGACAATCCAGAGAATCCCCACCAGGAGCACCCATCCCCCGGAGGGGGTACTGCCGATTGCGCTGCCCGGTCCCTGGATGAGGAAGAACAGGTACTGCCCGGCCACCTGGGCCAGGCTGGCCATGACCAGAAGGTCGGCCGCCACGACTCCCCAGCCGCCGGCCCAGCCGGTTTTGGGCCCGAACGCCCGGGCTGCCCAGATGAACGTGGTCCCGCAGTCGGGATCGGCCTTGTTCAGCTCGCTGAAGCCGATCGAGCACAGCAGCATCGGCACGAACGCCAGGATGGCGACCAGCGGGGATTTCAGCGCGACGGCGGCTACCACGAAGAACAGCGTCGCGGCCAGGCTGTATGCGGGAGCGGTTGACGCCACGCCCATGACCACGCTGGACGCCAGGCCCAGCGCGCCAGTCTTGAGACCCTTCTCCCTGGAGTCCTCCACTGGCCGCAGGCCAGAGCTAAAGATGGCCATGGCTTCGCCGTCCCCCCCAACTGAGCCGATCGTTGCTGCAACTCCGCCCGACCGGGCCCAGAACCCGCCAGCGCGGGACCGACGACGACTTTAACCCGGAGTACTGCGATCTCGCCAGAGGAAACCGATTTATCCGGTGGTCAGGCCGGCGGCACGACGACTGTGCCAGTAGCCGTGACGGCCACGACCGGCTCGGTGAGCACCGCAGCGGCGGACGGGCCGCGCTCTGGCTCGGCCCGGCACACCACGCGCGCCTCGAACGACAGCTCACGGCTGCGCGTCCCGACCCGGACGACGGTCGCCGACACCGCTAGCACGTCACCCGCGCGCACCGGCGCCCGGAACTGCACGTCCGAGTACGACGCGAACAGGCCCTCGTCGCCATCGGTCCGGATGCACATTTCCGTCGCGACGTCGCCGAACAGGCCGAGGACGTACGCACCGTCCACCAGGTCGCCGCCGTAGTGGGCATGGCTGTAGGGCACGTATCGCTGATGCGTCACCGTCAGACCACGCCGCGTGTCGCCGCTCACCCTGTCTCCTCCGACATCTGCGCGGGAAGGCGGGCGAGCGCGTAAGCGAGGTAGCTCGCCACCTCGCCGGGCGTGGTGCCCTTGCCGAAGATCTTGTCCACGCCCAGGACCGCCGCGGTCGACGGGTCAAAGCGGGGACCGCCGACCACCAGGAGCGGCCGGCCGGGGCCGGCCTCATCGAATGCCGCCGCGAGCTCGCGCGCGCCCTGAATGTGCGCGTCTCGCTGCGTGACCACCTGGCTGACCAGCACCGCGTCCGCGTCCTCGGCCTGCGCCCGCGCGACCAGGTCCGGCACCGCTACCTGCGACCCGAGGTTGACCACGCGCATCTCGCGGTAGTACTCCAGGCCCTTCTCGCCCGCGTGGCCCTTGACGTTGAGAATGGCGTCGATGCCCACCGTGTGCGCGTCATTGCCGATGCACGCGCCGACGACGACCAGCTTGCGCCCGAGGGCGGTACGGATGGCCAGGTTTACCTCGGCCGCCGGCAGCAGCGGGAACTCGCGCTCGGTCACGGTCACCTGCGACAGGTCGACCAGGTGCGCTACCCGCCCGTACACGATGAAGAACGTGTAGTCCTGACCCATCCCCTTCGCGTGCACCACCATCGCCGGGTCCAGGCCCATCTTCGCCGCGAGCTGCAGCGCCGCGCCCTCGGCCCGGGCCCGCTCGGTGGAGGTGCCGAACGGGACCGGCAGCGTGAACGAGACCTGGACCCGCCCGTCACCGGTCGTGTCCCCGTACGGCCGCACGATCTGGTCATTCATCGCGTGCTCCGTTCTCGAGGATCTCCGAGACCGGGTTGAAGTAGCC
>Ga0123355_10016979_pt1 | contig 11488 bp, 7 predicted proteins | sample TergutEmb28metaG_3_FD_89872 | JGI IMG/M metagenome (GOLD analysis project Ga0123355, IMG submission 89872) | Embiratermes neotenicus P1 segment gut microbial communities from Petit-Saut dam, French Guiana - Emb289 P1 | ecosystem: Host-associated > Arthropoda: Insects > Digestive system > Gut ...
GCTTCTTTTAGCATTTTTGGTGCGTTGTCTACAAGATCTTTAGCTTCTTTTAAGCCTAGGCCTGTAATTTCGCGCACTACTTTAATAACTTTGATTTTTTCTGAACCAACTTCGGTTAGTTCTACATCAAAGTCTGTTTTTTCTTCGGCTGCTTCGCCGCCGCCTGCTGCGGGGCCTGCCATCATTACGCCTGCTGCGGCACTTACGCCAAACTTTTCTTCTGCTGCTTTTACAAGCTCGTTCAGTTCAAGAACAGAAAGCCCTTCTACGGCTTCCAAAATTTCTGCTACTGTTAATTTAGCCATTTTTTGTATATTCCTCTCATCTTAATGGGGAACTGAATCCCCTCTATACACTTTATTTTTTACGGATTATTCCGCTGGTGCTTCTTCTGTAGGGGCTGCTTCTTCTGCGGGTGCTTCTTCTGCCACCGGAGCAGCTTCCGCTACTGGAGCTTCTTCTGCCGCCGGGGCAGGTACTTCTGCTGCAGGGGCTGCCTCGGAAGGATCTTTTTCTGCAATTGCGTTAATAACGCGTGCAAAGCTTGCCATTGGCGACTTGAATGAACCAAGAAGCCTGGAGATAAGCACATCCTTTGATGGGATATCAGCAATTACTTTGGTGCCTTCAGCATCGTACACTACGCCTTCAATAACGCTGGCCTTAAACTCTAAGAGTGGCATGGTTTTAATTTGAGTAGACACTTGTGAAGCTGCTGCTGTCGCATCTTCATAAGAGAAGGCTACCGCGGTAGGGCCTGCCAAATATGGCCGTATACCTTCAAACTCTGTGCCGTCTATTGCAAAGTTAATCATGCTGTTTTTGTAAACTTTGTAGTCAATACCGCCTGCTTTGCGAAGCGAGGAACGCAAAACTGTGTCCTGCTCTACCGTAAGGCCGCAAGCATCTATTAGTACTATTGACTTTGCACGGCTAATTTTGTCTTTAAGCTCGGTTATAACCACATTTTTTGCTTGACGGTTTTTGTCTAGGTTGCTCATTAATAAATACTCCTTTCTATTAAGATGGGGCTCTGCCCCAATCCCCGCCGCTACGGTTGGCAAAGCCCACCTCCGCTTCCTCCGGGAACAAGAGCGTAGCACTTGTTCTATTGTGGTACGGGACAATATAATAAGCCCCGGACTGTGTTACCATAGTCTAGGGCTAATACGCATCTAAATACAAAAAGAAAATAGTCGCATTTGCCGCCTCGGCAGGATTTATATTCTAAGAAAACCTGCTGTCTATGGCCGGATAATAGTATATGTGCATTGCTGTGTTTTGTCAAGACCCCCGCAAGGAAGAAATCATGTTCTGCTTCAAATCGTACAATTTCTGTGACAAGTCTACCGGCATCATATGCGGACGCACAAGGCGTTTGTGCTCTTCCCAAAGAGAGTCGCGCTCTTTTGCAGCATATTCGCATATTTGAGACACAGTTAGCTGCGGATAAACGCATTTGCCATTTGTAAATACAGGCTGCATTAGCTCTCGCACCGTAAATTCGCCCGCCGCAAGCGTCATACGCTTCCATATGGCTATCGGGTCGAATATGGTCAAATCTTTTGTATTGTCAAGCTCTTCATCTGCAAGTGCTATCAAGTCTGCCTTCATCTTGCCGGACTTGGCATCGTATAGGCGGAATATTTTTTTTACACCGGGGTTAGTTACCTTTACCGGGTCTTCGGACAGTTTTATCTTGTACTGCCATGCGCCGCCATCGGTAGAAATTGCCGCAAGCTTGTAAACCCCGCCAAACGCCGGATATTCCTTAGATGTAATAAGGTGCGTGCCCACTCCCCAAAGGGATATCTTTGCCCCTTGGTTTTTCAGTTCCGATATTAGGTATTCGTCCAAGTCATTGGATGCGCTAATAAACGCATCAGGGAAGCCCGCTTCGTCTAACATTTTCCGGGCCTGTTTGGACAGGTATGCAAGGTCGCCGCTATCTAAGCGAATACCGTAATTTTTTAGTGTAATGCCTTTTTCCTGCATTCTTTTAAACACTTTTATCGCGTTAGGTACGCCGGATGTTAGGGTATTGTATGTGTCTACTAAAAGAATACACGCCTGCGGGTACAGGTCGGCGTAGTATTCAAAGGCTTCAAGTTCTGTGTCAAAGCTCATAATCCAACTATGCGCATGAGTACCGCGTACAGGCACGCCAAACATTTGTCCGGCAAGCACATTGCTGGTAGCGGCGCAGCCACCTATCATAGCGGCACGCGCACCATATACGCCCGCATCCGGGCCTTGTGCGCGGCGCAAACCAAACTCCAGCACCGGGTCACCCTTTGCCGCCCAGCACACACGGGCAGATTTAGTGGCTATCAAGCTTTGGTGGTTAATAATATTTAGTATTGCCGTTTCTATAAGTTGAGCCTCCATAAGCGGTGCGACAACCTGTAAAAGCGGCTCACCCGGGAATACTACCGTACCTTCGGGAACTGCACATATATTGCCGGAGAACTTAAAGTTTGCCAAATAGTCCAAAAAAGCTTCGCCAAATGTGCCGGTAGATCGCAAGTATTCTATATCTTGCTTGTCAAACGAAAGTTGATTTACATAGTCAATTACTTGTGCCAGCCCCGCCGCCACAGCGTACCCGTTGCCGCACGGGTTTTCGCGGTAGAACATATCAAAGACGGCCACTTGCTTATGCCCTGTGGCAGCTTGATGGTGGTGATATGCCTGCATCATGGTTAATTCATAAAAGTCTGTTAAAAGGGTTAAATTTCGCATATATATATGCTCCTGTCTATCTAAATGGGGGCGCTGCCCCCAAGCCCCCGCCGCTCCGGTGGGAATGAATCCCACCTACACTTCCTCGCTTGTGCTTCGCACATCGCTACGGGGAAGCGGACGGTGCCGCTTTGTAGCTAAGGGTAGAGTATACGTTTTTGATTAAAAGTGCAAGCTTCTTTGACATAAATATTGAAAATTGATATTATTATATTAGACTTCTTACATATCGTTGCGCAAGAAGTTTATTGATAAAACTCTGGTGAGGAAAGGTGTATTGCATTGCCTAAAAAAATTGAGTACCTTTTTTTGCTTATTTTTATTATATCAATAATAATTGGCATATACTTTTTTATTGATTCACGCAGGGTGGATATACCGCAACATGTACTGGGTAATTGGAGGCTGCAGGAAACAACACAACCACCTGAAACGACAGAGCCGCCGGAAGTGATATGCGCACTCTCTACAGAGCCGGAAGCTACCATACCACAACAAGATATTTCCCAGCCAAGGGAGCTGCTGCCCCGCATTGCGCAATTGCGAGAATATTATAATAACCCCGATATTATCGGTTTTATACACATACCCGGCACTAACATATCCTATCCGGTTGTACAGGCAGAATGTAATGATTTTTATCTTTATTTTGACTTGCATTGGCAACATAGTAACCGTGGGTCTATCTTTTTGGACTATATAAACGACCTGCATTCTTTAACTGATGATAATACAATAATATATGGGCACAATATGCGAGATGGCAGCAAGTTTCACAATATCAGACATTTCCAAGATGAGGAGTACTTTAGAGCACACCCATATATCTTATTAGACACCGCATACGAAGAAACAGTGTGGGAAATCTTTTCATTTATCCGCACTCATATAAATTTCGACTATCTTATACCAAATTTTAGCACCAGAGATGCTTTTGTAGACTTTCAGCGCGAACTGCAGAGCAGATCTCATCACAGAACAGATATCGTATTATACCCAACCGACCAAATTTTAATTTTATCTACATGTGTTACCATATTAGCAGACATTGATTATCGCTATATCCTTGTAGCACGGTTGGTGCGCACATGATAACCCCGCCCCCACTTAAAAAGGGAGACACAGTGGCAGTGCTGTCTGCTTCAGGCCCGTGCATAAAAGAAAAACTGTTAAGCGGTGTGAGTATGCTGGAGCACCTTGGGCTTAATGTAGTAGTGCTCGAAAGTTGCTATGCCTCACACGGCACATATTTGGCCGGCCCGGACGATTTGCGTCTGCGCGACCTACACATAGCATTTGCCGACAAAAACATACAAGGAATTATAATGGCGCGTGGTGGATATGGTGCCGCACGGTTGCTGCCTTACATAGACTATAATTTAGTAAGCCAAAACCCAAAAGTGTTTGTTGGGTTTAGTGATGTTACAGCTCTGCATAATGTATTTAACCAATTTTGCAACCTTATAACATATCATGGCCCAATGGTGGCATCGTGTTTAGGAGACAAAGAGCTGCATCCATTAACGCTTGAGTCATTTTGTGGCGCCATTTTTGGGAGAAAGCCTCCAGTGCTTTCGCAACTGACGTCTCTGCGCCCCGGCAATGCCACCGGCATACTAACCGGAGGCAACCTTAGTGTAATTGCATCTACACTGGGTACCCCATATGAAATAGAAACCCGGGGGCGCATCCTGTTTTTAGAAGAAATACAGGAAACACCCTACCGGGTAGATAGGTTGCTTTTGCAGCTAAAATTAAGTGGCAAACTAAGCGATGCGGCAGGTATTGTTTTTGGTGATTTTTCACCAGAAAGTTTGCAAACCCTGCAATTAGCTATACGCGAGCTTGTTATACCAGAGGGTAAGCCAACAATATGGGGGCTGCCATGCGGTCACACTTCACCCAATATTACACTGCCGCTTGGGCAAACAGTTACCATTAATGATGGATTACTCTGCATCGGGTAATTCTTCTGTCTCTTCGTCTTCGCTTTTTTTGTTAAACATTGCGCTAACTTTGGAAATTAGTCCGGGTACCATATCAGCAAGTTTACCCGAAAGACCTTCTTCACTTTTTACACTTACCATGTGTACTGCACCATTGTTTATAACAATTACGGCAGATGGTGTCATTTTTGCGCCCATACCGCCCATGCCGCCATCTTTGCCTTTTGATTTTGGAGTTTCATCCTCTTTGGTGGCCGACACACCTGTTGCCATACCGAAAGATACATCTATTAGCGGTATAAGGGTTACTTCACCCATAGTTACGGGCTCACCTATAACTGTTTTGGTGGATACAAAGTCATCCATTTTGGAAAATAGCATTTTTAAATTCTCGCCTGCTGTGCTCATTTTAATCATCCTCTCTTTTAAATGGGGCTCTGCCCCAAGCCCCGCCGCTCCGCAAGGAATGAATCCTTGCTACGTTTCCATGCAGGTTGCTCCGCAACCGACCTCGCTGCGCTGCGGGTGCGCACTTTCTCTAGCGCAAGTCTTTTATTAGGGTGCGTACAGGTTTTTTTAACAAAAGCCCAATAGACAGCAACACTATGCGGCCCAAGCTAATACTACCTTTTGCATTTATTTTTAAGTGCGCCTCTGTTTTTGAGGAATCGAAATCCCCGCCCAGGCGCACGTACTTGCCAATATCAAAGTGCATTACTACCATTTCGCACACCCCAACAAATATGCCTGTTGTGCTTGGGTCGGCAAAGCCTACCGTACCCGTAACCCTAAACCTCTTTGGCCTTAATATTTTAAATAACTTTTTTGTGGCAGATAGTGCCAAATCAATAATAATTTTTCGGTTCGGGTATGTCAATACATCGTTTATACTATTTTTAATATTTATATATTTATTTTTTAACGATTGATGCCATTTAACAGGCGGTGTTTCTTCTTCGGGTTCGACGGATTTAGTAGTTTTATTTGTGTGCAAAAATGGTATGCGCGTCTTAGTTTCATGTTTGTCATTACTATCGGGTTTATCTTTGCGGGGTTTAAGGTCAGCCTTTTTTTTGCCCAGCGTAAACCACAATATCTTAACCTTGCGCTGCCCTGCCCCGTCTTGGTACTCGTAAACCATACGTACCAACCGCAGCAAATAACTTATTCTGACAAATACGACATTACCGTTGTCTTCACCCGTAGTAGCCCTAACCTCGTATCTAATGGGTATTGCCAGCAATATAATTATAAGCAATACAACAAACACTACCAGCGCAATAAGCCCAAGCAGCACCCACAAAATACCCCATAATATCATCCACAACCAACTCATAGCTTAGAAAAAGTCATCTTTGGCATGCGCCGCAAATAAATTGTAGATGCCACTACTACCGCAGTAGACGACACAAGTAAAAGCAATGCAATAAAAATAGATATATGGATGAAAAAGCTTAGAGGTACCATGTTTATTAATAAGTCTACACTTGGGTCCAGTATCCAGTAATCATTGTTAAAAAACATTAGGTGGAATCTAACAAACGCTCTCTCAAAATTTAAGGCAATAACCCCAACTAAAAGCACGGACAGTAAAATAAAACCTACGGTTACCTCTCTACAGCACCTGGACAGAACATACAGCACTCGATGCTTTAAAAACAGCATGCCAAGTATTATTGCCACCATTACAAAAAAAGCAATATTGCGTACCATAAATGCAATGTTGTATAGGTCTAATACATCTACCATGTGGCGTATCTCTATGTCGCTAAAAAACCTACGTTCTTCGCCTGCAACCACTCCGTAAACATTTTCCAATGAAGGACGGCGGTTGCGCATATAGTCTAATAAGTCTGTAGTAACACGCATTAATTCATCGTGTTCCATGTCAATGCTTTCTGCCACGTTAAGACGCTGGTACTGCCACCTAAAAAAGGGTCTAAAAAAAGTAGGGAATATTATACTTTGGCTAATCATAATAAGAACAAGACAAACTGCCACGCTATATCCCATTACCCAACGCATCTAAACACCTACCTCATCCCTTGGTTACTACTTTAATTATATACGATTTTGTCAAAAATACAAGATGCTCGTAAAAGTTCATCATGAAATGAGTAAAAGAACGCCCGCTCGGTTTGCAACCCGAGGGGCGTTCTATCTGTTTTACAAATGTTTAATTTCGTACATGCACTCCAAACGTTCCAAACAGAGGATTAGCATACTCTACAACACTGGTCCAAAGTTCGGTATCGCCATCATCTATAAACCAACGGCTGTTTGTAGCATCTATTACATAGTAGTAGTACCATGCGTTTGCATTGGCAGCATCCGGGAAGATGCGAACATTTGATACGTCTGCAATACTCTCAGACGTTGTTACGCGTCCCATCAAGCGGTTAAGCGTTGCTGCTGCTTCTGCTCTTGACATGTTGTCGAGAGGCCTAAATGTTCCTTCTGTGTCACCGCGCATCCATCCAAGTCTAAATACTGTATGGATATAGTTTACTGCCCAGTAACCTGCATTTGAAGCATCGGTAAACGGTAGGTTTGTACCCGGAATTAATGTTGTGGTTCTTGCAAGCATCGCTGCAAATTCTTCGCGGGTAATTGATTGGTTTGGCCTAAAGGTTCCATCCGGGAAGCCCAGTATCAAGCCGTGTTGGTATGCCAGTTCGATATAGTGATAGTACCAAGAACCTGGGGTTACGTCGCTAAATCTATTTGAACCCGGTGGTGTCAAGATGGAAAGTGTTGCATCTGGCAACAGGCTACGGACCAAGATAGCTGCTACTTCTGCTCTTGTAATGCAGTCGTATGGCCTAAAGTTACCAAGATCGTCACCAATCATAAAGCGAGCGCGGAACTGCTCTTCCGGTTCTATCTCCGGTAATACTATCGGTTGTGTGGTTGGTGGTTGTGTGGTTGGTGGTGGTGACCATCCGCCGCCGCCAGGGGCAGCATTGGTAAATCTCCATACCGCGTGTAGAGTGCGGTCGCCGGTTACGGTGTAGTTAGAACCTGCTGCAAATACTCCTGCAGGTGTTGCTGCGCCGAATGCCAGAATACCTTGTTGAGTTGTTGACCAGCCCACAAACTCTATGGTTCTGCCGGTTACTGTTGGTAAGACAGGGCTTACTGCAAGTGGTACAAGATCACCGGCTACCAAGTTTGATACAGGTGCATGTGCTTCAAGTAGTGTACCGCCGTTTGCGCTATAGGTTAGTGTAAAGTTTGGTGTGCCTACTTCGCCAACTCTGTTGCCCCATACTGCTACATAGTGGACATTGCTGTTTGGCATTACAAAGCTATGGTCACCATTTGTTGGTATCGGATATACTATTGTACCTATCGCAGGTGCAGCTTCATAACGGAACCAGCCTAGGAATGTCCAGTTAGCAGCCGTGCCTGATGTTAGGTTTACTGTTGTGCCCTCAACCCTACTTTGTGTACCCGTAGAAGGTACTTGACCTGTCGGGCTTACTGTTGCCGGGCGGTTAGAAATTGTTAGGGTATAGTTACCCGGGATTGGTAAGAAGTGAACTTCAAATGTGATATTGCCTGTTACGTCGCGGTTTAGTTCGTTAATTGGGTTCTCGTCGTCAACCCTTCCGGATACGCTAGTACCGTCTGCGTACACTCTGGTCCACGTCCAGTGAGAGAACATGAAACCTTCAGCCGGAGCAACTTCCGGTGCATGATCATTTAGTACAGAGTCTACCCGAAGTACCCACGCTAAGGCTCCTCTTAGCTCACCGCCTGTCGTATACTCAAAGTCTACGTTGTACATTATTTCTCTAAAGCGGGCATGAATTACTATGCCGTCACGCCATACAACAAACGGATCGCCAGGGAAGAATAGATCCCAACCTACAAAGCTATAGTACTCGTCTGCAAATGCTTCCGGCAGATTTTCAATATCGTTAAGGTCAGTGCCTACGCGTAGACGTATTGTATACTCGCCCATTCCGCTACCTTCACCGCTACGTGATATTGTACCGCCTGCTTCATCCTTAAATGTTACGTATACATATTCATATTGTGTCGTAGGTGTTTGCCATATTGCATATAGGGTTATATCGCTTGTAATTGGACCGTCAACGAAAGGAACTAAACCTTCAGAATCCATATACCAGCCCATAAAGGCATATCCTGCACGGCTTGGGATAAACACAGGTGCCGTGTTGCCAGCCTGAACAGACCTGACTGCGATAATCATAGAGTCGGTGTCGTATTCATGGTTTCGTACAAAGGTGACACTATGATATACCGGTAAGGTTATGCCTATATAATCCGGATAAGCAACCCATACTGCAAACAATTGTTTGTATTCTGGGTAGTAACCTGCAAAGGTTACAGATGTTTCCAGTTGTGGTGTTGCCCAGCTAAGATCGTAATAGCTGATAATCATATCCAACATTGATTCGTCAAGGCTCCAGCCTAAGAATCTGATGTTCGGATCGTCATGTCTTGGTGCATAGTATAGGTTATGTGTACCTGACGACAACCCATCAATTACCAAAGCTGCAGGGCTTACACCCAAAGATGCAGGAGTGGTGGTTGAATAGATTAATTCTATTCTTAGTGCTGGTAATGGCAACTCTCTCTCAAATATTGCAGTGAACTCTCTGTCGCCTGATACGATATAGTTATTTGGTTCAAAAGCTTGCCAGCCTACAAACACAAATCCTTCTGCAGGTACAGGTGTTGGGATGTTTGGATAATCACCATGGTTAACCAATCTGGTACCATGCTGCACTGCTATACGCACCGGTGCGCCTTCAAGGGTTCCGCCGGTACCTGCTACAAATTCCACAATGTGGGTAACAGGTATAAAGTTAGCAACAAATGTTATATCGTCTACTACACGATGTCCAAACGGATATGCATCCGGGCCTATAATTAGGTCATCTTCTGCTGTTATAGCAGTCCAACGATAGAACTGATAGCCCACGTTTGCTTGTGGTGTTGGGATATGCTCGTTGGTTAGATAATAACCATACTCTACAGTTAGAGTCAGATAACCATGGATCAAACGACCTCCACCATCCGGACCAACAATGAAGCGTACTCTGTTAGACTCTAAGTCAACCGGCGGTACTAAACGCCATTCTGCAAACAGAGTCATATGGGATGTTACCGGGGTGTTAAAGTTCCATACATTGCCTGCAGCATCTCTCCAGTGTACAAAGCTGTGTCCTGCGCGAGTTGGTGCCGGGTATGGAAGTGTTGCTGTGTCACCAAAGCGAAGCACTTGTGATGGTACTGCGCTACCACTATTTGAATCGAAAGTAACTGTCAGCTGGATTCGATAGCCGATATACGTTCCATCGCCCCATAGTGCAGTTAGTGTTTCATTACCTGTAAGCGGCATGGTGAAGTTAAAGTTGCGTGATGTTTCATAAACTGTGATATCAGCAAGTGCAGTACCAATTACAGGTACATTATCTGTGCCTCTCCACCAACCCATGAATACATAACCTGCAGGGTCTTGACCAGCGGCTACTGCCACTACACTACCCGGGGTTTGTGGACTGGAAACTGTTTGACCTATCGGACGTACACCAAAGGCTGGTACGTTGCTGATATTCAGTATATCGCCCGATAGTAGAACTATTATTACATAACCTCTTGCAAGGTCTGCATAACTCAATGTGTGTGTGCCTTCTGCAAAGCCATCTGCGTTTGCAGTTAACACTTCGCCACGGTTACGTGCATCTACTGTTACGTTAAACACACCATTGGAACCACTTACTGCTGTATTGTTCCAAGAGTCAAACCCTAGTGTAGAGCCTATTAGGTGGTTGCCTAGCACACCTCTTACATACACACGTAGATTTACATCTTGGTAGTATACATCATCACGTGGTGGGTAAGGATGGTCGTTGTAACCGTCTTCGTCACCCAATACTATGGTGATTGTGCGTGGTGCATTCAAATCTGCTTGTGCTATGGTATGAGTACCATCTGCAAAACCTGCGTGGCTGGCGGTTAACACATTGTTGATATTGTCGCTGTTGACCATTATCGTAAATGTGCCGTTATTGTTGTTTGTAATTAGGCTTACACCTGTTAGTTCTGCTGCATTCAGATATTCGCCGCTTACGCTTAGTACACGTACCGTTACTGCTACCTCGTTACCGGTTAGCAAGGTGATTACTACATAACCTCTTGCAAGGTCTGCATAACTTAGTGTGTGTGTGCCTTGTGCAAAGCCATATGCGTTTGCAGTTAACACTTCGCCACGGTTACGGGCATCCACTGTTACATTGAACACACCGTTTGTACCGGTAATGGTTGGGTTGTTCCACGCTGCAAATGTTAGAGTAGAGCCTACTAGGTTGTTGCCTGCTGCATCTCTTACGTATACACGTAGATCAACATCTTCGTAGTAAATTGGGTCGCGTGGTGGATAAGGATGGTTATTGTAGCCGCCTTCGTCACCCAGTACGATGGTAATTGTACGTGGTGCATCTAGGTCTGATGGCTGAATTGTATGGGTATTGCTTGCAAAACCTGCATGGCTGGCTGTTAACACGTCACCAATGTTGTTACCGGTTACGGTTATTGTAAATGTGCCATTTCCATTGTTGGTCATGTTTGTTGCGCCTGTTAGGGTTGCATCTACCAGAGATGCGCCGCTAACACTTTCTACACGTACTGTTACATCTACCGGTACATTACCCTCCAGATAGATAACCAGTGGGCCATCACCGTTTACAGCATCTGCCAACGTTTGGAACGTGATGTCTGCTGTGTTGCTCGTAAAGCCTGCAGCTGCCGCTGTTAGTACTGTTGCA